>Ga0214921_10007607_pt1 | contig 14374 bp, 16 predicted proteins | sample LL1505_MetaG_FD_177992 | JGI IMG/M metagenome (GOLD analysis project Ga0214921, IMG submission 177992) | Freshwater microbial communities from Lake Lanier, Atlanta, Georgia, United States - LL-1505 | ecosystem: Environmental > Aquatic > Freshwater > Lake | place: USA: Georgia | collected... | reverse complement strand
TTCCGCCGTGGAACGACCGGCGGCTGACCACCTGTACTGGCCGCTTCTCGACATCGACCTGAGTCTCGATTCGATCCGGAACCCCGCTGCATTTCCGCTCGTGTCGCGTCACCGACGACAGGAATAGGTCGGGTGACTGCGGCTCACCGCCATACTGCTGCACCACGGCGCCTCACCCTCGGCGCGGAGATGCAGCGAACACCGCGCGACGGATTTTGGTAGCCTTCGGCTATGAGCCAGTTCCCCGATGAACACGTCTTGGTGGTGCCGCGGGCGCTCTTCGACCGGGCCGGAGCCTTCCAGGGCTTCTGCGGCGACACGGCCGCCTACCTGACGCTCCTGCTCGATCCCGCGCACACGGCGTGGCGGCCGCGGGCAAGCGTGGAAGACGATCCTTCCTTCAAACAGCTGATTCCCTATTGCGTGCTTGCCTGGCGGGGCGACGACGGGCGACGGCACTACTTCGCCTACACCCGCGGCGGCGGCCAGAGCGAGGCTCGGCTGCGGGCCAAGCGGTCACTCGGCATCGGCGGCCACATCTCGAGCACCGACGGCGAGCACGGCGACGACACGAGCTACGAGGCGGGGATGCGGCGGGAACTCGCCGAGGAAGTCGCGATCGGCGGCGGCTGGACGGGTCGGTGCGTGGGGCTGATCAACGACGACTCCAACGCCGTCGGCAGCGTGCACCTCGGGATCGTGCACCTGCTCGAGCTCGACCGGCCGGAGGTGGCCCCGCGGGAGAGCGAACTCGTGGAGTGCGGCTTCGAGCCACTCGCCGCGCTCGTCGCCGCCCGCGACAGCTTCGAGACCTGGTCGCAGATCACGCTCGACGCCCTCGCCTCGGGCCTGCTCGACGGTTAGCGGCCATGGCCGACACGATCTACCTCGACAACCATGCCACGACCCGGCTCGATCCGCGGGTGCTCGAGGCGATGCTGCCCTGGCTCACGGATCATTACGGCAACGCCGGCAGCACGACCCACGAGCCCGGCCGCGAGGCCCGCGACGCCGTGGAGCGGGCCCGCGAGACGTTCGCCGCCGCAATCGGGGCGGTCTCCCGCGAGATCGTGTTCACGAGCGGCGCGACCGAGAGCACCAACATCGCTCTGCTGGGCACGGCCGCCCGGGCCTGCGGGGGCACAGCCGCCCGGGCAGAGCACGCGGGCGACGGGCCGCGGCGCGGGATCGTCGTCTCGGTCGCCGACCACCACGCCACGCTCGATCCCGCCACGCACCTCGAGCGCGAGGGTTTTTCGGTGACGCGGCTGCCGATCGTGCGGCAGGACGACGCGACCGGCGTCGCGGGGCGGATTCGCCCGGCCGATCTGGAGGCGGCGGTCGGCCCCGACCTGCTCCTCGTGTCGCTGCTCTTGGCCAACAACGAGACGGGCGTGGTGCAGGACGTGGCGGCGCTCGCCGCGATCGTGCACGCGGCCGGCGGGCTCGTGCACGTCGACTGCGCCCAGGCGATCGGCCGGATGCCCGTCGACATGGACGCTCTCGGCGCCGACCTGGCGAGCTTCTCCGCGCACAAGTTTCACGGCCCCAAGGGGGCCGGGGCGCTGTTCGTGCGGCGGCGAGAGCGGGCCGTGCGGGTCGAGCCGCTCGTGCACGGCGGCGGCCAGGAACGCGGAATGCGGAGCGGCACGCTCGACGTGCCCGGAATCGTCGGACTGGCCGAGGCGGCCCGGCTGGCGGTCGCGGGGCTGGCCGAGGAAGGTCCGCGGATGCGGCGGCTCCGCGACCGGCTGTGGGCGAAACTGGAGGCCGGCATCGACGGACTCGAGGTCAACGGTCCGGCACTCGACCGCGATGACGCCGACGGCTTGCCCGTGCGCTTGGTCAACAATCTCAACGTTCACGTGCCGGGTGTCGACGGCCAGACACTGCTGGCGACGCTCTCGTCGGCGGGATTGGCGGTCTCCTCGGGCAGTGCCTGCTCGGCCGAGAACCCGCGGCCCAGCCACGTGCTGCTCGCCCTCGGCCGCGACGAGGATCAAGCCCGGGCGAGCGTCCGGTTCGGGCTCTCCCGGTTCACGACCGAGACGGAGATCGATCGCGCGGCGGCGCTGGTGGCGGCGGGTGTGGCCAGCCTCAGGCGGCTGTGACGGGCTTTGCCTTTTTCGGACCGCCGTATAGACTTTTGACATGCGGGCCTGCGAGAAATGCCCGCCCCAGCCAGGAGTTCACGCCATGTCGGTCATGCTCACGGAAAAGGCGGCCAGCGAGGTCAAGAAGATCATCACCGAGCAGCAGCTCGCGGCGGAGACGGTGCTGCGGGTCGGCGTCGCTGGCGGCGGATGCAGCGGCTTTTCCTACTCGCTCGGCTTCGACACCGCCTACGACCCCGCCGCGGACACGCTCAAGGAGCAGCACGGTGTGAAGGTGGTGGTCGACAAGAAGAGCGACCTGTTCCTGGACGGCACCACGCTCGATTTCCACGAAGGGATCGACAAGCGGGGCTTCACGTTCAACAATCCCAACGCCAAGAAGAGCTGCGGCTGCGGCAGTTCGTTCCAGGCCTGACCCGGCCGGGGCGATCCGCGGGCGAGCGAGTGCGGGAGGGCCGGTCGAGCCGGCGGATGACGTGACGTCGGCCGGCAAGGTCCATATCGTCGGCATCGGCGACGACGGCGTCGAGGGCATGACTGCGCAGGCTCGCCGGCTCGTCGAGGAAGCCGAGCTGCTCGTCGGCCCGGATTCCTGCGCGGTTCTCCTGCCCGCGCCGCTCCGCGATCGGCTCCAGGCCGTCTCCAATCTCGAGCAGCTCGTCGAGCGGATCGAGGCGGCAGCGGGCCGCCGCACCGTGGTCCTCGCCTCGGGCGACCCGCTCTTCTACGGAACGGCGCGGTACGTCTGCACGAAGCTCGGCAAGGACCGGTTCGAGGTCGTGCCCCACGTCAGCAGCATGCAGCTGGCCTTCGCGCGGGTGAAGGAGTCGTGGGAGGAGGCCTTCCTGGCGAACCTGGCGGGCCAGTCGATCGAGCGGGTCATCGACCGGGTCCGCACGAGCGAGACGGCAGGGCTTTTCACGAGCGAGCAGTGGCCGCCGGCCGCCGTCGCCCAGACGCTCCTCGACCACGGCATCGACGCCTTCCAGGCCTACGTCTGCGAGAACCTCGGCTCCCCCGACGAACGGGTCACGCAGGGCAGCCTGGCCGAGATCGCCAGGGAGTCGTTCGCCCCGCTCAACGTCATGATCCTCGTCCGCAAGGCGAAGGCGCCCGAGCAGGCGGGGCAGGTCGGCACGCGGACGTTCGGCAATCCCGACGAATGCTTTCTCCAGTCGCGGCCCAAGCGGGGCCTGCTCACGCCCGCCGAGGTGCGGTCGCTGGCGCTCGCGGAGCTGCAGCTCAAGCCCACGAGCGTGATGTGGGACGTGGGCGCCGGCTCCGGTTCCGTGGGCCTCGAGGGGGCCCGGCTGGCCCGCGACGGCAGGGTGTACGCGATCGAGATGGATCCCGACGATCACGCGCTGATCCGGGAGAACGCCGGGCGGTTCGGCGTCGCCAACCTCGAGCCGATCCTGGGCAAGGCCCCGGATGCCTGGGCCGCGCTGCCGGATCCCGACGCGATCTACGTGGGGGGCAGTGGCCGCGACGTGGCGATGCTCGTCGAGGGCGCCTGGCAGCGGCTCAAGGCCGGCGGCCGGCTGGTGACCGCCTGCAACTCGATCGAGAACCTGGCCGCGATGCACAGCCTGTTGCGGTCCCGGTCGGCCGATGCCGCCTATTGGATGGTGAACATCGCCCGGGGCTACGAGCAGCTGGACCGGATCCGGTTCGAGGCGATCAACCCCGTGTTCCTGATCGCCGCCACGAAACCCGGCCGATGACCTCGCTTCCCGAACCGCTCGACGTGATCGCCGTCGGGGCCCATCCCGACGACGTGGAGATCGGCTGCGGCGGCACGCTCGCCCTGCTCGCCGTGCAGGGCCACCGCGTCGGCATCGTGGATCTCACCGACGGCGAGCCGACGCCCCGGTCGAGCGGCCCGGCGGAGCGGCTGGCCGAGGCGGCCGCGGCGGCCAAGGTGCTCGGCGTGGTGCACCGGGAAACGCTCGCGTTTCCGAACCGCCGGCTGTTCGACTCGTTCGAGGTCCGCGTGGAGCTGGCGAAGATCTTCCGCCGCTGGCGGCCGCGGCTGGTGCTGGGGCTCGCCGACAAGACGCCGCTGGCGTCGCCCGACCACGCCCAGGCGGTGGCGATCACCGAGGCGGCGGTGTTCTACTCCCGGCTCACGAAGTGGGACGACACGTTCGCCGGCCTGCCGGTGCACACGGTGCCGCAGCTGCTCGGCTACTTTCTGTTCGCCGGCGTGCCGAGCGTGCCTCACGGCCACTGGCCGCTGGTCGTGGACATCGCCGGCCAGCTCGACACCAAGCTGGCGGCGATCGCCTGCTATGCAAGCCAGTTTCCGCCCGAGAAGGCCCACGTCTATCCGCGGGTGCGGGCGATGGCCGAGACGGTCGGCCTGATGGCGGGCTGCACCGCCGGGGAACTGCTCGCCGGCAGCCGGATGCCCTGCACCGCCGAGCCGCTGCGGACGCTCTTTCCGCCGGGCTGACGGGTCTCGGGACCGGCCGGAACGCCCCTCGCAGTTCAAAACTGCAGGATCGCGTCGCAGCCGAGATACCCCTGGTCGTAGGCGTCGCCCGTGACGAGCCCGCCCGGCGTCGTGGCCAGCGGCCCGAAGGGCAGCCCGCCCGAGCCGTAGGCGTCGGGGGTGTACCAGTCGTAGCGGAGTTCGGGGCGAACCACCCAGTTTGTGGTCGGCGTCCAGTTGAGGCCGAGTGAAACCGCCCAAAAGTTGCCGACGAAGCCGCTCGCCACCGGGGTGGAGTTGGTCGCGGCGTTGCGGGCGGGATAGGCGGCCCGAAACCCGTTGTTGTCACGAAACCATTCGAGCCGGGTGCCCGCTGAAAGCTGGTCGGTGAGCCCGCGGTAGAAGTACTGGCAGATGCCGTACCACTGGGCGAGCCCGGCCGGCTGGCCCACGTTCTCGAAGCCCGTGTCGGCGTTGAACTGCCAGGCCGACCAGGCCTCGGTGACCGAGGTCAGCTGTTCGGCGACCTCGTTCTGCCAGTAGGCCGTCACCATCGAGCGGTTGCCCACGAGGAGCGTGCCCGGGGCGGCCGTCGGCTCGATCGCCGGCGTGTATTCGTTGCCGGTGGAGGCCGCGATCGCGAGGAGCTGGCCGCCGTCGGCCGAGGTCAGCACGAGCTCCCCGAGGTAGGCGACATTGTTCGAGGCGCCGGGATAGTCCGGATTGGAGACTGCGGGCATGCCGTCGGTGAAGTTGTCCCAGCCGTTGGTCACGCCGCTCGTGACGCGCAGGCCGTCGTTCGGCTCCCAATCGACGAGCACACCGGTGTGGGTGTTCGGGGTGCCGAACATGAAGGCGTAGGAGTGGGTGTAAAAGAAATTGCCCACCGCGGGCACCACCTCGTAGCCCAGCGGGGTGTAAAAGTGACCGATCAGCACGGAGAAGTCACCCCGGCCGACCTCCCCGTAGAGCTGCGGCATCGCGAGGCTGTAGTAGCGGCTCGAGTCCCAGCGTGGGATGCCAAAGTTGTCGAACTGGTTGAAAAGGTAGGCATCGAGACCGCGGGCGTTCGTCTGCCAGGCATCGGTGCCGTAGAGCAGGTCCACCCGCGCCCCCCAGTCCCAGGCATCGGTGTCGACGTCGAGACGCCGCTCGCCGACGAGATAGAGTTGGTTCATCATCGCCTGGAGGTTGCGGTCCTGCAGGCCGACGGTGCCGTTGAAGTCGCTGCCCTGCGTGTTGCCGCCGATCCCGCAGTCGACCCAGCCGTAGACCGAGGCCCGCCGGCCTTCCTGCCAGCGGGGAAAGAGCAGGCGGCGCGGCTGCTCGAGGGGCTGCTGCGGGTCGCGGGCCCGGAGTTCGTACACGTCCTCGGGCGCCGAGTAGTCGGCGGCCCGGGCCCTCGGGCCGGCCCCGGTGAAGCCCAGGATCGCCAGCACGACGGCGGACCTCCACCGACACGGGAGCATGCGCTGGCTTCCTGGAGGCGGCGGTGACGAGCGGCGTCACGACCCCTTCCATCGACGCAGCCGCCGCCGCCGAGCCAGCGCGGTCGCCGCCGCCGTCACGGGCACCCCAGTTCGCGGAGGTTCACCGCCGCCGCTTGGCCTTCTTGGTGGCGGGCTTCCGAGCCGCTTTTTTCTTCTTGGCCGGCTCGGAGCGTTCCACGGCCTGGAGCTTCAACTTTCCCTTGTTGAGCGTGATGCTGCGGCGGACCTTGCGGCCCTTCTCGTCCTGGGGATCGGCTTCTCGGCGAGCGGCCTTGCCGCGGCCGCCTGCCTTGCCCGCAACCTCGTTGTTGGTTTCCCGCGCGCCCCATTCCTCCGCATCGACGGCCTCGTCAAAGCCCATCATCACGACGTCGCCGACGTGGACGTGAATGTCCATGTCGTCCTTGCCCCGCTTGCCGGATCCCTTCTTCGACTGCGAGATCGCCTTGGTGACGGCCTTTGCGGCGCGCGCGGCCAGTGCCATTTGCTGGGCCGTCGCGGACGGCTTACCCGCCGTCCGAGCAGTGGACTTCGCGGTGGACTTCTTTTTGGCCTTGGTCATCGATGCCTCACTGGGTTGGATGGGCTGCCCGCGTCGTCGCGGTCAGGCGGAAAGGCTAGCCGCGTTCGCAGAAAAGCGGCAACTCCTGCCCCGGGCCCGCTCGGCTGCGGCTCGCGGCGGGCGTCCCGGCAAGGCCGGCAAGCGGTGCCGATTCGACCGGAAAACCTTCCCTGCCCCGCTGGGCAGGGCCGAGTTTCCCAGTGCATCCCCCGAGGCAGCCGAGAGCCCTTGTGCGCGCGCATCCTTCCCATCCAATCTCTGGCCGCCTCTGCTGGACGCTCGGCGGGCTGCTGGCCGCCTCGCTTCCGGCCGTCGCGCTCGCCTTCGAACTCGACGCCGATCGCGACGCCTTCACTCCCTCCGCCTACTGCGTCGGCCCAGATCGCGGCCTCGTGGAGGCGTCATATGTCTTCATCGACAACCTCACCGGCCTGCCGACGAACAACTACCCGGAGCTGCTCATTCGGCAGGGGGCGAGCGAGTGGTGGGAATGGCGGTTCGGCGTCAACTACGGTATTGGTTCGCAGGGCAACGTTGTGACGAGCGTGGAAGTGGGCGAGGGCACGCTCGACGGCAGCACTCTCTACGCGTCGAGCATCCTCTACGGCTTCAAGCTGGCTACGTCGCATCAGGACGGGTGGCTGCCCGACAGCTGCTTCATCATGGAGGCGGCCACCCCGACCTACGGCGACGTGTTCGGCACCGTGCCGGTAGCCACGCTCGTGGCCGGGTGGGAGTTCTGGGACGATTGGCGGCTCGACGGGTCGATCCGCTACGCCTACTCAGAGGGCGCCATCAACTGGTTCAGCCGCTGGAGCCCGTCGGTCGTGCTGCGGGTGCCGGTGACGGAGCGCTTGGAGGTGCACGCCGAGTGGTTCGGCTCCTACACGCAGGGGCTCATCGAGGACACGCAGCGGCCGTTCTTCAGCCCGGGTACGCACTACAGCATCGCCCGCAACGTGGAGATCGGCCTGCGTGTGGGCTGGGGGCTTACCGCCGAGGCCGCGCCGTTTTTCTCCGACGCCGGCATCGCGATCCAATACTGAGGCGAGCCGCCCGGCAGGTCAGCCGATGACGGTGCGCCCCGTCGGCTTCTTCGGCGGCACCTTCCCGATCATCGCCGCCCTGACCTGTTCGGCTGCGCCTTCCCGATCATCCCAGACTTGGCCTTGGCCGCGGGCGCGGGCTTGGGCTTGGGCTTGGCGTGAGCGACTTTCTTGGCCATGACGATCTCTCCGCGGGGAGGTGGCAGAAGGACTCAGACGATTGGGGAATGGTACAGCCCGCCCGCCGCAGGCGGCAAGCTGGGCTGTAGAGCGGGGGAGTCTCCGGCAGCACGAGCGGGTAGGATCCTGCGGCCGACGACAGTCGACTGCTTCGGGAGACGGATCATGCCGGGTTTTTCAGGGCGGTCTCTGGCGATCGGTCTCCTCGTGGCGGCTGGCCTGGCGGTGGCGTGTCCCGGCCGGGCGGATGACGGCTTCACGTCGGTCCAGTCGAGTGTCCGCTACCGCCGGTGAATCCCTCGGCCAGATGACGCCGCTGCGCAGCTACGCCGGCGGCGCGGACGAGGCGATCCCAGCGGAGGTTTTCCGACTGGTGGTCGACTTCAATCGGCTGCTTGGCGGCACGAGCGTGGAGTTTTTCTCGGCGGGCGAGCGGGCCGATCACCGGGCGTCGTTCGTCCAGGCCACGCTCGAGGCGAAGGCCTGGTTCGACACGTTCGCGAGGCCGGCGGAGAAGGCAGAGAAGTAGCCGCGTTGATCGACGTCGGGCGAATCAGGTCGCCGGCCAGATGAGTCGGCGGGCTCCGGCCAGGATGCACAGCCCGAGCACGATCAGCACCCAGGGCAGGAGTTTCGCCGCCAGCCGCCGCATCGTGGCCGCGACCAGGCGGTGGTTCACGAGCAGGTTGCCTGCCACGCACCACAGTCCGGTCATCACGGCGAAGATCGCCACGAAGGTCGGAATCGACGCGAACTGTTCGGTGAACACGGGCACGTAGACGCCGAGATTGTCGCCGCCGTTGGCGGCCGTGACGCCGGCGACCGAGCCGATCTGCGCCACGAGCGATCCGGCTGCCGCGGGCCGGCCGTCGCCGTCGTCGTTCGGAGCGGGCGGCTTGCGCCACGCCGACCAGAGCCTGTGGAGCCCGAGGCCGAGCGGCGCGAGCCCCAGGAGCGCCACCCACTCAGGCGGCACCGCCACGGCCAACGCCGCGGCCGCGACGCTGGCCGCGACGAGCAGGCCGATGCCGAGGAACTTGCCCACCACCACGGCCCGGCGGTCGAGCCCGGGGTCGGCGAAGAAGGCCATCGTCAGGAAGATGTCGTCGAGATTGGTCGTGACGAAGAGCACGATCCCGAGGGCGACGGTCTCGAGCATGGAGGTATCCATCCGTCGGCCTGCCTCACGGGGCTCACTGCCCCATGATCGCGACGGCCCGCTCCAGGTTCTCGGTCGAGATCCGCATCGGGCCCGTCATCGGCCCCTCGAGGTCGAGCACGAGGAAGAAGGCGCTCGCGACCATGACCGCGCCGAGGAAAGTCGCCAGCATGATGGCCGTGTTCTGATTGGAGAACAGGCCGAAGATGAAGAACTCGAGCGCCAGCCAGGCCAGCAGCACCAGCAGGAACACCGTGGGCGTCGCAGCCGCCCGCTCCGTCTTGAGCACCCAGCGGTCGTGCAGGATCTCGACCGCGAGATCGACCGCTTTGTCCCGGTACGCAGCCTGGGTCTCGGATGTCACCTCGAGATCTTGGATGGCTTTGACGAACTGCTCGAGCTCTTCGGCCCGCTGGAGGGCCCTGAGATCCGCGTGAGCGTCGCCGGCGGGCGAGTTGATGCGATCGATCCAGTCCTCGGCGCCCTGCTTCAACTTGTCACGAAGCGGCTTGGCCTCGTCGCCGAAGTTGGCGAGCACGCGGTCGATCGACACCATCCGGACGGCCGTGTCGGCGGCAATCTTCGACGCGTGGTCGAAGGCGTTCTTGGCGTCCGCGGTCACGAAGCCCATCACGACCGCGGTCAGCATCGAGAGCATCCCGAGCACGGCTCTGACGCTCGCTTCAGTGGCATCGTCGGTGAACTTTGCGGGCAGAAACCGCTGGCACCGGAAGCCGGCGAGAGCCGCGACGAAGATGGCGATGAAGACGAACGCGGCGAAGCTCAGGGCTGACATGGCTCGGTCCTCCGGAGGTGGGCGGAGTGTATCGCCAACCCGCCTCCCTCACCATGACCCCGGGGGACATGGGCAGCCTGGGTAAACGGTGAATCCGTGCCGCCCCCGGTGGCCGCCGGCAGAGGAGCAACACGCCTTGCGTCGCCGCGAGGCAGGACCGTATTCAGCCGCTTCCCCCGGCTCCACTGGCCCGAATTCGGCCCCTTCTCATGGCACGGCACTTGGCGAACTCGTTCCGCGGCCGCCGCCGGGTCCTGCCCGCGCTGGCGGCGCTGGCCGTCTGCGCAGCCGCCGCGGGCTGCATGGGCTCCTGGGCCATGCGGGGCACGCGGCTCCACTACAACCAGAGCCTCAGCCACACCGCCTCCCAGGAGATGCTCCTCAACATCGTGCGGATGCGGTACGGCGAGACGCCCACGTTCTTCGACCTGCCGAGCATCATCAGCCAGACCGAGGCGAGCATGACCGGGGGCGGGGCCCAGAGGCGGGCCCTTCAGGGGGTGTTCGACGGGGTGTTTTCCCTCCGCGACAATCCCACGCTCTCCTATCAGCCCCGCACGGGTGACGACCTGGGCAGCTCGATGCTCAAGGCGATCAAGGCCCAGGCGATCCTCGACGTTCCTCCCGGCAACGACACCCGCACGTTCCTCCTGGCCTTCGTGGACAGCATCAACGGGGTGCGAAACTCCCCCTCGGCCACCTCGCCGGCGAGCCGGGTGCTCGAAGCGAACGACGACTACCGCTACGCGATCGACCTGTACACCGGCCTGCAGAATCGCGGGGCCGTGATCGTGAAGGTGGGCACGAAAGACGAGAAGCCTCAGGGCTCGCCCCTCCCGGCGGCTCACGTGCTGACGTACGACATGTTCAACGCCTCGAACAACGGCTACCTGTTTCAGGTGGAAGGCGAAAAGGCGGTCTTGCTCAAGCGATCCCGGTTCGCGGTCCTGACGATCAAGCCGGAGGAGATCGCAGCCGCCGACGTGCAGGAGATGCAGCGGCTGTTTCGGCTCAAGCCTGAGAACTTCGTGTATCGGATCAAGTCGCAGGAGGAGGACGAAATCGATCTGAATCCGGAAGCCGCGAGCAGCGACCCGATCGTGGCTGCGCCGGAGCCGCTCGTGCTGGAAAACGTCCCGCCGCCTCCGGCCGATTCCGAGGCGGAGGAGGTCGAGGTGCTGCCGGCACCGCCGTCGGTCGTCGTGGAGTCGGCCCCCGCGGCCGGCGTGGCCGCGCCGGAGCCGACCGGCACGGTGACGATCAACGTCCGCTCGGGCTACCAGGCGCTGGCATTTCTCTCCAAGGGGGTGGAGGTGCCCGAGGCCCACGTCCGCCGGGGCTCGGTGCCCCTCTTCCAGGCGCTCGACGGACGGCCCTTTGACGCCCGGCAGCTCACCAAGGGGCTGTTCCACGTCTGCGTGCAGAAACACCGGCCGCTCCGGAGCGATCTGGCCGTGTACTACCGCGGCCATTGGTTCTACATCCCCGAGGGCGACGTGCAGTCACGCGCGACCCTCAACTTCGTGAAGTTCATAATCGACACCCGGTCGGAGGCGGGCAGTACCCCGGTGCTGACCCTGCCGGTGAACTGAAGCATCGATGTGCATGCCCAGACAGAGCAACGGACGGCAGCGGCGGGGCACCGTGGGCGTGCTCGTTGCGATCGCGTGCTGCCTCGTCTCGGTCGGCTGCATGGGCTCCTGGGCGATCCGCGGCACGCGGCTCCACTACAACGAGAGTTACAGCCACACCTCCTCGCAGGAACTGCTTCTCAACCTCGTGCGGATGCGGTATGGCGAGACGCCGACGTTTCTCGACCTGCCCAGCATCACGAACGTGACCGAGGCGAGGGTGGGCGGCACGGGGGGGCAGGAACTCGACGACGTGACGCAGGGCGTCTTCGGCGGCACCTTCGGGCTCCGCGACGAGCCGACGCTGGGCTATCAGCCGCGGCGGGGCGACAATCTGTCCGAGTCGCTCGTCAAACCGATGACCGCGGAACTCCTCGTCGACATTCCGCCTGGGAACGACACGCGGATGTTCCTGCTGGCCTTCGTGGACAGCATCAACGGCGTCCGTAACGCACCCACCGCCACGTCGCCCCTGAGCCGAATCCTCGAGCCGAACGACGACTACAAGACCGCGGTCGACCTGTTCATGGGCTTGCAGGACCGGGGCGCCATCAAGTTTCGGGTCGCCATGCGGGACGACGAGGTTCACGGACCGGTGCCGAAAGCCTCACCCTTGGCCGGCGACGCCATCGAGGCCGCGAAGGAGGGCTTCGTCTACCGCTCCACGGACGAGCAGGTCACGCTCCTCGAGCGGGCGCGGTTGCTGGCCCTGACGATCAGGCCCGAGGAACTCGCGACGGCGGACGTCACGGAACTCACCCAGACCCTCCGCCTCGACCCCGGGCTGCCCGTCTATGCCGTCAAGTCACAGGAGAACGTCGAGATCGACTTCAACGGGGAGGCTGCCGGCAGCGCGCCTCCGATCGCGCCGACCGACACGATCTCGATGAACGTGCGTTCGGGCTACCAGGTGATGGCGTTTCTCTCGAAGGGCATCGACGTGCCGCCGGCCCACGTGCGGCACGGCTCGGTGCATCTGTTCAAGGGGCCCGATGGGCGGCCGTTCGACGCCCGCCGCCTCACCAAGGGGCTGTTCCACGTCTGCGTGCAGAAACATCGGCCGTTCCGCAGCGACCTGGCGGTGCATCATCGGGGCCACTGGTACTACATCGCGGAAAACGACGTGCAGTCACGGGCGACACTCAATTTCGTGAAGCTGGTCATCGACCTGAACTCGCAGTCCGGGTCGGCGGGCCCGGTGCTCACGCTGCCGCTCCGGTGACGCGGCGCGGCACGCCGCCATCACCGGCTCCATGCGTCCCGTTTGGCGGGGGAAGCGTGCGGCCGGTATCTTCGGGCGTCGCCGGCCGAGGTCCGGCCGTGTCCATCCCCTTTCAGGGTTCCGTTTCATGCGTCATGAACGTGTCGCTCGTGTGCTCGGTCCGCTCGCAGTCCTCTCGCTGCTCTTGGCCCCTGGGGCCGAAGCCTGCACCCGTGCGGTCTACCTCGGTCCCGACGGGCAGACCGTCACGGGCCGGTCCATGGACTGGCAGGAGGACATGCGCACGAACCTCTGGGTGTTTCCCCGGGGCATGGCCCGCGACGGGGGGCTCGACTCGGGCGCGCTCGAGTGGACGAGCCTGTACGGCAGCGTCGTGGCCTCGGTCTACGAGGGGGCCACGGCCGACGGAATGAACGAGAAGGGCCTCGTGGCCAACATCCTCTATCTCGCCGAGTCGGAGTATCCGCCCCCGGACGACCCCCGGCCGGCCGTCACGATCTGCGCCTGGACGCAGTACGTGCTCGACCGGTTCGCGACCGTGGAGGAGGCGGTCAACGAGCTCCGTAAGGAGACGTTCCGCATGGTGCCGATCCCCGCGCCCAACGGCCGGCCGGGGATGGTGCACCTGGCGATCTCCGATCCATCGGGCGACTCTGCGATCTGCGAATACGTCGGCGGCAAGCTCCGGATCCACCACGGGCGGGAGCACCAGGTGATGACCAACTCGCCGCTCTTCGACCAGCAGATCGCCCTCAACCGCTACTGGCAGGAGATCGGCGGCACGGTGATGCTGCCCGGCACGAACCGCGCGGCCGACCGCTTCGCCCGTGCGTCATTCTACATCAACGCCTGCCGGCAGTCGCCGGATCCACGGGAGGCCGTGGCCGACGTGTTCAGCGTGATGCGGAACGTCGGCGTGCCCCGCGGGATCACCACCCCCGACAAGCCCAACATCTCCTCGACGATCTGGCGGACCGTCGCCGACCAGAAGCAGCGGGTCTACTACTACGAGAGCACGTTCTCGCCGGGCGTCGTGTGGGTGAAGTTGGCCGACCTCGATTTCGCGCCGGGATCGGGTGTCCGGAAGCTGCAACTCGACGGCGAGCCCGACCGCGCCGGGAACCAGACCCGGGAGGTGCGGCCGGCGAAGCCGTTCACGTTCCTGCGGTCGAAGTAAACCGCGGCCGGGAACCTCTCCGTGGCACTCCACACCGCGGTCATCGATGCCGGTAGCAGCGGCACGCGGCTTTTCTCGCACGCCGCCTCTCGCTATGCCGCCCGCCGCCCGGCCAGCAGCGTGGCGTAGAGATGGGCGATGTTCGCCGCGGATTGCCGTGCCGCGGCTCGTTCGCTCGCACTCGGCACCCGGCCGAGCACGACCCGATAAGCCTCATCGACCTGCTCGGGCTCCGGCGGCGCGAGTGGCTCGCGGCGCATCGCTTCCGGGGCGCATGGCGGGTATCCCTCACCCGGCGCACCGCCTTCGAGCGGATATTCGGAGAACTCCCGGTCGAACAATTCCGTAAGGTCCGGCCGGTAGCGGCGGCGGATTTCATCGTTCTCCGCGGAGTACGACTCGAAAATTCGTTCGGCCCAGCCTCGGCGAGGTCGGAGGCCGTTGCCTGTGTAAAAACGCCAGAGGAACGTTGCCAGCGAGGCCGGGAAGGTGATGAGCCCGGCGTGTGGCCGACGCTCGAGCCGCAGGAGCCGCCGCAGTCTGGTCAGGATTCGTTTCCGGTC
>Ga0214921_10007605_pt1 | contig 14376 bp, 6 predicted proteins | sample LL1505_MetaG_FD_177992 | JGI IMG/M metagenome (GOLD analysis project Ga0214921, IMG submission 177992) | Freshwater microbial communities from Lake Lanier, Atlanta, Georgia, United States - LL-1505 | ecosystem: Environmental > Aquatic > Freshwater > Lake | place: USA: Georgia | collected 2015-05-28 | reverse complement strand
TCAGCCTGTTGTCACGATTCCACGACGTGCAGGAGGGGAGCATCACGGTCGATCGAATCGACATCCGCGACCTGTCGATGCACGACCTGCGTGAGAAGCTGGGCGTCGTCTTCCAGGAATCATTCCTCTTCCGGGGCACGATCTGGAAAAACCTCTCCTACGGCCGGCCCCAGGCTACGATCGAGCAGGGCCTCGCAGCCGCGAAGGCGGCCGGCGCCCACGACTTTCTCTGCCGCCAGCCGCTGGCCTACGAAACGCTCCTGGGTGAGCACGGCGCCGGCCTTTCCGGCGGCGAGAAGCAACGGCTCTCGATCGCGCGGACGCTGCTTTACGATCCGCGGGTGCTCGTGCTCGACGAGGCCACGAGCAACATCGACGCCGAGGCGGAGAAGAGCATTCAGGAGGCACTCGCCGTCCTCGTCCGCGGGCGAACGACGATCGCGATCGCCCACCGTCTCTCCACGCTCCGCAATGCTGACCGCATCCTCGCCTTCGATCGCGGCCGGCTCGTCGAACAGGGCACCCATGCCGAACTGCTCGCCGCCGATGGCATCTACGCCCGCCTCGTGCGCATCCAGACCCAGGTTTCAAAGCAGCCCACGGTTGACAGCCTGCTGGTGGAGGACAAGGCAAAGCCCGGACTACCCGGCTCGGATGCGTCGCAGCATGCCATGCAGCCACCGCCCGCCGCAGCCTGCATCCAGTGGCTCGACCAGCATCAGCACCGCTTCGCGATCGGCTCGCATGACCGGATCGAACTCTGGAAAGACGAGTCGCGGATCGCTGCCGGCGTCTTCGTGATCCGCACGTTCCCGGCCACGCATCCGGATGGGTATCTCTCGGTCCGAGGCTGGGGCGAGACGGGCGAGGAGGTCGAGCTCGGGATGATCCGCTCGCTCGACGGCTGGAGCAACGACAACGCTGGAATCGTGCGGACGGCGTTGGCCCGGCGATCGCTCGTGCGGACGATCTCCCGCGTGCATGGTGTGAAGCTCGCCCATGGCTACCTCGATCTCGACGTGGAGACCGACGCCGGCCGCCAGGCGCTCACGATGCGGTGGACGCAGAGCCAGGCGATCGACTACGGCGCCGACGGCAAGATGTTGATCGACACGGAAGACAACCGCTGGGTCGTCCGCAACGTGGACGATCTCCCGCAGCCCGACCGCGAGCGGTTCCTGCAGTACATCTACTGGTGACCGAAACGTCCCTCGCTTGCGCGTCGGGCTTGCATAGGAGCCCTCGCTCATCCAAGCCCGCAGCGCAAGCAAGGGAAGGGGGTGGCCCGAGGGATTGGGACGCGGATTCCTCTCGCTTACGCGTCGGGCTTGCATGGGAGCGGGGGCGTGCCGTGTGTAAAAACAAGCCGGCCCGGATCGGCGGGCCGATCCGGGCCGGTGGTGTCTTCAGCAGGCGTGCGGCAAAACGCCGCCCGACCGCATTACTTGCCGAGCTTCGAGATCGTCTCGATCATCGGCGTGACGGTCGGGCCAAGGATCTCCTTGACGCCGGGGATCGCCATGACGGTGTCGATCACCTTCTGCAGGGAGCCCATGTTCTTCGTCACCAGTTCCACGATCGTCGAGCGGCCCGCCTCGGGCAGCGCCACGGTCGACTTCTGCAGCGACTCGAGCATCGGAGCGTAGTCGGTCAGCTGCGGAATCGCAGCCCGGGCCGAGGCCTCGTCGGTCACGGTGCCGAGCACCTTGCCGAGGTTGCCAAACAGACCGGTGAGATTCTCGCCAACCTTCAGGGCTTCGACCATCTCCGGTGCCAGCGAGATCTTCTCCTCGACGGCATCGGCGACGACCTTCTTGCCTTGCGTCTCGATCACTTCAGTGCGATCGACGACCACCGGACCTTCACGCCGAACGGTCTCATTGACCACCACGGCGCGGGGAGCCGGCTGCGGCTTCGGCCACAGCCACCAGCCCACGAGGCCCAGCAGGGGCAGCAGCAACAGGGGCAGCCACGACGGGAACGCCGAAGCGGGCTCCTCGTGACGATGAACGCCACGGGTCTCCTCGGCACGACGCGGCGAAGCCGACGTCGTGTCGAAGTCAGCGAGCGACAGGCCACGCGGCAGCGCCGCCTTGATGTTGTCCTGCTGCTCCGAGAAGAGCCTCATGAGGCCAGCCGCATCGGGCTTGGCACCCTTGAAGGAGTTCGCGACCGTGCCGAGCACGATCGGGGCCAGGTAGGTGAGCAGCGTCTTCATGATGCCGGGCTGCATGCCCGCAAACGAAGCGATCGTGCCCACGAGGCCGCCCAGGTTGTTGCCGAGCAACGACGAGAGCAGGCTGCCGCCGATGCTGCCCAGGCCCGAAGCCTGGCTGCCGCCGAGGAGGCCGGCGAGGTTGCCGAGCGTCTTGAGGTCGAGGCCGCCCAACGAGCTGGCCAGTGTGCTGGCACCGCTATTGGTGGATGCCATTTTCCCGAACGCGCTCAGCAGTGCCGGCACGGCGGCACTTGTGGCGGAACGGGTCTGTGCCTCGCTCGCGCCTGAAAGGCCGGCCAGTTTGCCCAGCACGTCGCCGGTCAATTGGCTTGTCACAAGATCCACAAGATTCATGGTCGCTCGTCTCCAGAAGGAAAGAAACCGAAGGAAGGATGAAAACAACATGACCCATCTTCCTTGACGAGCATGCCTGACCGTTCCAGATACCCCACAAAACGGGGCCTCGAACCACCGGTCATGACCAACTGTCTTACGGCGTTGCCAGGGGCGATGCAAGGAGCCGGTAAAGTCTGCGTAATAGCAAGTCCCCGCGGCACCATCACGAGCAGACACACCGGCTTTTTCGGCCCTTTTTTGCCCCAATCCGGCCCCTACAGAATGGCCAGCGGATTGCGGCGTTCTTCCAGCGTGCCGCGGGTCACGCCCACGCGATTGGCGGCCTTGAGACGGCCCCACACCTCGCGGCCGGTCGTTCTGCCGGCGAGCAGGTCGCGGTAGCCTCGGATGACGTCGCCTATTGTCTCCGCCGACTCGTCGAGCAACTCCACGCGGAAGTGCGCAACGCCACGGGCCACGAGCGGCGGCACCGCCTCGGCGGCGCTCTGCGGCACGGCGTTGAAGAGCGTGTTGCGACAGCCCACGTCGGCGGTGAGCGGGTGTTCCACACCGATCCGGTCGCGGAGCTTCACCACGTGGTCGTCGCACGGCCGGCCGCAGTTGGTCTTGTCGGTGCCCGGCGACAGCACCGCACAAAACACGCAGTGCTCCATGTGGAACATCGGCATGTGCTGGTGGACCACGACCTCCAGCCAGTCCGGCGGCGTCGCCGCCACCAACGCCAGCAATTGCTCGCGGTTGAGGTCATACGACGCGGTCACCCGCGTGAGCCCCTCCTCCATGAAGAATGCCGCCGTCAGCTCATTCGTGACGTTCAACGAAAAATCGCCGGTGATCGGCACGCACTCCCCGCGAAAAAATCGCAGGCCGCCGACATTGCGGACGAGCACGCCGTCGGGCCGGGCCTTGACCATGAGCCGAAAGATGCCGAGCTCGTCGGGCTTCTGGATTCGCGGCGTTGCAAGGTGAATCGTAGCACCGTTGGCATGCGCCAGCTCCACCGCCTCGCGATACTGCCGGATGTCGGCAAAGTCGGCATACAGCCTCCGTTCGCCAAGTTCAAGCACGTCACGCAACTGCGAGAGCGACCGCACCATCACGTGCAGGACTGGGACGTGGCGATCGCCAGTCGGCTCAACCCGCCGTGACGGCGGAACACTCGCCGTGCTCCTGACGATCCGCCGCGGCGGTAGCGCCACCACCGTCTCCTCCAGTCGGGCGACGAGGTCATGCCGTAGTTTTCCGAGCACGCTATGCGGCACCATCGGCCCGCCTGTGATTTCAGCCGTGAGCGACTTCAGTTCGAACGGCGTGCCTCCGAGCCGGGCGAGCTGTATCTGCAGTGCCTCGGCGGTCAGCGGGTGCTTGGTGGCCGCAATCGTCGGCTCCTCCGACTCGACGCGGCACTGCCTGCCCCCTGCCAGCGTCGCTACGATCCGCACCGGCCCGCCCACGGCTACCGTGACGTGCAGGTCGATCGGCGTGCGGCGGTGCGGGTCGTCCGAGGAGAACGTCTTGCGCAGACGGGCGGTGAGATGGGGATCGTCCGTTTTCCAGACGATCTGCCCCGGCAGCACGGCGTCGAAGTCGACGGCCCCGTGGCCAAACGACAGTTCCACCTGACCACTCGACACCGGCTCGGTGAGCGATTCGCCGCCCTGAAACACCTCGTAGACGCGGCCCCCCTCCGGGTTGTCGATCGGCTTGCCGCAGTCGAAGGCCACGCCGTCGCCCCGCTTCACGCCGGCCACGAGATCGACCACCACGCGGCCGCGGCGAACAGCCACGACGGCGCCGAGCTTCACGCCTCGCTTCGCGCTGCTCGTGGCGGGCACGAGCATTTTATGGTCGCAGCCCTGGAGCCAGCCCGGCGAGAAGCCGCGGGAGAACGACAGTTCCATCTCCTCCACGTCCCGCGGCGTGAACACGACCGGCTCTGCGGCGACCGCCGTATCGATCGCCGTGCGATAGTGCCTCGTGATGTTGGCGACGTATTCGGGCGTCTTGAGCCGCCCCTCGATCTTGAACGAGGCGATGCCGGCGGCGATCAGTTCCGGCGCCAGCGCATAGGCGGCGAGATCCTGTGGGGAGAGCAGGTATTTCTGATCGCCAAGATCGACATCCTTGCCATCGCAGACGAGGTCGTACGGCAGCCGGCAGGCCTGGGCGCACTGGCCGCGGTTGGCGCTGCGGCCGCCGAGCGACTCGCTCGTGAGGCACTGCCCCGAGTAGGCCACGCAGAGCGCCCCGTGCACGAACACCTCGAGCGGCATCGCCGTCTGACGGCGGATGGCAACGATCTCGTCGATGGAGAGCTCCCGGGCGAGCACCACCCGCTCCATCCCGAGGTCCTCAGCCAGACGGATGCTTTCGGCGCTGGTGAGCGTCATCTGCGTCGAGGCGTGCAACGGCAGATCGGGGCAGATCAGCCGGATAAGGCGGGCGGCGCCGACATCCTGCACGAGCACGGCATCGACCCCCGCCTCGGCGACGGCGACGATCACCTGCTCAAACCGCGGCAGTTCGTCGCTGAAGATGAGCGTGTTGAGGGTGGCGTAGCCCTTGAGCCCGCGGCGATGGAGCGTGGCCATGAGCCGGGGCAGGTCGTCGACCGCGAAATTCGTGGCCCGGGCCCGGGCGTTGAAGCCGGTATCGAGGCCAAAATAGACGGCGTCGGCACCGTTTTCGATCGCGGCGCGGACACAGTCCCAGTCACCAGCGGGCGCGAGGAGTTCGGGAGCGGGGGGCATAAAGGGAGTATACGCCACGGTTTCCACCCCTCATCCAAGCCCGCAGCGCAAGCAAGGGAATGCGGCTGGCCACATGGGAATGGGTTGCGAATTCCCTCGCTTGCGCGTCGGGCTTGCATGACAAAGGCACCATCAACGGAACCCTTTCCGGCAATTCCACTTCACTCGTCGTTGCCACGGAGTTTGGCGAGCACGGTGTAATCCTCGAGCGTGGTCGTGTCGCCGACCGTCTCCTTGCCCGCCGCGATGTCACGGAGCAGCCGCCGCATGATCTTGCCGCTGCGGGTCTTCGGCAGCGTCGCGGAGAAGTGGATGTCGTCGGGCGCGGCCAGCGCACCGATCTGCTGACGGACGTGCTTCCGCAGCGCGTCCTTGAGCGCATTCACGTCGTCCGGCTCGCCGCCCGTGAGCGTCACAAACACCGCCACCGCCTCCCCCTTCACGTCGTGCGGCCGGCCCACCGCAGCCGCCTCGGCCACCAGCGGGTGGCTCACCAGCGCGCTTTCGATCTCGATCGTGGAGAGCCGGTGGCCGGCAACGTTGAGCACGTCATCGATCCGCCCCATGATCCAGTAGTAGCCGTCGGCATCCTGCCGGGCGTTGTCGCCGGCCAGATACTTCCCCGGCACGCGGGACCAGTAGGTCTCGCGAAACCGCTCGTCGTCGCCCCAGATGCCCCGGAGCATGCCGGGCCATGGCTTGGTCATCACGAGCCAGCCCCCCTCGCCCTGCTCGACCGGATCTCCCGCCGCATCGACGATCTCGGGGCAGACGCCGGGGAGCGGCAGCGTGCAACTGCCCGGCTTCGTGGGCGTGCAGCCGGGCAGCGGGCTCATCATGATGCCACCCGTTTCGGTCTGCCACCACGTGTCGACGATCGGGCAGCGTGTGCCGCCGATCACCTCGTGGTACCACATCCAGGCCTCGGGGTTGATGCCCTCGCCCACGGTGCCCAGCAGCCGCAGGCTGGAGAGGTCGCGGCCCTCGATGTGCTGCATGCCCCACTTCATGAACGAGCGGATCGCGGTCGGGGCCGTGTAGAAGATGGTCGGCTTCTCCTGCTCGATGATCTCCCAGAAGCGGCCCTCGTGCGGGGCGTTTGGCGCCCCTTCGTAGATGAGGATGCTCGCGCCCGCGGCCAGCGGGCCGTAGGTCACGTAGCTATGCCCCGTGATCCAGCCGCAGTCGGCGGTGCACCAAAAGAGATCGTCTTCACGCAGGTCGAAGACCCATTCGGCCGTCGTCTTCGCCCAGAGCAGGTAGCCGGCGGTCGTGTGCTTGATGCCCTTCGGCTTTCCGGTCGAGCCGCTGGTGTAGAGGATGAAGAGCGGCGACTCCGAATCCATCGCCACGGGGGGCGTGTCGTCCGGCATGCCGGCGACGAGGTCGTGCCACCAGACATCGCGGCCTGGCACCATCTCGACCGGCTGGCCGGTCCGCTTGAGCACGATGACGTGCTTCACGGTCGGCGATTTTTTGAGCGCCTCGTCGACGTTCTTCTTGAGCGGCAGCTGCGATCCCCGTCGCCAGCCGCCGTCGGCGGTGATCACGGCCACGGCCTTGGCGTCTTCGTTGCGGTCGGCGATCGCCTCGCTGGAAAATCCGCCGAAGATCACGGAGTGCACGGCGCCGATGCGGGCACAGGCGAGCATGGCGATCACGAGTTCGGGCGTCATCGGCATGTAGATCGAGACGACGTCGCCCGCCTTGATCCCGAGCTTCTGCAGGCCAGCCGCACACCGGCAGACCTCCGCGAGCAGTTCGCGGTAGGTGTAGCTGCGGCGTTCGCCCGTCGGCTCGCCCACCCACACCATGGCTGTCTTCTCGCCCCTGCCAGCGGCGACATGCGCATCGAGGCAGGCGGCCGAGGCATTCGTGTGCCCGTCAACGAACCACTTTGCCGTCGGCGGCTGCCAGTCGAGGACCTTCGAGTAGGGCTTCATCCAGGGGAGCAATTGGCCGCGGGCGTGCCAGAAGCCTTCTGGGTCGCGGGCCGCCTCATCGTAGATCCGTCGGTAGTCCTCGAGCGAACCGATCCGTGCCCGCGAGGAAAAATCCGTCGATGGCGGAAACACCCGGGTCTCCTGCATGACGCTGGCAACCCGGCCGGCAGCCTTGTGTGGCTCGGTCATAAAATGAACCCCCCTGCGATGCGGATCAGATGAAATGGAAATGGGCGACGAACCGACCTTCAGAAGAACATCCGCCGGCCCGTCGGGCAATGGGCCACGGGGTCCGCGGGCGTTTCAGCCTCGCGAGGTGGCCTCGTCGAGGCAGTGGCCGGAGAACGGGCTCGCCCGCTCGTCCGCGTCGCCGAAGCTGATGCCGAGGGCCCGGGCCGCCTGGACCGCCGAACTGGCGGGATCGACCCGCGAGAGCGAGCGAACGGCCGCGGCGATCGGCACGCTTTCGATATTTGGCGGCTTGTAGCAGACCATCTCACCAAACCGTCCCTCGTGGATGAGGCGGACGGCATGGGCGCCAAACTCCGTGGCGAGCACTCGATCGAAGGTAGTCGGGTTGCCGCCTCGCTGCAGGTGGCCGAGCACGACGTTGCGGACCTCGCGGTCGAGCCGCCTCGCCACTTCGGCAGTCACGATCTCACCGATGCCGCCGAGCTTCACCTGCTGGTAATAGCCCGCGGCCTCCGCCTTTGCATCCGTCCGGTGCACCGTACCGCCCTCAGGAAGTTGGGCTCCCTCCGCCACCACGATCAGCGTGAACTTCTTTCCTTCCGACTCGCGTTCGCGGACCTTGCGGCAGATGTTTTCGAAGGTCCAGGGAATCTCGGGCAGGAGGATCACGTCGCCGCCACCGGCGATCCCCGCATGCAGCGCGATCCAGCCGGCGTGCCGGCCCATCACTTCGAGCACCATGATCCGCTCATGGCTGGCGGCGGTGGTGTGGAGACGGTCGAGCGCGTCGGTGGCACAGGCCACCGCCGAGTCAAAGCCGAACGTGAAGGCGGTGGCGCCCAAATCGTTGTCGATGGTCTTGGGAACACCGATCACGGGGATGCCATGTTCATAGAGTTGCTGGGCGATGGTGAGCGAGCCATCCCCCCCCACGCAGATCAGCCCTCCGATCGAGAGCTGGCGGACGGTCGTGGCCACCTGCGTGAGCAACGATGGATCGAGGTCGACCCGCTGGTCCTCGCCAACGGTCGCGGAAAACCGTCCCTTGTTCGTGGCGCCGAGGATGGTACCTCCCTGGGTGAGGATGCCGGCTGTGTTCCGCGCGGTGAGGGGCATATAGCTGACGGGGTCGACGAGTCCCTCATAGCCGCGGAGGAAGCCAATGCAGTCGTAGCCAAGTCGCTCCGAGCTTTTGACGGCCGCGCGAATCACGGCATTGAGTCCGGGGCAGTCGCCCCCGCTGGTGAGAATGCCAATGGTGGGCTTGTGGGCAGGCATGCGGAGGCTCTTCACGAATTCCGAAAGGACGGGGACGACGACGCCCAGCGATTATCAGTGCATCCCGGAAATTCGGGTAGGATGCCCCGGAACTGCCCTGTCAGTCTGGCGGGACCACAGCTCGACAGGCGTCCGACTCTTGGTCGGAACGGTCCGAAGGAGGCCGCATCCACGGCCCGTTCGAGACTGGCGGCGGCCGGTCATTGCCGATGGTGGGCTTGCGGGCAGGGATCCCTACCGATTGCAATGCGCGTTGGAAACATGGCCATGTTGGCCGTTGATCCGCCTGCCGCCCCGATGTCTGACCGAGGGAACCCCCGCCCATGACACTCGACACACTTCCTCGGTCTTGCGACGTACACAAGGGGGAACCCGTGGCACGTCAGGCAGAACGTGTCACCCTCTTCGGCTGGGCCGCAGCCCTTCTTGCTCTGGTCGCCCTCGCCTGGTGCACCGGCACCGGCCGTTGGTCCGCCGCCGATTGGAACACCCCCACCCAATACCTCGACAGCTTCTATTGCGACACAATAACGACCCTCGCCGGCATGAGGGCCACCGCTGACGGCCACCTCTGGCCACTCTCCTGGAAAACCATTCCCGAACTCGGCGCGCCCTTCGATGGAAACTGGACCGACTTTCCATCGATCGAAGAACTTCAGGGCCTCTTCTACGGGGCCCTCGGCAAAGCATTCGGTCTCTTCGTCGGGCTCAACCTTTCCCTGCTGATCGGCCACCTGCTCGCCGCCGCCACGATGTTCTTCGTCGCCCGATCGCTCGCTTGCTCTGCCCCTTGGGCCTTCGTCGCCGCCCTCGCCTACGGCCTCGCTCCTTTCATCTTCGCCCAGTCGCCCCACCACATCACCGTCGCCTACGCCTGGCACATCCCGCTCTTCCTGCTGGTCTGGAAATGGGTCTCCACCGACTCCGGCCTCGAGTTCGGCACACCCCGGTTCTATTGGGCCCTCGGCATCGCCTTCCTCACCGGCCTCCAAAACGTCTACTACACCAACATCCTCTGCCAACTCACCCTCCTTGGAGCCGGCTTCCTCTGGCTGCGCACCGGAGACCGTCGGCCACTCAAGGCTGCACTCGCCGTCATCGGCGCAGCGGCCGCCGCCTTCGCCCTGATGAATCTCGACACCTGGACGTTCAAGGCTGTCCACGGCCCGAACACGGGCGCCGTCGTCCGCGAATACAAGTGGCTCGAAATCTACGGACTCAAACTCGTCGACCTGGTGGTACCACCGACCACCCACCACTTCCAGCGCTTCGCCGATTTTGCCAGGGCCCATCGTGCGGCTGCTCCACTTCAGGATGAAGGCTCCTACCTTGGAATCGCCGGCCTCGCCGCGCTCGGTCTGCTTGTCGCCACGGCCAGCTTCGCCGTTGTCCGGAACCGGGCCAATTCGATCCCCATGGAAGCCTGGCAGGTGCTCTGGATCGTGCTCTGCTTCTCGACCGGCGGGCTCAACGCGATCCTCGGCGCCTTCGGCTTCACGCTCTTCCGCACCGGCTGCCGCTACAGCATCGTGATCATGGCGATCGCCCTGGTCTATGCCGCCCAGCGACTCACCGCCCTCCAGAAGGCCGCGGCGTTTCGCACCGACCCCGCAACACTGCGGATCGGAGAACTGACCGCGGCTGCCGCCGTCAGTCTCGTCATCCTCTGGGACCAGGTGCCGCGGGCCCCAACCCGCGAGCACACGGCCACGATCGCCCGTCAGATCGAGTCCGACCGGGAGTTCGTCGCCCGGATGGAAGCGGCGCTGCCACCGAAGGCGATGGTGCTTCAACTGCCAATCATGGAGTTTCCCGAGGAGCCCGTCCCAGGCGTGCCTCCCTACGACCACCTCCGTCCCTATCTCTACAGCCGGGAATTGCGGTTCTCCTTCGGCTCGATGAAGGGCCGGCCCCGCGAGCAGTGGCAGCAGGCAGTCCAGAAACAGCTGCTCAACGGCGCCACGCTCAACCAGCAGACGCAGCAGATCCAGTTCAATCAAAACAGCGTCGGCACGGCGGTCGATGAGATGCGCAAACAAGGCTTCGCGGCAATCTACGTCAATCGCAACGGGTTCCCGGACCGCGGCAAGGGCCTCGAGAAGTCACTCATGGAACTCGGCTCCGTGAAGCCACCAATCGACAGTGCCGCTGGCGACCTCGTCTGCATTCCGCTGACACGATGAAATCTCTTCTCGTAGCCGCAGGTTTTGAACGTGCGGAATCCGGGCAGCGGTGGGGACACGATGCAATCGTGTCCCCGCAGGGAGAAAGTGAACCTATGAAACGGAGGCCCTGGCAGCAGGCGGCCCTGCTCGCCGGCATCACGTTCGCCGCCTTCTCCGCCACGCTGTCAGCGGACTTCGTCTACGACGCCCGGATGCAGATCCTCTCCGGCGACTTCATCCACGACTGGCGAAACTGGCCAGCCGTGCTGACCGGACGTGTGCTCGGAATGGACGTGCTCGACTTCAACCGACCAGCGATGCTCGCATCGCTCATGCTCGACGCAGCCGTCTGGGGGAGGGAGCCGTTTGGGTACCATCTCACCAGCGTGCTCCTGCATGTGGTGAACGTGCTGCTCGTCTGGCTCGTGATCCGGGAGCTGACCGGCGCCGAAGGCCGACCGGAGAAGGTGCTCCCCTCGCTGTTGGCCACGCTCGTCTTCGCCGTCCACCCGGTCGTCACCGAGGCCGTCTGCGAGCCGACCTTCCGTGAGGACCTGCTCGTGGCTCTGTGCACGCTCTCCGCCCTCGTGCTCGCGATGCGACACGACCCTGCCACTCCTGGCTTCGACACCCGTCGGGCCCTCGGCTGCACGCTCGTGTGCCTGCTCGCCATCGCCAGCAAGGAGGCGGGGATCGTCGCGCCCATGCTGCTCGCAGCCTATTGGTGGCTGTTTCGTCGCGGCGAGCCGGGGCGATTCTGGGCCGTCGCCATCGGCGGCGCGAAGCTCGTCGCCGTGGCGTTTCTTGTCGCCCGGTTTCTGCTTGAACCGAGCCCCTCGTCGATCTTCGAATCCAAGCCGGAATACCCCGGCGGCTCCCTCTCGCAGGCGATGCTGCTCGAGCCGCGGATCCTCGCGCTCTATGCCCAAATCGTGCTCTTTCCAGTCAACCTCTGCGCCGACTACGGGCTCGCATCCGTCAGCCACCTGCCGCTGCCCGTGGCCCTCGTGCTGCTGGCAACGATTGCCGTCGCCGGTGCGATCGCTGCCCGATATGACCGTCGCCTGCTCTTTGCCTCCTGCATGACCCTCCTGCCGTTGGTGCCCGTGGCCAACCTGATTCCGATCTACCGGGCTGCCGCCGACCGCTATCTCTATCTGCCGTTGGCGGGCGTGGCACTCGCCGTGGCCTGTCTGCTCGACGCCCCCTGGCTCGTCGGACGCGACACGCTCCGGCAGCGGATCCTCGCCGGCTGCATGGTGGTGGTGGCCGCCCTCGGGATGGCCTGCATCGAACGCCAGACCGTGTGGGCCAATTCGCTCGCCCTCTGGGACGATTCCTATCGCAAAAACCCAGGCTCGTTCACCAACGCCGCGGGCCTTGGCGAGACGCTCCGGGAAGCCGGCCGGCTGCCTGAAGCAGAACAGTACACCCGCGAGGCAATCCGGCTCTCGAATGGAGCGCGGGGGGACGTCTGGGCCACGCTCGCCCTGATTCTCGACGAACAGGGCCGTGCGACCGACTCCGCTGCCGCGCTCGCCAAGGCATTGGAAATCGATCCCAAGCTTTCCGATCCCGACACAAAAGTGAAGTCGCTGGCGATGGAGCGGCCGATGGCGGAGGATCTCAAGCGGCTGCTCGGCACGACCAAAGTCGGCTGGCCAGAGCGGTCAAAAACAGGATACTGACGGTATGACACGCCTCCCCACCGCAGCGATCCAGGCCCGCGATGCCGCCCCTTCCGCCACGGAGGCCGGCCGCTGGCGCGACTTCCTGCTCCATGCCGCGATCATCGTGCTCGCGGGCCTGTGGGTCTATTCGCCGTCCTACCACGGCGACTGGCTCTGGGACGACGATCAACTGCTCACGGCCAACCCGGTCGTGCAGTCGGGTTCGCTGCAGGGACTCAGCAAGCTCTGGTTCAACCCCGACGGCGCCGACTTTTTTCCGCTTTCCTACACGGCGCTGTGGGCACAGTGGCCCTTCTTCAAGAACCAGCCCACCGGCTACCACGTCACCACCATCGTGCTGCACCTGATCGGCAGCCTGCTGCTCTGGGCCCTGCTCGACCGCATGCGGATTCCAGGGGCCTGGCTGAGCAGCCTGATCTTCGCCATCCATCCGGTCGCCGTGGAATCGGTGGCCTGGGTGTCGGAAACCAAAAACACGCTCTCGCTGCCTTTGTTTCTGCTCTCCTGCCTCTGCTGGGTCGTGCAGGATGACGAACCGGAAGGCCCCCGCCGCACGCGGTTCTACCTCCTCTCGATGGTGTGCTTCCTGCTGGCGATGCTGGCGAAGACGTCGATGGTGGGCCTGCCGCTGCTGCTGCTGCTGCACGCCTGGTGGAAGCGCGGCACGGTCACGCTGCAGGATGTCATCCGGGCAGCCCCGTTCTTCCTGATCTCGCTCGTGCTCGGCATCATCACGATCCAGTATCAGCACGGCCGCGCCATCGGCGCGGAGAAGATCCTCGTCGGCGGGATCGCCTCGCGGATTGCCACCGCGGGCATGGCGATCCTCTTCTATCTCAAGCAGATCGTCTGGCCAGTGAACCTGCTGCCGATCTACCCACGCTGGGAGGTCGATCCGCCCAAGGCATGGCAGTTTCTGGCCTGGCCGGTGATCGCCGCCGCGGCCGCGTGGATCTGGGCCAATCGGGGCACGGCCGACCGCCCCGGCTGGGGCCGGCATGCCATCTTCGGGCTCGGCTTCTTCCTGCTGATGGTGCTGCCCGTGCTCGGCTTCGTCACTATTTCCTACATGCGGATCACGTGGGTCGCCGACCACTTCATCTACCTGCCGATGATCGGCGTGATCGCCCTGATCGGGGCCGCGGCGACGCGGTGGTACGACCGGTCGACTGCGTCGGCGCAACCGCTGATCCTCACAGGCGGGGCCATCGCGTTGGCCACCTGTGGGCTGCTCGCGTTTCGCTATGCGAATGCCTGGGCCGGCGAAGACGCTCTTTGGACGCACACGCTCAAGACCAACCACGATGCCTGGCAGGCGCACAATCGCCTCGGCGCCAAGAAGTTTTCCCGGGGCGACATCGAGGGCGGCTACTATCACTTCACCCAGTCCACCAGGCTCAGGCCCGACCTCGGCGAAACGCACAACAACCTCGGCTCGGCCCTTTCCGCCAAGGGCCGTCTCGACGAGGCGATCAAGGAATTTTCCCAGGCCTGCCAACTGACGCCCCACGTGCCGGCGATGCGGGTGAATCTCGCCAACGCGCTCTTCCAGGCCGGCCGCTTCGCTGAAGCCAGTGATGCCTTCCAATTTCTGCTGGAGAAGGAGCCGAACAATGCGGCCCTGCTCAACAACTACGCCGTCACCCTCTATCGGCAGGGCAACAAGGAAGAGGCCGTCCGATTTTTCCGCAGGGCACTCGAGATCAACCCAAACATGAAGGATGCCCGCGAGGGTCTCGCGGTCGCGCTCGGCGAGAAGCCCGCTGCACCGGCGCCAGGACA
>Ga0214921_10007604_pt1 | contig 14378 bp, 10 predicted proteins | sample LL1505_MetaG_FD_177992 | JGI IMG/M metagenome (GOLD analysis project Ga0214921, IMG submission 177992) | Freshwater microbial communities from Lake Lanier, Atlanta, Georgia, United States - LL-1505 | ecosystem: Environmental > Aquatic > Freshwater > Lake | place: USA: Georgia | collected... | reverse complement strand
TTCTCCCATTTCTTGCGTTGCGACGCAGAAACCTTGGCAAATCCATAGCCCGGTAAATCCACCAGGTACCAGTGAAACATAGGGGCATTGTCTTTGGCCTTGCTGTCAATGGCAAAATGATTGATCAATTGTGTTTTGCCTGGCGTTGATGATGTTTTGGCCAGGTTTTTTGTGCCGGTAATCATGTTGATCAATGATGATTTACCAACATTGCTTCTGCAATAAAAGCATACTCAGGTCTGTCGGGCTTGGGGCAGGAAGCGGTGTCTGGGCTGCTGATGATATATGTTGCCTTGTGAATGATCATTGGTTCAGATTTACAATTCCTTTAAGACCCCTTGCACCGTTTTTGATTACTTTTGTAGCGATGGGAAAATTTGCTCACGATACAGTTGTGCCGGATCAGGCTTCAAATTTACCGAAAAAAGAACAGGTGGCACTCATGTTTGATGAGATAGCCCCCAAGTATGATTTTCTCAACCGCTTCTTGTCTGCAGGGATTGACATCAGCTGGAGGAAAAAAGCCCTTTCGCTTTTGAAAAAAGACAACCCAAAAAGAATACTTGATGTGGCCACAGGTACAGCAGATGTGGCCATCATGGCAACAAAACTGCTCTCTCCTGAAAAAATCATCGGGATTGATATTTCAGAAGGAATGCTTGATTTTGGCAGAAGAAAAATAAAGGAAGCCAACCTGCAGGGTAAAATTGAACTGCAGACTGGTGACAGTGAAGCCATTGGTTTTCCTGACGAAAGTTTTGATGCTGCTACGGTTTCATTTGGTGTAAGAAATTTTCAACACCTGGACAAAGGACTCTGTGAAATCAACCGTGTATTGAAAAAAGGCGGAAAACTGGTTGTGCTGGAGTTTTCAAAACCTTCTTTGCCAGGGATTCAACAAGTGTACAATATCTACATGAACTTTGTTACTCCCAACATGGGAAAGCTGTTCTCGAAAAGTAAAAATGCTTACCAATACCTCAATGATTCCGTGCAACAATTTCCTGAAGGAAAAAATTTCATCAGGATTCTGGAAGCGTCAGGATTCAAAAATACTTCCTACAAAAGATTAAGCCTGGGAATATGCACCATCTACATTGGAGAAAAATAGCCGTTGCAGCCATCCTGCTGACAACTGTGTATGCCTCCAATGCACAGCGGGCGGTGCAATTGAACTTGCCGGACCATGATGACAAACCCTATTATTTTGGCATTATACTCGGCGTCAATTCCTCTCATTACAACATCACCCATCATCCTTATTTTCTGCAGCGCGACACCATCAGTGTGGTGGAATCAAAAAACAGCAACAGGATACACCTGGGTATCATGGCCAACCTTCAACTGACAAAACACCTTGACCTCAGGGCCTATCCACTCAACCTTATCTTCAGCGAAAAAGTCTTTGGCTATACCCAAAAGCTGCCCAGTGAACCCAGCAGCACATATGAAAAGCAAAGTGTGGAATCCATCGTCATGAGCTTTCCTTTTCAAGTAAGGTTAAAAAGTGATCGCATCAACAATTTTCGTGTGTATACCCTTGCAGGGATGAAATACGATTTTGACCTGGCCAGCAATTCAGGCGCAAGGAATTCAGACAATATTGTAAAAGTCAACAAGACAGACTATGGGCTGGAGGGTGGAATTGGTTTCCAGTTCTTCTTCCCGTATTTTATCCTATCCCCTGAGATCAAATTCAGTTACGGGCTCTCGAATGTACACAGCCGTGATGAGAGCCTGCGCTATTCCAATGTAATTGACCAGATGAACAGCAGGATGATCCTGTTCTCGCTTCATTTTGAAGGTGGCGGAACCAAATAAACCATCAATAATCGTATTCCCTTCTGTGCATGTTCCAACGCATCCCTACCGATGACATGAGGTTGTTGGGACGGCCTTCTACCTTGCGGTAAACAAGGTTGGTCTCAAAAAACAGGTTTTCTCGGATTTCATACGCCAGCCAAAAGCTGGCATTGAGGTTTTTTCTCGGCAAGGGTGTTCCGAAAAAATATCCATTCTGCGGAAGGGCGCGGGTATCGTTGTCCAGAAAAATATTGTTCCCGAAATTTTTCCTTGCTGTGTCTACCCCACTTTGCCAGTAAATGGCCTTTGCCTGCATGTACCATTTGGGCGCAGGCTGGAACTTCAAAATGCCAATGTACTCCTTGATGTTGGACATCAATGGATGGGCCAATGCCTGGTTATAATGTGTATAATTGGCAACTGTATCAAAATGAGAATAGGTGAATGGCCTTATCCAATTCGTTTCGAGTTGCAGGTCCAGGTTTTTGATCCCCAAAAAATCAATGTATTTCATCCCTGCCTGGAAGGCCCATTTGTTTCCCCACCATCCTTTTCTTTCCCGGATGTATTTGGTATAGAATTCATCCAACATGACCTGTCCATAAAGCTGAACATGCTTTGCTATATTGGCTTTGGCATCTACACCAATAAAAGAATTGTCTGGACTGCCGATGTTCAACTCAGCCCCACGGATAAACATGACGGGGTTCAGGTAGCTGAACTCAAAATGATCCTTTCTTCCAAATACCACCCCTTCAAAAAAGCCCAGTGTCAACCATTTGGGGGCATTGAAACTGATGTGATGAATGGAGGCATATTTTTGGGGATAAAGCGAATCTCCCCCCAAACCATCCCTGGTATATTGGGGGGTGAGCTCCATGATCCGGCTCATATAGTTTAGTTTCCAAACCCGCAGGTTCATGTTCAGAAACAGGTGGCTGTTGGAATGGTCACTGATGAACAAACTTCTGTAGCCGTTTCCAAGAAACATCTTGTCAAAACCAAACTGAACGTTGATGAATTTTGCTGCATTGAAAAACACCGTTCCCCTGGCATCAAAATAATCATACCCTGTGCCCTTGAATATTTTATATCGTCCTGCACCTGGCACAGCCCTGAACCTCGTCACAGCGTCTCTCACAAAAACCGGTGGTTTTTCCTGGTTCTCAGTAAGGTAGGCCTGAAATCCAACTTTCCCGCCAATCAAAGAACGCACCACTGCTCCGCGGGTATTGAGGTAAAGCAGTTCATCTGTTGCATCATCCTTCATGGCTTGAAGCTGAAGCACTGGATTGACGGAAAGGAAAAAATCCTTCTCATTGACCCCAATCATGTTGGCCGGATCCTTGAAAAAGCTATTGAACACAGGCTTCCGGCTTTTAATGGTGGAAGTTGCATTGCTGGTCCATTCCAGGTTGTTCAGCTTTGACCTGTTGATGTTGTAACGGTCTACCCTTGAAAGTGAAATTTTCGCTGCCCCTGCCCGGTCCAGGGCACTGGCCCACCATTTCCGGTTGAAGGGTTTGATGAACGAAAAATTTAAAGAGCTGTCTTTTTGCAACTTGATTTCCAGGCGGTCCAATAGGAGATACTCTTTGGATCCCTGTTGAAAAAGCGTGGACTGTGCATTCCCGCAGAAAGGCACAACAAATATCATCCCGACTAAAAAGGTTTTGATAATTTGCGGAACAGATTTAACAATTCTATCTCTCATGTCGAATATTCTCATTAAAAACGTTCAAATTGTAAACGAAGGCAAAATAACTGTTTCAGATATCCTGATGGGCAACCAAAGGATATTGAAAATTGATCAGGCAATTGATAATAAATATAACGCAAGGGAAGTTAATGGTGAAAACAAATACTTATTGCCCGGTGTAATTGATGACCAGGTGCATTTCAGGGAGCCCGGCCTGACGCACAAAGCCAATATCCATTCTGAATCCATGGCAGCAGTTGCAGGAGGCACCACCAGTTTCATGGAAATGCCCAATACCAAACCTCCTGCCCTGACCCAGGTATTGCTGGAAGAAAAATATTCCATTGCTGCCAACAGTGCCGTGGCGAACTATTCTTTTTTCATGGGCACCTCCAACGACAATGCTGATGAGGTCTTGAAAACAAATGACAAAAAAGAAAATGTATGTGGGGTGAAGATTTTCATGGGTTCTTCTACGGGCAACATGTTGGTTGACAACCATCTTTCACTCGACAGGATTTTCAGGGAATCTGAACTGCTGATTGCAACGCATTGCGAGGATGAGCGCATCATCAAATCCAATCTTGAAAAACTGCGCAGTACCAAAGCAGTGCTGGAAGCTGCTGACCATCCCATCATCCGTGATGCGGAAGCCTGCTTTGAATCTTCACTGATGGCGGTACAACTGGCCAAAAGAAACAATACAAGATTGCACATCCTGCACATCTCTACAGCTAAGGAGCTGCAGCTGTTCACCAACTTGATACCCCTCGAAGAAAAAAGAATTACCTCCGAAGTTTGTGTGCATCACCTTCATTTCACAGCAGATGATTATTCCACCCTTGGCAATAAAATAAAATGCAACCCGGCGATCAAATCAAAGGAAAACAAAACAGCGCTTTGGGAAGCATTGCTGGATGACAGGCTGGACATCATTGCAACAGACCATGCCCCACATGCCATCGAAGAAAAATCAGGCGACTATGAACATGCGCATGCAGGATTGCCGCTCGTGCAGCACAGCCTGCAATTGATGTTGCACCAGTACAAACAGGGCAGGATCAGCCTTGAAAAACTGGTCGAGAAAATGGCGCATGCCCCGGCAAAATGTTTTCAGATCAGGGACCGTGGATTCATCCGTGAGGGCTATTTTGCAGACCTGGTCTTGGTTGACCTGAACCAACCCTATACCGTCAGCAAGAAAAATATCCTCTATAAATGTGGCTGGAGTCCGCTTGAGGGCTTCAGTTTCCCAGCAACCATTGCCATGACTTTTGTAAATGGTTACCCTGTTTATGAAAATGGAAGGGTGGATGCATCCTATACTGGAATGCGCCTCCAATTCAACAGGAACTGAACACCATGCTGGTAGATAACATTACACTTTATGACCTTTCCATCTTCCACAGGGAGGATGAGCAATCGCTGTTCAGCAAAATTGACCATACCAGGACCAGCGCAGGAAAGGCGGAATTAAAAAAAAAATTCACCCGGCCTTTCAGTGAAATAAATGATATCCTTCAGGTGCAGGAGATCCTCTCTTTCATTGGTACAAGGCTGGATGCCTGGCCAGCCAGGATCACCAACGGCACTTTGCTCGTGATCGAAAAATTCCTTGACGACAATCCGAATGCATTGCCCGAGAAGCCCAACCCAGTCAATGCTATGTTGCACAAATGGCTTCATCCCGCAGAACATGCCATGATCCGCTTTTCCATGCAACAGCTTTTTGAATGCATCAAAGGGTTCGAAGCCTTGCATGCTTTTTTTTCAGCATGGCAAAGACCCAGGATCTTGGATGATGTACTGCAAAGATCTGAAAAGATCCTGCGCGACAACAGGCTTAAAGGACTGCATTCCCTGCCAACATACGATGCACTCAGCCCTGCCGAAATATTGCATTATGGAAAGATTTTTCACGGGGAAATGGCTGCTGATCTTCAGACCCTCATTGAGGTATATGGAAAACTGGACGCATGGTATGCCATGGCCAAGGCAAACCACCACCTTGGTTTACAGCTTCCCCTGTTCACCGAGGATGCCGAGCCCATGATCAGTGCAAAAGGGCTCTGGCACCTGATGCTGAAAGAACCTGTAGGATACGATCTTGAAATGAATCCGCATTCCAATTTCATTTTTCTTACCGGCGCCAACATGGCCGGAAAAACCACACTGATCAAGGCTGTTGGCCTGTCAACCTACCTTGCCCACCTGGGCATGGGCGTTGCGGCCCAAAGCATGAAGCTCTCTCTTTTTGAGGGCATCTTGAGCAACATCACGGTAGAAGACAACCTCATCAAAGGGGAAAGTTATTTTTTCAATGAAGTAAGAAGGATTCGCGAAACCATCACCCGCATCAGTGATGGCAAAAGATGGCTGATCCTCATTGATGAACTTTTCAAGGGCACCAATATTCAGGATGCCATGAAATGTTCACTGGCCGTCATCAGGGGATTGATCAAAATGCGCAACGGACTTTTCATCCTCTCCACCCATCTGTATGAGATTGGTGATGAGCTGAAAGACCTGTCCTCCATCAGTTTCAAATACTTTGAAACCCATCTCACCGAAAATGAACTCCGCTTCAGCTATCAACTCAAAGAGGGCATCAGCCAGGACAGGATGGGCTACCTGATCCTTCAAAAAGAGGGTGTTACTTCCCTGTTGGAAAACATCGGGAAGAACACCGGATTAGATAGTGAAAACAACAGAAAAATCAGCGGTTAATACATTCCATTAAGGATGATTTACCCATTGTGGGCCATGGCCACAGCCATAGCTTTACACCATGTTTGTAAAGACCTTTGGAAGTGCTGTTTATGGCGTAGAGGCGAAAACCATTACCATTGAAGTGAGCTGGACCGCTCAGGGAAAAGAATACTGCATTGTAGGATTGGCCGACTCCGCCATCAAGGAGAGCATGCAAAGGATTGAAAGCGCCATCAAATCAAAACGGTTTGAAATGCCGCGCACGCGGATTGTCGTCAACCTTGCACCGGCAGACCTGAGGAAAAGCGGCACAGCCTTTGACCTTCCCATCGCCATGGGCATTTTGGCGGCCTCAGAGCAAATCCCCTTGGCTGAAAAATTTGATCATTTTATCATGATGGGCGAACTCAGCCTGGACGGAGAGCTGCGCCCGATCAGAGGCGCATTGCCCATTGCCCTTCAGGCGAAGAAAGAAGGATTCAACGGATTTATCCTGCCCGCTGTCAATGCAAAAGAGGCCGCAATGGTCAGCGGCATAGCTGTATATGGCATGAAAAATATCAGGGAGGTAGTTGACTTCATCCAGTCGGAAGGATCCAATGCAGCTCCCCTGTCCATCAATATGCAAGAAGCATTCAGTGCCGCTCAACAGGCATTTGACAATGATTTTGCAGAGGTAAAGGGCCAGGAAAACATCAAAAGGGCGCTGGAAATCGCGGCCTCGGGCGGGCACAATGTCATCCTCATCGGTCCGCCCGGTGCCGGGAAAACCATGCTGGCAAAGCGATTGGCCTCCATCCTTCCTCCACTTTCAATGGAAGAAGCATTGGAAAGCACAAAAATCCATAGTGTGGCGGGTAAACTTCCTGAGCATGCCACCCTCATCACCAAAAGGCCATTCAGAAGCCCTCACCATTCTATCAGCAATGCTGGCTTGGTGGGAGGCGGTGCAACGCCGCAACCCGGAGAGATTTCGCTTTCACACAATGGTGTTTTGTTCCTGGATGAACTGCCCGAGTTCAAAAGAAATGTACTGGAGGTGATGCGACAACCGATGGAAGAAAGAAGGGTTACCATTTCAAGAGCAAGGCTGGCTGTTGATTTTCCAGCATCATTCATGCTGGTGGCGTCCATGAACCCCTGTCCCTGCGGGTTTTACAACCACCCTGAAAAAACATGCAACTGTCCTCCTGGCGCTGTCACCAAGTACCTGAACCGCATCTCAGGCCCCCTGCTGGACAGGATTGACCTGCATGTGGAAGTGACACCGGTTGCTTTCTCTGCACTGGCATCAAAGGAAACGATTGAAAGTTCTGCCAACATCAGGGATCGTGTAATTGCTGCCCGTACCATACAAGCATCGAGGTACAAAGGCAAAACAGGAATCTATGCCAACGCCCAAATAGGGTCAAAGGAAATGAAAGAGATCTGCCAATTGAATGAAGCAGGCCAAAACTTGCTCAAAAATGCCATGGAAAAACTCAGCCTTTCCGCAAGGGCATACGACAGGATACTGAAAGTGGCAAGAACAGTTGCAGACCTTGCCAACAGTGACAACATCATGCCAGAACATATCGCGGAAGCCATACATTACAGAAGCCTCGACAGGCAGGGATGGGGAGGATGAGACAGTGCAGTACAGCCTTATTCTGTTGGGGTTTCTGTTTCCTGTGTTGGCACCTTGGGGGCCTCAACGGAAGGGAAAAACCTGCTTTGAAAAATCAGGATGGCAAATACACCACCAGAAATGGAGGCATCTGCGACGTTGAAAACTGGCCTGAAAAACATGAAGGATTCTCCTCCCCAAAGGGGAAACCAGGTTGGAAAGTAAGCGTCTTCAATGATGGGCATGTACAACATGTCTACCACCTTGCCATGTAAAAATCCTGCATATCCCCCTTGAAAACCATTTTGCCAAATGCCATGGGCCAGGTTCTGCAGATAGGGATCGCTGGCTTCAAACACCATACCATAAAACAGGCTGTCGATCAGGTTTCCGATGGCTCCTGCATAGATGAAGGTTACACAGATGATATAACCAACATGGTATTTTTTCTTGATGATGTCCAGGATATAATAAGTGCCGAACCCAACAGCCACCAACCTGAAAACAGTGAGGGCTATTTTCCCCCAATCACCGCCAAGCTTCCATCCGTAGGCCATTCCTTCATTCTCAATAAAATGAAACCTCAACCAGGGAATGGATTGGAAAAGGACATTTTCCTGGCCCATGTGGTAACTGGTCTTGATGTATATTTTCAATGCCTGATCAATAAGCAGGATCAAAAAAGTCAGGAAAAGAGCGTGTTTAAACTTCAAAATGCATGTTTTTGCAAATATAATGATAAGGGAACAATGGCAGATGACACCAAGATTATTCACCCAAATAAATCCTCGGAACGCGCTGTGAAATACCGGTCATGACCTCGTAGGGGATGGTGCCTGCGGCTTGGGCAACGCCAACTATCGAATGGCCCTTTCCAAAAACCAGGACCTCATCTTCAATGGTAATACCCCTTTCTGCAGTGACATCAATCATTGTCATGTCCATGCAAACATTGCCAATGGTATTGAAAGACTTCCCCCTGACAAGAACAGTTCCATTTCCATTGCCCAAGCTTCTTGGGAATCCATCTGCATAGCCAATCCTGATGGTGGCAACCCTGGTTTCTTGTTGCACAATGGAATGACGACCATATCCAACAGATTCACCTTTTTTCACTTCCTTGATCTGCGCAATGGTGGTCTTGAGGGCAACAGACTCCTGCAACTTCAAATCACTGTTTCCGGGATCGATTCCATAGAGCCCTATGCCAATCCTGACCATGTCGTATTCAGCAGATGGATGCCTTCTGATGGCAGCGGTATTGGCAGCATGTTTGATGAATGGATATCCAAAATGTTCGGTCAAGAGACTGCAACAATGATCAAAGCGTTTCAGTTGGGTTATGGTAAAATCATCATGCAATGGATTTTCAGAAGCCACAAGGTGCGTGAATACCGTCTTGATCTTGAATGCCGAAGAACTGCCGATCTGATCAAGGAAAAGACCAATATCAGCTTGCTCCAAGCCCAGCCTGTGCATGCCGGTATCCAGTTTGATGTGAACAGGAAAATAACTGATGCCTTCCTGCTGCAAATAGGCGTTCAATTGTTGGGCAAATCCGATGGAATAAATTTCAGGTTCAAGATTGAACTCCACCAATGAGGAGAAAGACGCTGGTGCTGTATTCATGACCATGATGGGCATCCGGATGCCTGCCTTTCTCAATTCAACACCTTCATCAACATAGGCCACTGCAATATAATTGACATGGTGAAACTGCAGCAGGTTGGCCATTTCATAGCTGCCAGCTCCATAAGAAAAAGCCTTGACCATGGCCATGATCCTGGTAACTGGTTTCAAACAAGCCCTGAACAGGTTAAGGTTCTGGGCAACACTGGAGAGGTCTATTTCAAGCCTGGTTCGATGGTTTTTGCTTTCCAGCAAATGGCTCACTTTTTCAAAATGAAAGGGTCTTGCCCCTTTGACCAATACTACCTGATCCCTGAAGTTTGATCCATGAAGATGGTGTAACAATGCTTCCGTATCCTTGAAATAAAAAACTTTCATGGACGGATGTTCAAAACAGCTGGAAAAGGCATTGAACAATTCGCCAACTGCATACAGCATGACGATATTTTTTAACCTGAGGTAGGTTGCAATCTTTTCGTAGGCAACACGGGCATCACCCGCTATGCCTGACACATCAGAAAGGATGGCCACCCTGTCACGGGAGGGATGTTGCAGTCCTAGAAAATCCAAGGCAGTCATCAGCCCACTCAGGTCAGCATTATAACTATCATTGATAATCGTCGATCCATGTTGCCCCTGTTTCATTTCCAACCGCATGGAAAGTGGGGGAAGATCATGCATCCTCGGAATAACCTGCTCTTGCAATCCCAGGTGCAGACAAATGGCAAAACAGTGCAATGCATTTTCAATGGCAGCAGGATCGATGTAGGGAATAGAAAAACTGTGGCTGTTTCCTTTGTACACAGCTGTAACGATTGTTCTTCCTGCCTTTGTATGATAGGAAACCACAATGTCTGACCCAGGATGGATTCCCCAGGAAAATACAGTTCGCAGTTTGTCTGCAAGGAGCAATTGTTGAACAGCATCATCTACCAATACATGGTCTTTGCAATAAACCAGCAGTTGGGCATCGCGAAAGAGTTGCAGCTTTTCGGCTAATTTATCCGTCAGGGAATCAAACCCCTCGCCATGGGCTTCGCCAATATTGGTCAACAAACCAATATCCGGACGGATCATCTTTTGAAGCTTGTCCATTTCTCCGGTCCGGGAAATGCCCGCTTCAAAAATACCCAGTTCATGCGTCTCCTGCATCTGCCAGATGCTGAGTGGAACACCCAACTGAGAATTAAAACTGCGCGGAGACCTGACAATGTTTTTTTCCTGTTGCAACAAATGATTGAGCCATTCTTTTACAATGGTCTTTCCATTGCTGCCTGTGATTCCGATGACAGGAAATTCAAATTGTTTCCGGTGTGCAATGGCCAGCTTTTGCAGGGATGACACAACATTGTCTGTTGATAAAAAACAGGCATCTGGAAAGGATGCAAGATCAGGAACAGTTGAAACCACAAAACTCCTTACCCCTTCCCGATACAGCTCGTCAATGTACTGATGCCCGTCCCCCTGCTCAGTCTTGATGGCAAAAAACAAGGTTGTTTGAGGAAATACAAGTTTCCGGCTGTCGATCAGCAGGTGTTCAACAAATGAGTCGGAGGGGCTTCCTGTCATTGTGGTACCCATCAAGCTGCTGAGATATGCTACAGGATGGACTTTCATGATTGTTATTTAGAGGGATAGGCCTTTTTCCTATTAACATGCATGGAATACAATACAGCACCTGCGAGGCATGCGATGATTACAGCCAAGGAAACAAGGATGTTGATGTGGATGCCAAAAAATTCAATCAGCATTTTTACGCCAATAAAGATCAGGACAATCGCGATTCCTTGTTGCAGGTAGTCAAATTTATCCACGGCCCCCTTCAACAAAAAGAAAAGTGATCTCAGCCCTAAAAGGGCAAAAATATTGGAAGAATAAATCACAAGAATATCATCAGCAGTAAAATGGGCTTTTGCATTTTCCCGGACCAGTGAAACCACCGTAGGAATGGAATCCAATGCAAAAGCAATGTCCACTGCTGCCAACATCAATACCACCACGGAAAGGGAAGTAAAATAGAATTTTCCATGCTGATTCACAAAATACCTGCCCTGTGGTTCAGCCTTGCTTACCCTGAAGAACCTGTTGATTACCTTGTAGATTTTGGTATCCCCGGGGTCAAATTCAGCCTCATCTTTCTTGAAAAACAAATGATAGCCGGTATACAAAAGAAAAAAACCGAACAGGTACAGGATCCAGTGAAAACGGTCTATCAACTCAATGCCCACTGCAATGAAAATGATGCGGAAAACAATCGCCAAAAGAATACCGATCAACAGTGCACGGCCTGCATCTGTTTCTTTGACCCTGAAATAAGTGAAAATCAGGATGAAAACAAAAATATTGTCGATGCTCAACGACCACTCCATGAGGTAAGCCGTAAAAAATTTGGTGGCCACCAACGGCGTTTTTTCGAACCATAAAAAAACACAGAATGCTACAGAAAGACCAACCCAAAAAATGGTTTGCCACATGGCTTTTTCCATGCTGATGGAGGCATTTTTCTTGCTCATCAGTCCAAGGTCAAGCACCAGGGCCGCCAAAAGCACAATGCCAAAAGTCAGGTAAGTAATCTGGTCAACGGTCATGTTGAAAATCAATTGTTAGGGAACAAAGATAATCATTCCCTCATGCCAAAGGATTATCCCCTTGTCGCATATTTTCTTTTCCGCAAAAAGCCATAAATAAAATAGAATACCATTGGAAAGGCAAGTGGCAAAAGGATGTTGAGCATTTGCCAGAATAACTTATTATTCTCCAGTTGTTCCTTGTCCAATAAACGCAACCTGAAAGTTTTTGACCGTGCCTCCATGATGGAAGCCCCACCTGTGAGGTAAAAAAGGCAGTTGCTGATGAAATCACGGTTGGCATACTGTTGACGGGTATAGCTGTTCATGCCCATGGCCAAAGGACCATCCTGCTGGCTGACAGCATTGGTCAAAATATCTGCATCAGAAATGACGATCATGCTGTTGTCTGCAGTGGATGAGGATAGAAATGGTCTTTTGAATTCAACTGCCAATTGCTGAAGCTCGGCTGCTGAAATCCTGTTGGCCAAGGCAGAACGGAATTGGCCTTCAAGCAGCACAGCCACAGCCTTGTTTTTTTTATTGAACTGTGTGAGGTCTTCCTCATTCTTGATGCTTCTCCATTCGACCAGGGCCGGTGTCTGCAGGGTTCGGGAATAAGCAGACGAACCCAGGATCACTTGTTTTCGAATGCCGGGTGCTGAAATCGTATCGATTGACTGCGGAAAAGATGAAAGCACAAAGTCAAGGTTCTTCGATATGGGATGATCCCCGGTATTTCTCAAAAGAGGCGCATACGGCCAGGGCAAAAGTTCAATTTGAGGCTTGTCGCCAATGCTGCCAATCACTGATGGAACCTTATCACATTCGAGGTCTTGCAGCAAATCCCGGTTGATGCGCACGCCGTATTTGAACAATTGTTCATCGAGCTCCAAGCCGAGGTCAAAAGCTACAAAAGAACCGCTGCTGCGTTGTAGGCTGTCCATGCTGGCATAAAGATTGTCTACAGCCCAAAGCAGTTTACCGCCATGCATTACATACTGATCAATTTTCAATTTCTGTGAAGCATTGAATGGCTTGGTTGGTTTTGCAATCACAAGGGCAGCAAATTCGTCAGGAATATACGCAACACTGTCTAGCGGCAAAATCCTGAAACGGTGGTCTTTCCTCAATACCTTTTCAATCAGGTCGTAAACGCTAAGGTCAAGGGGCTGGCCATTGCCGGTCAGGTAACCCACCAAAGGAATGGTATCACGTGTCAACAACATCATGGCTTTGGCAAGCTTGTATTCCATCAGGGCTTCAGCGTTGTTCAGCGATTCCAGTCCGTTGAGGTTGCTTTGGCCTTCCAGAAAATCAATTCCAATGGCACCGTTGCGTCCTCTCAGTACTGCACCAGGAAAGACCAGGGTTTCTTGGCTTTGCTCCCCTTTTTTCTCCTGTGCTTTCACATTGGTAGGGTTGATGCCCATGCGTTGCAGGGAGTCAAATAAAATGGCTTTTGCCGTATCTCCGAGGCCTTCGCCAGGTCTTTCAAAAACAACCTCAAATTTTCCATTGCTGATGGACCTGAACGAAGATCCCATTTCTCCGGCAGCATTGGCCAATCGCTTGAAACCAGCTGGAATATCTCCCTCCAGGTAAACTGTCAACGCAAGGGGATCTGCCAAACCGGCCACCATGTCCTTGGTGGAAGAGGAAAGGGTAAATCGCTTCTCTGCTGTAAGGTCTATTCCCGCATGAAAAAAATAGGACAACAGGTTGACTGCTGTGATGACCAACAATGGCAGAAGCCAGGTATGAATATGTTTTATCTTTACGCTCATCACTTGTTTAATTTGATTTTAGTGATGGCCAGGTAGATGAAAAGGGAAATGACAGAAAGAAAATAGACCAGGTCCCTGCTATCGATAAACCCTCTGCTTACGTTTTCAAAATGATATTTGATACCAATCAATGAAATATAATACCCCACTGACTTCCATGCCTCAATGGTAGCAAGGGATGAAAACAATGCATAGGCAACATAACAAAGAAAGGCACTCAGCAGAAATGCAGTTACTGCATTTTGCTGCATGCTGCTGGTGTAAAGTCCGATAGCAACATAGATGCCACAAAGCAGGAACAATCCTATATAAGCCCCCGTTATTCCACCAGTGTCAATGCCATCCGTGGAGAGTGCAGCCAGGCTGTACACATAGACCAAGGTGCACAACAAGGTCATCAAAACCAAAGCCATTGCGGCCAAAAATTTCCCCAGTACAAGGTCTCTGACAGAAAGAGGCGATGTTTTCAGGATTTCAAAAGTGCCATTCCGGTATTCATCACTGAAACTTTTCATGGTAATGGCAGGGATCAGAAAAAGCATGATATAAGGCGCGATGGCAAAAAATGAATCCATGCT
>Ga0214921_10007603_pt1 | contig 14380 bp, 14 predicted proteins | sample LL1505_MetaG_FD_177992 | JGI IMG/M metagenome (GOLD analysis project Ga0214921, IMG submission 177992) | Freshwater microbial communities from Lake Lanier, Atlanta, Georgia, United States - LL-1505 | ecosystem: Environmental > Aquatic > Freshwater > Lake | place: USA: Georgia | collected... | reverse complement strand
GCGACTCGATCATGTCGAGCACCTCGACGCTGAAGGTGCGCACCGTTCCCTGCAACTCGCAGGTATCAGGGATCACATTGGTCGCCTCGCCGGCATGAATCATGGTCACCGAGATCACGCCCGAGTCCACCGGCTTTTTGTTGCGCGTGATGATGCTTTGAAAAGCCTGCACCAGCTGGCAGGCCACCAGCACAGGGTCAATGCCGTTGTGCGGCAATGCCGCATGACCGCCCTTGCCGCAAACGGTGATTTTGAATTCATTGCTCGACGCCATCACAGGGCCGGCGCTCACTGCAAAGGTGCCGACTGGCGCACCCGGCCAGTTGTGCATGCCAAACACCGCCTGCATGGGGAACTTCTCAAACAGGCCATCCTTGATCATTTCGCGCGCGCCGCCGCCGCCCTCTTCGGCCGGCTGAAAGATGAGGTAAACCGTGCCATCAAAATCACGGTTTTTAGCCAAGTGCTGCGCAGCCGCCAGCAGCATGGCCGTGTGGCCGTCGTGGCCGCAGGCGTGCATCTTGCCCGGCGCGGTGCTGGCGTGGGCGAATTGGTTGAACTCCTGCATAGGCAGTGCGTCCATGTCGGCGCGTAAGCCGATGCCACGCCCGCAAGCGCCGCCGTCCCGCCCATGAATGATGCCGACCACCCCGGTGGTGCCCATGCCGCGGTGCATTTCGATGCCCCAGCTTTTGAGTTGTTCCGCCACCACTTCGGCGGTGCGTAGCTCTTGGAAACACAGCTCCGGATGAGCATGTATATCGCGCCGAACGCTGGCGATGGAGGCGGCCTGGGTGAGGATGGAGTCAATGAGTTTCATGCTTGTGCCTTGATTGATAAAACAATGCTATCAGAGCCCGGCATTCATCAAAAGCGTCCTTACTGTGCAGCGCTGTTTTGACGCACAATGAACATTCCTCCCCTCTTGGGGTCCCGTTTTTTTACCAACAGGTCTTCTCATGCGATTTCTGCACACCATGCTGCGCGTCGGCAACCTCGAGCGTTCAATTGATTTTTACACCCAGGTGATGGGCATGAAGCTGCTGCGGCGCTCAGAAAACCCCGAGTACAAATACAGCTTGGCGTTTGTCGGCTACGGGAGCAACCCGGATCATGCCGAACTGGAACTGACCTACAACCATGGCGTGGACAAGTACGAGATGGGCACGGCCTATGGCCACATCGCTTTAGGCGTGCCGGACGCTTATGCCGCCTGCGCGAAGATCAAGGCCGCGGGCGGCCAGGTCACGCGCGAGGCCGGCCCGGTCAAGGGCGGCAGCACCGTAATTGCCTTTGTGACCGACCCTGACGGCTACAAAGTCGAGCTGATCGAGCGCAAATAAAACGCGGCAGGCGCAGGTCTGCGCTGAAGCTGGCTCAGGCCGAGCGGCGCGCCAGGGCGCTGGCCTCGCGGGCCAGCGTGGTGATACGAGCCCAGTCACCGGCAGCCAAGGCATCGGCTGGAACCAGCCAGGAGCCGCCCACGCAGGCCACGTTGGGCAAAGCCAGAAACTCCGGCACGTTGGCCAAGCTCACGCCCCCGGTCGGACAAAAAAGTACATCTGTGAACGGACCACCCCAGGCCTTGAGCATGGCCGGCCCGCCCGCCTGCATGGCCGGAAAAAATTTCAGCGCCTTGTAACCGTCTTCCTGCGCCATCATGATTTCGCTGCCGGTGGCGACGCCGGGCAAGAGCGGCAAGCCGGCATCGCGGCAAGCCCGACCCAAGCTCTGGGTGTAGCCGGGGCTGACCGCAAAGCGCGCGCCGGCATTCAGGCTGGCCTGCACATCAGCAGCGCTGCGCACTGTACCGGCGCCGGCCACGGCTTCGGGCACCTCACGGGCAATCGCTTCTAAACATGCCAGCGCTTGTGGTGTGCGCAAAGTGACTTCGAGCATGCGAATGCCGCCAGCCACCAGTGCCCGTGCCAGCGGTACCGCATGCTGGAGATCATGCAAAACAATCACCGGGATCACCGGCGCGTCTTGCATCACCTGCAAGGCGCTGAGCTTGTCGCTGTATTGAATCAAAGCCATGCGGCTGCTCCTTCTTCGGCTGTCAGAGCTTGACGGCGCATGCCCGTGAACAGTTCACGACCGATGCCCACCGAATTGCTCAGGCGCAAGGCTTCGGGCATCTCAGCCACGGGCCGCGCAGCCCACTCAGCATCTGCCACCAGAACGCGCAACTCGCCCTTCAGGCTGTCCAGCCGGATTACATCGCCATCGCGTACTTTGGCAAGTGGCCCGCCGGCCGCTGCTTCAGGCGACACATGGATGGCGGCAGGCACCTTGCCCGAGGCGCCGCTCATGCGCCCGTCGGTGACCAGCGCCACTTTGAAACCCTGACCTTGCAAGACCGACAGCGGCGGCGTGAGCTTGTGAAGCTCGGGCATGCCATTGGCTTGCGGGCCCTGCCAGCGAACCACACAAATCACGTCACGCGCCAATTCGCCCGCACTAAAGGCCTGGTGCAATGCGTCCTGTGAATCGAACACACGGGCCGGCGCTTCGATCACATGCCGGTCTTCAGGGACAGCCGACACCTTGATCACACTGCGCCCGAGGTTGCCTTGCAGCAGTTTGAGCCCGCCGGTGGGACTGAAAGGAGCGACCACCGGCCTTAGCACGCTCAGGTCTTTGGACGCTCCGCCGTCGTGCCAGAGAATTTTGCCCGCCTGCATGGCGGGCTCGCGGGTGTATTCACGCAAGCCCTTGCTGCGTACTGTTAGCACGTCCTCGTGCATCAGCCCGGCGTCCAGCAACTCACGAATCACAAAGCCGGTGCCGCCCACGCGTTGAAACTCATTAACGTCAGCGCTGCCATTCGGATAAACATGACACAGCAAAGGCACCACATCAGAAAGCGCCGAAAAATCATTCCAGTCAATGGTGATACCGGCTGAGCGGGCCACGGCAACCCAGTGAATCAGGTGGTTGGTCGAGCCGCCGGTGGCCAGTAGCGCGACCATGGCATTGACGATGGCGCGCTCGTCAACGATGCGGCCGATAGGCGCGTAGCGTCTGGCCTTGGTGATGTCCAGCACGGTGCGGGTGGCTTCGCGCGTCAGCTCGTCGCGCAGATCGTTGCCAGGGTTCACAAAGGCGGTGCCGGGCACGTGCAGGCCCATGGCTTCCAGCAGCATCTGGTTGCTGTTGGCCGTGCCGTAAAAGGTGCAGGTGCCAGGGCTGTGATAAGACTGGAATTCGGATTTCAGCAACTCGTCACGTCCGACCAGACCTTGCGCGGCTTTTTCTCTTACAGCGGCTTTCTCTTTGTTAGACAGACCCGAGGGCATGGGGCCGGCCGGCACAAAGACCACGGGCAAATGACCGAAGTGCAGCGCACCGATCAAAAGCCCGGGAACGATCTTGTCGCACACGCCCAGCATCAGCGCGCCGTTGTACATGTCGTGCGACAAGGCCACGGCAGTGGCCATGGCAATCACATCGCGGCTGAACAAGCTGAGCTCCATGCCCGGGGTGCCCTGCGTGACGCCGTCACACATGGCGGGCACGCCGCCGGCCACTTGCGCAGTGGCGCCCTGCTTACGCGCCTCAGCCTTGATCAGCTCGGGGTATCGCAGTAGCGGCACGTGCGCCGACAGCATGTCGTTGTACGAGTTGACGATGCCGATGTTGGGGGCTTTTTCGGTGACGATTTTGAAGCGGTCATCCAGTGGCGCCCCCGCCAGTGCGTGCGCGAGATTGGCGCAGCCCATGCGATCCGGGTTGGCATCTCGCGTGGAGGCGTCGGCCAGTCGCGCCAGATAGGCTGAGCGCTGGGTATGGCTGCGCGCAATAATGCGCTGAGTGATGTGTTGGACTGTGGTGTGAATCATCAGGAAATTTTGAAACTGTAATTTTGTTACTTTTTGGATGGTAACCGGTTACCCCTACCGGTAAACCATTCAAAGTTACCGCTGGGTTACCAATTTTTCGCGACAAATTCGCAGCCAAAGAGTACAGTTGCAAGCCGTGCCACCAAGACCTTCACCTTGCTCCAACACGCCCACTTTGGGCCTAGGCGCCCGACGCGATACGCAGCAGATGCTGCGTCAGGTGAAAGCGCAATGGGGAGGAGAATCTGATCTTTGGATTTTTGGCTATGCCTCATTGATCTGGCGGCCTGAATTCGAGTTCGAAGAACACCGCCCTGCCCACCTGCACGGCTTCCACCGCGCACTGAAAATGTGGAGCCGTGTCAACCGCGGTACACCCGAATGTCCAGGCTTGGTGTTTGCATTGCTGTCTGGCGGCAGTTGCAAAGGCATGGCCTACCGGGTACCGCAAGCCCGTGCGGCGCACGCCCTGGAGCAGCTGTGGGAGCGTGAAATGCCCACCGGCGTCTATGACCCTAAATGGCTTGCATGTGAAACACCAAGCGGCACCGTCAAAGCACTGACCTTCACGCTCTCCCGCAAAAGCCCCAACTTCACAGGCCAGCTCGAAGCCACCACCTACCAACAGATTTTTGCGCAATCGCACGGCCGTTTTGGCAGCACCTTGGATTACGCCAGACAAACATTTGACTGCCTGCAAAAAGTGGGGATTCACGACAAAGCGCTGGGCCGCCTGTTGGCACTGGCCATGCCAATTCAGGCGACCGGACCTAAGAACCCCTAGATTCCGTCCTTATACTGATCCAACCATGGCCGACCAAACTACTTCAATCGCCGACCTGCGCAAAAGCTACGAGCGCGCAGAACTCAATGAAGAAGCCTCCAGCGCAGCGCCGGGGCAACAGTTCTCGAAGTGGCTTGAAGAAGCCATTGCTGCCCAGCTCCCTGAGCCCAATGCCATGACACTGGCCACTGTGGGCAGTGACTTGCGCCCCTCCACGCGGGTGGTGCTGATCAAGGGCCTGGACGAGCGCGGCATTGTCTGGTTTACCAATTACGACAGCCGAAAAGGCAAAGAGATTGCAGGCAACCCGCATGCTGCATTGCAGTTTCACTGGGTCGAGCTCGAACGCGTGGTGCGCATCGAAGGCCGGGTCGAAAAAATTTCCGATGAAGAAAGTGACACCTACTTTCACAGCCGGCCGCTGGACTCACGCATCGGTGCCTGGGCCAGCCCGCAAAGCGAAGTCATCAGCGGCCGCGGTGAACTGGTGGCGAATGCCGCTAAGTTCGGAGCCAAATTTTTGTTGCAACCGCCTCGGCCGCCGCACTGGGGCGGCTACCGGTTGCTGGCCGACCGCTGGGAATTCTGGCAAGGCAGGCGCAGCCGTTTGCATGACCGTTTGCGCTATACGCAGCAAGCCGGCGGCGACTGGTTGCGCGAGCGGCTGGCGCCCTGAAGGCTCAGTCCTTGGCCGCTGTCAGCGGCCCGAGCCGTTCTATCCTCTGGCCTTGCACTGCCGCCAGTTCAGCCGGTGACACTTGCTCAGGCGCAATTTCGGCCAAAGGCACCAGTACAAAAGCGCGCGACATCATGCGCGGGTGAGGCAGTGTCAAGCTTGGCTCGTCGCTTTGAAGACTGCCAAAGCGCAGCAAGTCCAGATCAAGTGTGCGTGGTGCGAGCCTGTAAGGGCGCTGTCTTCCAGCAGCGGTTTCGACCAATTGCATAAAAACCAACAGGTCTTTAGCGCTGAGCGAAGTCTCCAAAGCCAGGACAGCGTTGAAGTAATCCGGCGATGGTGGGTCCATCGGGGCCGCGTCATCATCCAAGGCTGGCGTCTTGTAAATGCTCGAGCAAGCGATGACCCGACTGTGCGCTGCGCTGTCCAGAGCAGCACGTGCCTGGCGCAAGGCGGCATGGGCGTCACCCAGGTTGGCACCCAGCGCGACATAGGCAGTCACCATTTAGGCAGCACGCTCCGGTTTTCAATTCCCGGAAGGGGTATCTGACTGGCTTGCGCCACCGGCGCCTTCTGCCTGGCCGCCGCTCTTGCGGCGACGGCGGCGCTTACGAGGTGCGGCGTCGCTATCAATGCCAGGCTGCTGTGCTGCTGAATCCAGCCCGGCATCGGCTTCAGGCCTGCGCACACGCACGCGCGGCGATGGCGTCTTAGCCTGTTGCTCAAGCCGGGCCTGCTCGATCATCTCGTGGCGCTCGTCGTCATAGGCGGTGCTGAATTTTTCCCACCAATCGGGCAAGGCCTTGTCGATCTCACCGGTCTGGCCGCGCAAGCGCAAAAAGTCGAAGCCGGCGCGAAAACGCGGTTGTTCTAACAAGGAGTAAGGCGCGCTGCCAACGCGTTTTTCAAAACGCGGCTGCATGCTCCAGATCTCACGCATGTCGATACCCAGTTTGCCGCGCCCGGAGACGTCGCCGATCTTCGCATTGAAAGCGTCGTCAATCGCGTCTTGCAGCGCGGGCATAGCCGGCTCGCCGCGCTGCGTGCGCCTGGCCCAGCCTTCGCGTACATCGGGCCACAACACGCAGGCCAGCAAAAAACTGGGCGCCACGGGCTTACCTTCGCCGACGCGGCGATCGGTATCTTGCAATGCCAGCTTGAGAAAATCCTTGTGGGCAGTCTCAACCACCACGTCGAGCAAGGGATAAATACCGGTGCCCAAGCCCAGTTTTTTGAGCTGCTCAATGCTGGCCAGCGCATGGCCGGTCTGCAAGAGCTTGAGCATCTCGTCAAACAGGCGCGACTGCGGCACGTCGGCCAGCAGGCCGCGCATCTCGCGCAGCGGCGCTGCGGTCTTGTCTTCAAACTTAAAGCCCAATGCGCTGAGCTTGGCAGCAAAACGCACGGCACGGATGATGCGCACCGGGTCTTCGCGGTAACGCGTGGCCGGATCACCAATCATGCGCAGCACGCGTTTTTTGGCATCGCGCAGACCGTTGTGATAGTCCACCACGATTTGTGTTTCGGGGTCGTAATACATGGCGTTGATGGTGAAGTCACGCCGTGCCGCGTCATGCTCCATCGAGCCCCAGACGTTGTCACGCAGCACGCGACCAGACGAGTCCACGGCATGCTTCATGCCGGCGAGCTCACTCTTGCTGATGCGTTCATTGCCACCCACTTGCTCTGCCTGGCTGCTGTCGAGATGGGCGCGAAAAGTTGAGACCTCAATGACTTCGTGCTCGCGCCCGCGGCCATAGACCACATGAACGATGCGAAAACGCCGGCCGATGATAAAAGCACGGCGAAACAGCGTTTTGACCTGCTCAGGCGTGGCGTCGGTGGCTACATCAAAATCCTTGGGCCGCAGGCCGACCAGCAGGTCGCGCACCGCGCCACCCACGATGAAAGCCTCGTAACCGGCGTCTTTGAGCGTGCGCACAACGTCCATTGCGCGGTCGTCCACCAGCGAAGTGTCAATGCCGTGCGATTCGGGACCGACCTCGACCCGTTGGCCATAAGGTGATTTTTTGCTGCTGCGACCGCTTGAGGTGGCCGCGCTGCCGGTTTTGCCGAACAGCTTATCGATGAATTTTTTGATCATGAAAAACTAAGTGAACAGCTCAAGTATGCGCCATTGGCGCTCTGAAGCGATGGCGCGCAGGGCTGCGTCAGGGTTGGTGGCGACCGGATGGGTGACCTTTTCGAGCAAAGGCAGGTCGTTGATCGAATCTGAGTAAAAAACAGTCTGAACGGTGTGCCAGTCCAGCTGGCGAGCGGCCAGCCAGGCCTGAACGCGGGCGACTTTGCCTTCGCGAAAAGAGGGCGTACCGGCGATCTCACCCGTGAACTCGCCTTGCGCATCACGGACCAACTCCACAGCGATCAGTTCTTTAACACCAAAGGCAGTGGCGATCGGGCGGGTGACAAATTCGTTGGTGGCGGTGACGATCACCACCTCATCACCAGCCGCCTGATGGGCCTGCACCAGCGCCAGCGCCTTTGGCAGGATCATGGTGTCGATGATGGTCTGCATAAAGCGGGCGTGTGCCTGCGCCGATTTTTCAGCGCCCTGGGTACGCATGGCCCGGGTGGCAAAGCGCACATAGTCATAAATATCCAGCGTACCAGCCTTGTAGTCCTCGTAATACTGAGCGTTACGCCGCTTGAAATCTTCACCATCGCACCAGCCCAACGCCAAGGTGAATTCGCCCCACTGGTAGTCGGAGTCCACCGGAATCAATGTGTAGTCCAGATCGAATAAAGCAACTTGTTTCATGGGTTGTCAAGCATGGATTTGATCAGGGGCACCGTGATGGCGCGCTGGGTTTGCAGGGAATAGCCATCGATCTGATCGAGCAGCTGCATCAGGTTGCCCAGATCGCGCGAAAAACGGTTGAGGATGAAGTCCATGGCCTCGTCACTGAGAAAAATACCGCGGGCGTCCGCTTCCTGTCGCAGCACGGCGCGCCGCTCGGTCTCGCTCAAGGCATGCAGCGCATAAACGTGGCCCCAACCGAGCCGGGTTCGCAGGTCCTCGCGCAAAGCCAGATCGGCGGGCGGCGTCAAGCCGGCGGCCAACACACAACGCGGCTGGCCGTCGGCAGCGCTCAGCGCGTTAACAAACCAATTGAAGGCCGCTTGCTGTTGCACAGCGGTGTAAAGGTGGCAATCGTCCAGCAGCACAACCACCCAGCGCTCGTTAAAAGCTGGCGGCTCCAGCACAGAAGTATCCAGCCAGCCAACGCTGGCCCCTTGCGCGCACAACTCTGCCCCAAAAGCTTTGAGCAAATGGGTTTTGCCGCTCCCGGACTCACCCCAGAGGTAAGTTGGCACAGGCGAGCGCAAGCTGTTGCCGGCCCACAGTTGCAAATGCTTGAGAGCAGCCTCGTTGGGCCCGGCGAAGAAGTTGGCAAACGAAGGGGCAGATGCCAGACCGATATCCAACGCGATCTGCTTCATGCCGGTAGGGCGGCACTGGCGCGTTGGTTCAAGAAAATTGGCTGCATAAGGTCGGGGTAGGGTGACCCTTTAGAATCATGACTTGGATTCTATCGGGCTTGACCCGGCCAACCTGCCAAGCCCGCTCTGCGGCGGACCTCAACCCATTTCATCAGCATGAGCCAATCCCCCCTTTCGTACAAAGACGCCGGCGTTGACATTGACGCAGGCGACGCCCTGGTTGAGCGCATCAAGCCGCTGGCTAAAAAAACCATGCGCGAGGGCGTGTTGGCCGGAATTGGCGGCTTTGGCGCGCTGTTTGAAGTACCCAAGCGCTACAAAGAGCCCGTGCTGGTCAGTGGCACAGACGGCGTAGGCACCAAGCTGCGCCTGGCTTTTGAGTGGCAGATGCATGACACCGTGGGCATCGACCTGGTGGCCATGAGCGTGAACGACGTGCTGGTGCAAGGCGCAGAGCCACTGTTTTTCTTGGACTATTTCGCTTGCGGCAAACTGGACGTGGACACGGCTGCGGCCGTCGTGGGCGGCATTGCCAGAGGCTGTGAGCTCTCGGGCTGCGCGCTGATTGGCGGCGAAACAGCCGAAATGCCTGGCATGTACCCGCCAGGCGAATACGACCTGGCTGGCTTTGCCGTCGGCGCGGTGGAAAAATCCAAAATCCTGACCGGCCAGAACATCGCTGCCGGCGACGTGGTGCTCGGTCTGGCTTCCAGCGGCTTGCATTCAAACGGTTTTAGCCTGGTGCGCAAATGCATAGAGCGCGCCGGCAGTGCCCTGCCCGCCACCCTGGACGGCAAACCTTTCAAGCAAGCGGTGATGGAGCCGACCCGCCTTTACGTGAAAAACGTGTTGGCGGCGCTGGCCGTGCAACCCATTAAGGCGCTGGCGCACATCACCGGTGGCGGCCTGCTGGAAAACATTCCCCGCGTGTTGCCCGAGGGAATGGCGGCGCACCTGGTCAAAGGCAGCTGGCCGCAAACAGAGCTGTTTGCCTGGCTGCAAACTACGGCCGCCATTTCAGACTTTGAGATGAACCGCACCTTTAACAACGGCATCGGCATGGTGGTGGTGTTAGCCGCTGCGCATGCTGCAGCCACCGCACACATGCTGCGCGAGGCGGGCGAGAAGGTGTTTGAGATCGGCGTGATAGCCCCGCGCGGCGAAGACGCCGCCGTCGTCGTCAGTTAAGGCCGGTTGGCCTAACTGGCAGCGCGGCGCAAATCAGCCAGCCTGTCGGCCACGGCTTCAAGGTCTTTCGCATCTTCAGCGCTGGCCAGGTAAATTTCTAAATCAGCTTGAGCGCGTTGGGCCTCACCCTGCTCTGCCAAGGCCAGACCGCGGTCGCGGTACTCCGGCCAAGAGCGCGGGTACAAGACCACCAAACGATCCAGCACAGTGATCAGCCTGGCCCAGTCTTCCTGCTGTCGGTAAATGTGCTTGAGGTTGCTCAGCATGCGGCCCATGATGTCGCGCGGCGCGGCAGGCTGTAAGTACAGGCTAAGCGGCAGCGCCATGTCATCGGGTCTGGCGTCACGCTGGTACAAGGGGTTCAGCCGCTCAGCCAGCTCTTCACGGCTGAGCGACTGCCCGGTGAACGGGTCAATGACCACCTGCCCTTTCGGCAAATTGACCTTGACCATAAAGTGACCGGGGAAAGACAAACCCCGTGCATCCAGGTCCATGCCCAGCGCCAGCTCCAGCCATAAAACGGCCAGCGTAATCGGTATGCCGCGCCGGGTCTTGAGTAGCACGTGCACAAAGCTGTTGTCCGGGTCGTAGTAATCGTTGACGTTGCCGCCGAAGTTCAGGTCTTGAAAGAAAAACTGGTTCAGCGCGCGCAGTCGCTGCAAGGCCGGCGCATCGGGCGGCACGCGCCGCTTAAGACGGGCCAGCAACTGGTCTACATCGCCCAGCACCTGCTGCACGTCGAGTTCGGGGTACTCGTCCTGTGCCAGGCTGACGGCGGCTTCCAGCAGCGGGAAATGCTCGTCGCTTTGCACCAGACTTGCAAAGTACTGGAGCGGGGAAGGAATGTCGAAATTAAGACGCATGCAGCTACTTTGTCACAAGTCTCAAAGGCTTGCAGCCAAGCCTATTTAGCGCCCGAGCAGACTGCGCACACGCAGGCCGGTAGCGCGCAAGGTCGTGAAATAAAGCAACGCTGAAGCCAGCAACACCAACACCAGCCAGCCGATGCGCTGGCCGTACAAGCTGCGCATACCCGTCCAGCTCAAGGCCTGGGCCGCCCAAAGCAAAAAACCGGCGAGCAAAGCGCTTGCCAAAGCCACCTGCAGCCCAAAGCGCCCCCAGCCCGGCAAAGGCCGGTAACTGCCGCGCCGGATCAAACCCAGCAGCAGCCAGGCAGCGTTGATCAAGGCACCAATGCCAATGGCAAGCGCCAGGCCGGCATGCTGCAAATAAGGCACCAACACCAGGTTCATCAGCTGCGTCAAGACCAGAACAACGATGGCAATGCGCACCGGCGTGCGGATATCCTGGTTGGCATAAAAACCTGGCGCCAGCACCTTGATTGCGACCAGGCCGAGCAGCCCCAAGCCGTAACCCATGAGCGCACGTGTAGTCTGCAGCACATCGCCGTCGGTGAAAGCGCCGTAGTGGTAAAGCGTCGCGACCAGCGGCTGCGCAAACGTCAGCAGCGCCACCGCGCTGGGCACCGCCAGCAACACCACCAGCCGCAGGCCCCAGTCAAGCATGGCCGAGTATTTGTCAGTGTCATTGGCGGCCCTGGCACCGGCCAGTTGCGGCATCAGCACCACACCCAAAGCCACACCCAGCAAAGCCGTCGGAAACTCCATCAGCCTGTCGGCGTAGGTCAGCCAGCTCACGCTGCCGGTCTGCAGGTGCGAGGCAATCTGGGTATTGATCAGCAAAGAGATCTGCGCCACGCTCACACCCAGCAAGGCCGGCAGCATGAGGCGCAAGATGCTGCGCGTACCTGCATCACCCCAGGCGTCTCGCAAGCCAGCCAAGCCTAAACTGAACTTGGGCAGCATACCCAGGCGCAGCAGAGCCGGTATCTGCACCGCCAATTGCAGCAAGCCACCCGCCATGACACCGGCGCCCAGCGCATAGACGGGCTCTATCCCCTGGGTTTGCAGCCAGGGCGCCATCAGCCAGGCGGCGGCAATCATGCACACATTGAGCAACACGGGCGTAGCGGCCGGTACGGCAAAGCGCTTGAAAGTATTGAGAACCCCGGCAGACAGCGCCACCAGGGACATGAAACCGATGTAAGGGAACATCCAGCGCGTCATGAACACAGCCGCCTCAAAGCCACGCGGACTTTGCTGCAAACCGCTGGCCATGAGCCAGACCAGCACTGGCGCCCCGGCCACCCCCACAACGCAAGTCAGTAGCAAAGCCCAGACCAGCAAACTGGCCACCCGGTCCACCAATTGGCGCGTGGCCTCTTCGCCCTCACGCTCCTTGGTGGCCGCCAGCACAGGCACAAAAGCCTGACTGAAAGCGCCTTCAGCAAACAGCCTTCGGAAAAGATTCGGAATGCGGAAAGCCACATTGAAAGCATCCGTCATGGCACTGGCGCCAAAGGTAGAGGCAATCAACAACTCCCGCGCCAACCCGGTGACCCGCGACAAGAGCGTGAAAACCGATACGGTGGAGGCAGCTTTAAAAAGTGACACAGCAAGAGTTTAAGGGTCTGGGCGAACACCTCAAAACCGCCTTCGACAAGCTCAGGGCGAACGGAGCGGGACCAGCGTGGGGGCTGACAATCTTCCGCAGGGCAGCCTCAAGGAAGATTCACCCCCTAGGGGGGCAGCGAAGTACACGCAATGACTGAGCGTGGGGGCTGACATATAATCGTGGGCTTTGCTGCATCATCCACAGACTCCTTCCCAGGATTAAAGGAATTTATATATGGCTACCGCCAAACCCAAGAAAAAGAACCCCCGCCTTGCATCCGGCCGCAAACGCGTTCGCCAAGACGTCAAACTCAACGCTGCGAACACCTCGCTGCGCTCCAAATACCGCACGGCCGTCAAAAACGTTGAAAAAGCCGTTCTGAGCGGCGACAAAACCAAAGCTGCAGAGCTCTTTGCCAAAGCACAGAGCATTGTGGACACGGTGGCCGACAAAGGTATCTTCCATAAAAACAAGGCAGCTCGTGACAAGAGCCGCCTGTCCGCCAAGGTCAAAGCCCTGGCCCTCCACGCCGCCTAACTCGTTAGGCAAATCGCCCGGCTGTCACTTCGTGTGACAGCCGCCGTTTTGTAGGGTGCGCTGCAGCAAAGTGAAAAAACCGCCCTCGGGCGGTTTTTTCATGCCCACTTGAACTGTGGGCTGCTCAATCAGGATTTGGAGACGGTTTTTGGCGACTCGTGCAGCAAACAAGCCTCGGCAATTTGCAAGCGGTTGTCTTTGGCAAAGTTCAGAGCAAAGTCCCAAGCCATGGGTTCTGCTTCGCGCAATTCGCTGTTCACCACCACGCACTTGACGTCGCCAATCAAGGTGGGGACGCACCAGGGAGAGTAAGTCAGGTGGCTGCCGGGCTGGGGTCCGCCGGGGCGGAATTGGCTCATCACGCCACACAGGCGATCGGCCCAGTCGCTGGGACGAAAGGTCTTGCCTTCAAGGGTCAAGCCCTGAATGAAAATTTCTTTGGTGCTGCTGGAGACCATCGGTAGAGGCTGCTTGAAGGACCGTTTGACGATGCGCTGCAACCGGGTTGGCCGGCACTTGCTGCGCTGCACAATGAGTATATCTTATATAAGACTTAAGCCCCTGTCAGGCCAGGCGCGGGCGTGTGGACCTAAAATCAAAAATTGAGTCTCAAGTGAAAGCCCCGAACGACCATGAACGCTGCCCTCCCTGTCCCCGTTGAAGCCGCGTCCCCGCACGTCATGAACACCTACGGCCGTCTGCCGCTGGCGCTCTCGCATGGCCAGGGCTGCCGCGTTTGGGATGTCAACGGCAAGGCCTATCTGGACGCGCTGGGCGGCATTGCCGTCAACACGCTGGGGCATAACCACCCCAAGCTGGTGCCGGCGCTGCAAGACCAAATCAGCAAGCTGATTCACACCTCGAATTACTACCACATCCCTTTGCAAGAAGCGCTGGCAGCCAAGCTGGTCGAGTTGTCGGGGCTGACCAATGTTTTCTTTTGTTCGACCGGTCTTGAGGCCAATGAAGCCGCCCTCAAACTGGCGCGCAAATTTGGCCATGACAAGGGCATCGAGCGCCCCGAAATCGTAGTCTACGACAAAGCATTTCACGGCCGCAGCATCGCCACGCTGAGCGCCACCGGCAATGCCAAAGTGCAAGTCGGCTTTGGTCCGCTGGTGGAAGGTTTCATCCGCGTACCCCTCAATGATGTGCAAGCCCTGAAGAAAGCCACCGCCGGCAACCCCAATGTGGTGGCGGTTTTCCTGGAAGCCATTCAGGGTGAAGGCGGGGTCAACCCCGTGGACGTCGACTACCTGCGCGACCTGCGAAAGCTTTGCGACGAGCAGGACTGGCTGCTGATGATCGACGAGGTGCAGTGCGGCATGGGTCGCACCGGCAAATGGTTTGCGCACCAGTGGGCAGGTATCAAGCCGGACGTGATGCCGCTGGCCAAGGGCCTGGGCTCGGGCGTGC
>Ga0214921_10007602_pt1 | contig 14387 bp, 14 predicted proteins | sample LL1505_MetaG_FD_177992 | JGI IMG/M metagenome (GOLD analysis project Ga0214921, IMG submission 177992) | Freshwater microbial communities from Lake Lanier, Atlanta, Georgia, United States - LL-1505 | ecosystem: Environmental > Aquatic > Freshwater > Lake | place: USA: Georgia | collected... | reverse complement strand
GAGGAAAGCCGTGGTGGTCACACTAGGGATGATTTCCCAGTTATGAACACAAAATGGCGAGGGCTAAATAACATCACATCATTTAATGGCAAAGAGGTAGTTGTTAAGCAACAAGAGTTACCATTTATGCCTAAGGAATTATTTGATCTTTTTGATATCCATGAGCTTGAAAAATATATGAGTAAAGAAGAAACTATGAAGGGCGGCAGATAATGGCAAAAAACATAAAGCTTAAGATCTGGCGTGGTGGCCCAACGAATGGCAAATTAGAAGAGGTAAGCGTTGAGGCAAATGAGGGAGAAGTAGTACTAGATGTAATTCATCGAGTACAAGCTACCCAAATGGGTGATTTAGCTGTTAGATGGAATTGCAAAGCTGGTAAGTGTGGTTCATGTTCTATGGAAATAAATGGTAAGCCGCGCCTTGCCTGCATGACTCAGGTAGCAAACTTTAAAGATGATGAAACAATAACCATCATACCACTTCGCGCATTCCCAGTAATTAAAGATTTAGTAACAGATGTTTCATTTAACTATAAAAAAGCAATGGAGATTGAATCCTTCACACCCCCTGCTAATCTAAAACCAGGTGAGGCACGCATGGAGCAAATTGATGTTGAAAGAAGCCAAGAGTTTAGAAAATGTATTGAATGTTTCTTATGCCAAGACACCTGCCATGTAATTAGAGATCATGAGGAGAATAAGAAATCATTTGCCGGTCCAAGATTTTTTATCAGAATTGCAGAACTTGATATGCACCCATTAGACATGCTTAAAAATAGAAAGAAGAAAGCTCAAGAGGAGCACGGACTTGGAATGTGTAACATAACTAAGTGTTGTACTGAAGTTTGCCCTGAACATATTCGCATCACTGATAACGCCATTATTCCTATGAAGGAGCGAGTAGTAGATGTTAAGTATGACCCAGTTAAATGGCTTGGCTCAAAGATTAGAAAGCGCGAGGGTATTATTTAAGAAGCTTTGCCATATACGCCTCCACCTCATCAGGATGACGAGGAAGCGCGTTACTTAGTATCTTGCAACCAGACTCTGTAACTAAAATATCATCTTCAATTCTTACGCCAATTCCGCGGTATTCCTCTGGGAACAAAGTGTCATCTGGTTGAATGTAAAAACCAGGCTCAACAGTTAAAATCATTCCTGGCTCTAATATCGCATCGCCATACTGATCTTTTCTAGCGTGAGCGCAATCGTGCACATCAATTCCTAAATGATGTCCTGAGCCATGAAACTGCCATCTTCTATGAAGACCACTCTCTGGCCGAAGTGATTCTTCAACTGAAATCGGTAAGACACCAAGTTCTGCAGCACCTTTCGCAATCTCAACCATGCAGGCGTTGTGGTAATCCTTAAATCTTGCACCTGGTTTAACTGCAGCAATGCCGGCGCTTTGCGCCTTATAAACAATCATATAAATCTTGCGCTGAGCCTCTGTGAACTTTCCATTTACTGGAAAAGTTCTAGTTATATCTGCAGTGTAGTGAGAATCAACTTCAACACCTGCATCAATTAACACCAAGTCCCCTGGTAATACATCACCATCATTTTTTATCCAGTGAAGCACACACGCATGAGATCCTGCTGCCACAATACTTGAATAACCAAGATCATTACCCTCAAGACGTGCTCTGCCATAAAAAGCAGACTCAATAACCCGCTCACCACGTGTTACTGATGTAGCAGCTGGAAACACTCGCACCATATCGCCAAATCCACGAACTGTTGCATCAACCGCCTTTTGCATCTCATCAATTTCATACTCATCTTTAACTAATCGCATTAAAGAAGTAAAGTTTAAAAACTCTTTTTCATTTTCTTCACTCTCTGTAACTAGATTGTCTAGTTTTTTATCCTCACCACGGATTATTAGCGTCTCTTTTTTATCTGCAAAAAACTGCTCAATAGATTCAATTTGCCTTACCTTGAGTTCATACTTAATTAGGGTCTCATCCAAACTCATTCGCCGCCCAACCCAGAACTCTCCATATTTAGAGTTCTTGTAAAACTCATCATTATCTCTTACAGATCTTGGGTGAATAAATAACAAATCTTCATGACCTTCTGTATTTGGCTCCATTACAAAAACAGAGTCCGGCACAGCGTCCGGTGCAATAATTCCAGTAAACCAAGAAAAGGCTGAGTGAGCACGAAATGGATAATCTGAATCATTACTTCTAACCTTTAATTCACCAGCTGGGAAAACTAATCTAACTCCTGGATATTTTTTAGATAATTTTTCACGCCGTAGTTTTGTATAAGGAATTGATGGATGTGCATTAACTCCAGAAAGTGGTGATCGCGCCCAACCCTGCTTCATAAACTCACTCATCGCATCTGCGATTGGGATATCGTGAGTTCTCACTTCGAGTGCTTTTTCATTATTGTTGGAATTACTCACCGTATTCATGCAGATAGCCTACTTCTCACCGATAAATTGGCTACCTCATCATTGGGCGGTAACCTTGCCCTCGTTGGAGACGTCGCATAGCCCGGTCTAGTGCGCCTCACTGCTAATGAGGTTAACCCCTAAAGGGTTTCGGAGGTTCAAATCCTCTCGTCTCCGCCAGATTTAATTTAAATACCTTGCTTGATTAGGGCTTGAACCCTTTCAATATCAATGTACTGTCTATTTTTGCTTCAACTGATTAGCAAGTAACTGCAAACCAAAAATATTGCTTTTTTCGGGATGAAACTGTATTCCAACTATATTCCCCTTTTCAATTACGGCTGGGATAGATTTGCCTTCCCAATCAAAAGTAAATGTCATTTCACAATTCTCATTCGGAGAAACTTCAAAATAGTAGGAATGAGCAAAGTAGGCAAAATCCTTCTTTTGATTCTTTTGATTAGTCAATAAATCCCATCCTACGTGTGGCACTCGATTATTTTTTGCCTTTGGCAACTTAACCACATGACCACTAATAAGGTCTAGGCCGCTAGCCCCTCCTCCTTCCTCCCCAAACGTCGCGAGAAGGTGCATTCCTAAACATATCCCTAACAAATAACGTCCTGATTTTGCAAAATTTAATACTTCTTCAGACATACCGCTGTGTGTCAAGTTTTGAATTCCCGATTGAAAGGATCCAACTCCTGGAATAATTAAATGATCAACTTTTGAAATATCTTCTGGTCGTGAAACGTCGATAAAATTTAGATGGAGCTGCCTTAATGCTGACCTGATGCTTCCCAAGTTACTCGCTCCATAGTTTAGCAAGCCAATCTGCATCAAATTCCTTCTAATTTTCTCACAAAAACATTCTTGGAAGCGAGGAAACTTTTTGTATCACTAATCTGTAACCTCCCATAATGTAATGCTGACGCAACTGCGACACCGTCTATACCAATCTTAGCAATCTCATATATATCTTCTGAATTTCTAACACCTCCACTATAAATAACGGGTAGTTCAGTCATCTCACGCACCCTATTACAAAGTTCTAAATCTGGCCCTCTGTTAGTTCCATCTTTATCTACAGAGGTAACAAAAACTTCCCCTACACCGAATCCTTCAAGTTTTGGCATCCAGTCATTTATCTCCATACCTGAATCATGTCTTCCATTTTCTGTCATACAATTCCACAATTTTGACCCGCGTACCTGCTTTGCTTCAATTGAACATACAACTGACTGACTTCCATATATTCTGGCAATAGAAGTGAATATCTCTGGATCTTGAAGTCCAGATGAATTAATTGCAACCTTGTCAGCACCTGAATTAAAGACACCTCTAGCATCTTCTAAACTTCTAACCCCCCCTAGAGCCGTCAGTGGTATTCGGAGTTCATTAGCAATATCTGAAACTAATGGAAGAAGGTTTGGACGATTATACAGAGCAGCCACAACATCTACCAACACAAGTTCATCTGCACCATTTTCTGAATAACTCTTAGCAAGAGTTATTGGCTCACCAATACGGCGTAGTCCGTCAAGTTGGATTCCTTTTACAACATTTAAATTTTTTACATCTAACCTAGAGAAAAATCTGAATACTGTCACTAATCTATCCATACAGCGTGTTGTAGCTGCCAGACACCGTCGCTACTTTGGGACCACAAATGTGGCGAGCGATTTTCATCGACTTTCGCTTCAAACTCATTTTTAGAAATGCTTAGGTAATCTAAAAATTCTTGGAAGTATAGGCTAGGAAATTCAGAATCGAATTGTTTTACAAGTGACACCGCTTCTTCGCGAGTTATCTTCTTATTTCTAACTTCTTGTGCTGCGTCATACGATGCTCGCCCAAGGCCAAATTTTATGTATGTAGTGTAGTAATGAAAGGGGTCTATTTTATCGTCAATACTACTGTACTTCGAGTAAGTCCCTTCAGTTCTAATAGTATTTGGTTTAAAACCGGTATTTTCGACAGCATAGTAAAAACACTCTTGCGGATCCCATTTTAAGTAATACCCTAAATAGTGAACTTCAGCAATTTTGGACTCCCCCAGCTGCAAGGGGAGATAAGGTTCGAAGTCCTTAATTGTAAAGTTTGTATTTTTTAAATGCTCACTAATTTTTTTACCACCTAATCTAATATCAGTACTCTTATCTGTGGAAAAGAACTTTGTTTGCATGACGGGAGATAAATTCTCAACGACGGCATTTCCATACTCAGCCTGGTTTTCACCATACATGACTAGTTTTATCCCAAATTTCTCTGCAATTAGAGGTCCAATAATTCTTTGCCCCGTTATAAAAGGTTGAAATGGATGTAGAAGATTACTAAATGCTTCTTTTGTTAAGTACCTATGCAATTTTCCATTGGGAGTAAAAAGAATGTTATCTAATCCGCCCACTTGGATCCAGTTCGTAAAATTCTCCCACCCGATTTCCGTATACAAGTGTGGGGCCCAAGTAACAGTCAGTGGATTCATACCATACTTTTCTTTCAATATATGCGAGGTATATGCGCTATCCTTTCCTCCACTTCCTGGCACTACAACGTCATAACCTGTGGGCTTACGATACTTATCACATAAAGCCATCAACTCTTTTTCTCGTAGCTCCCAATTAATGCCTGTTTCCTTAATCTCATGAAAACGGCAAGCCTCACAAACCCCATAAGAGTCAAATTCGATAGTTTCTTTCTTGTCTAAAATTGAATTTTGAAATTCGACGGTTGATCTTGGCCTCTGATTTGAGATTACACATTTAGTACAGAACCTGACTTTAAATGGGAGCCCAAATAGAGTCTCAGTCATTTTTTATGCTCCAAATCTACAAATACTTTACTTGTTGTTATAGGCCAATTTATTTGGTTATCTAAAATCTCTTTAAATTTCTTATCAGAATCTCCTTCACCAAAAGGGAAAATTGGCTTTCTGGAAGTATATTTTGTTGAATTTATAGCCTCGGTAATATCTGGTTCTTCGGGCTTTACATTTAAAATTAAAATATTGTTATTTCGATTATGCTGCCGGGATCCTATGTTAATTGATGGAACCCCGTAATAACATGTTTCTCTTACTCCTGCACTTGAATTACCAAGCATATAATCAGAATTCTTCATTAAGGTTAGGAAATACTCGAAACGCATTGAAGGAAGGTGCTTGAAGTTCTTAGTAGTCAACTCTTTGTTGAGTACTTCCTGAATTATATCACTACCCAAATCATTATTTGGTTTTATAACAACATAATTATCACCAGATTTTTTAAGTGCAGAGCAAACATTTATAGCCTGCTCCTTCAACGTCGAAATCTCACTAGTAACTGGGTGAAAAATCACTATGGCGTATTTTTCAAACTCAATTTCGTATCGTTTTTTTACTTCAGTATTTGTTGGCAACTCATTAGAAAACATTAAATCAATATCGGGTGAACCGATATTAAAAATTGACTTAGCACTCTCTCCAAGCTGTAGCAATCTATGTTGTGCCGGCTCATTTGAAACGAAATGTATATGAGCAAGTTTAGAAATTGAATGCCTAATTAGACCATCAACCGTTCCCGAAACCTCTCCACCTTCAATATGACCAACCGGCACATTCGTGAGTGCACCCACAATCGCACCTGCCAAAGCTTCGATGCGGTCCCCGTGTACAAGCAATAGTTGTGTAGGGTGTTTTGTTAAAAAATGCGAAATGATTTCAATTGTTCGCGCAAGCGAAATTTCCATTGCTTGTTCCGAATTTTGATTAGGAAGCAAGTGAATAGTACCCAAATCGTCAGTTAGTATTTCAGCGGCTGTTCCTCCATAATTAGGCAGTAAGTGCATACCAGTTACTATTACATCTACATGGTATTTTTCATCATTCTTAAGAATTCTCAATAAGCTTTTTATTTTACCGTAGTCTGCTCTTGTTCCAGTTACGAAAGTAATATTAGTTTTAGTCATTGCTCACCTGGCTATGTCGAATTTGTCTATTCAGCGAAATGTCCTCTACTACAGTTCTACCAATAAGGCCGAAAAAATTCTTTGGTCCGAAATCCCCACCACTTGGCCTTTTTAGGGTGATATCTTCTCGTGTAATTACATGACCTTCGCCTAAATTTCTCGTTGCGACTACCGAAGCAAACGCAAATGCTATCGTGACATCCTCCTCTTTAACAGGAAATTTTGAACCCTGAGTAGCTTCATAAATTATTTTTGAAGCGTCAATTAATTCAGTTAGCTCCTTAGGTGTCATAGAACAAATTATGTCTGGGCCAAATCTTGACTTAGAGTCAGTAAAATGTCGCTCCAAAATTGAAGCTCCTAACGCGACAGATGCCAAACAAGGATAATTTGTTAAAGAATGATCAGACAACCCAAGCACAGCGTCTGGGAATGCTTTCTTCAAGTCCAATATAGAATTGAGTCTAATTAAATTATCCGGTGTTGGATAAAGGTTTGTGCAGTGCAATAACGCGTATGGTACGCCGTGTTCACGAAGTATTTCGACCGAGGGAGTAATACTCTCAATAGAATTCATTCCAGTACTCATAATTACAGGCTTTCTTTTAGCACCTATTGCATCTACAAGCGGATAGTTGTTGCACTCTCCCGATCCTATTTTGTAAGCAGGGACATCAATAGACTCTAAGAAATCTACCGCTTCAAAAGAAAATGGGGTGCTCATATATATAAGGCTTTTATCTCTTACGTATTCCGCGAGCTGGCGTTCTTCATCTAAAGTTAAAGCGCAGTTACTAATTACCTCATAGATTGAGATTTCAGCGTTCCCTGGGATAACTGACTTTGCCTCGAGAGACATTTCAGCATCTGGGATATGAGTTTGATGCTTGATAATTTCTGCCCCTGCTTCCGCCGCAGCATCTACAAGTTGCTTTGCTTGCTTTAAGTCACCGTTATGGTTTATCCCTATTTCTGCGACCACAAGAGGAGGGCAGCCAATTCCAACAGACCTATCCGCAATTCTAAAGTTCACCGGGCCTCCCTATTTTTCTCGCGATTTCTAAGTCTAATCTATTATCTATATCTAGGGTTTCGCTTCCATTGACCAAATAAGGAATCGCATTTAGCACGGGAATGGTTTGATAATTGAGAAAATCTGCCGCTGAAAAGACATAAACTCCACCGCTCGGCAAAAATAGTTGCTGTAGGTCTTGGCGGTTCTTAGTTGGCTGCGGGTTATCAGAGTAGGAGGATAGATTTCCTAAATGATTAATAGTAAACATTTTATCTGGGTGCTCATTAACTTGTTTCACAGAAACTACAGGCTTAACATTTTTTAAGTATTTAGCAATACAAGCTTCAATTGAATACGGTGATGTAAACGGTGATGTAGGCTGTAAATACACTATAACTAACTCCTGTCTGTCTGCAGCAGTAAAGTTTTCTAAGAAATGATGAACAACGTCTTCGGCAAGAGCCAAGTCGTTAGAAACTTCCTCGGGCCGCTTAACCAACCTCGCTCCGAGGTTTCTACCAATTGATAATATTTTCTCAGAATCGGAACTTACATAAATTTCAGAAATCAAGGTAACTTTACTTGCGGTCTCTATACAAATTTGGATTAAAGATCTACCCTCAATCGTCTGCAGATTTTTATCAACGATTCCTTTTGAACCACCTCTAGCTGGGATTAATGCAACAATTTTCATAATTTGATTACTTTCGCCACATCAATGAAATCGGCACAACTCTAATTTTATACTTCCAGGTGGGCAAGAGGTAATTAGAGGCGTGAGTGGTTCCATAATATAGGACTAGAAACTTATGGCATCGAGTCACTTCTGTACCATACTGAACTCCCCTACTTTCCCCAAGTTTTGCCTCATAATAAGTGATAGATGTAGGTTAAGCATCAATTAAATGCACTGTAAACTAATTAAGTTAGAGCAGAAGTATGATTAAGGCAACCCAAGCCATTCACTGCTAAGAAGTTTAACCCTAAACGGTTTCGGAGGTGCAAACCCTCTGAACTGCGCAACTATTAGCCCTGGAGATAAATGACAAAATTTGAGCACACAACTTACGTAGCATCTTCACTCTCATGTTTAATTGCCGCGTTGTCATTACAAAATAGCAAAAAATCTACCATCTTGTATATTCCGTACAAAAGAGATAATCGAAAAAAAAGTAGATCCAGAGATCTTGGATCAGAATTGTTTATAGCAAGTAAGATTGCCGATGCGTGTAATGCCGATTTTATTGTCAAATACTTTTCAGAAAATTGGATAGAGAATATTGATTCTAATTTAATTATTGATCTAAACACATTAGCACACGCAAGAGTGAATATTAATTTATTAAAGATATACAATCCAATCGTTGTTGCATTTGGACCTGAACACATGAGCGCTTTCTATCCTGGTATATTTACTCTAAATTTTAAAGCACTAATTCAAAAGTTTGTAATTTATAAAACCTATTTTAAAAATATAGGTGTAAAGAGCGTCATTTCATTTAATGAAAGTTCTGTTTGGTATTTGAACATCAAATCTCATAAAATTAAAAGTTATAAGTATAATCAGTTTTGTAACGACTTAGTTGTTAGATTATCAACTATAAAAGAGTTTACATTCCTGCGTAGAATTCACAAAATCTTGGGAACAGATTTAATTCAAGATATGCATATGTTCCTTCCAGTGCCTGCGCATTATGGGGGAAGTCTTCGCGATTTAAATCAAATGCTTAACTCAAATAAGTTTAAAAATAAAGAAGGGGTAAACTTTTTTGTCATCAAGAACCACCCTTCTGATAACACAAAATATAGTCAAAAAATCAGACCGGCAAGGAATCAAATATTTTTGGAAACTGAAATCGAAAGAACTTTTCCAGTCGAGTTGATTGGGGCTATTAAGCCCAAAATGACTACAATTTATGGAAGTGGTTCAACGGCATTATTCTCACCCCAAAAATACAAAAAAATTATGTACTACCCAAGTAGCATTTATGGAAATTTACTTTCGAAAAGGAATACTGATCATTTAATCAAGAGATCTAAGGTAATTGTATGGGAAGACTAAAAAAGGAGTTAATTTGAGTTATTTAAAGACTTATAAAGTAGCTATAGTAGGTGCTGGTCCTGCTGGCTACTTCACCGCTCAAGCATTTCAAAATGCACAAACTGATGAGCTCATCTTTAGCATCGATATGATCGAACGGCTTCCTACCCCATGGGGATTGGTAAGAAGTGGAGTTGCACCGGACCATCCAAAGATAAAAACAGTTTCAAAGGTGTTTGAAAAGATTGCTAAAACTGAAGGTTTTAGATTATTTGCCAATGTTGAACTTGGTAAAGATATTTTACTTAAGGATTTACGAGAAAGATATGACGCAGTTGTATTAGCAACCGGCTCCACTAAGGGAAGAAAACTAGGTATACCTGGTGAAGAACTACCTAACTGCATATCTGCAGCAGAGTTTGTCCCATGGTATAACGCCCACCCTGAATATGTTGATGTTGATGTTGATTTAAATACTGATACAGCAGTTGTAATTGGCGCCGGTAATGTTGCAATGGATGTAGCAAGACTTCTTGCAATAGATCCTTTAGAGCTTGATCCCACTGATACTGCAGAGCACGCGCTGGTGAAATTAAAACAAAGCAAAATAAGAAAAGTGATTATTTGTGGCCGGCGTGGCCCAGAACATGCTGCCTTTACTGCCCCTGAACTTCGAGATCTACCAAAGCTTGAAAATACTGATGTTTATATAGATGCAGATCAAATAAATCAGGCAGCCTCTCGAATTGAGCAATTAGGTGAGGTTGAGAAAGATTTAAGAAATAATCTGGATGCAATGAGACTAATTGCAGAGCATGATAAAAAAGGTGTTGAACGCAAGCTAGAGATTAGGTTCTTATCAGCTCCAATAGAAATTAAAGGTAGAGATAAGGTTGAAGAGATTGTATTTGCAATAAATGAGGTCAAAGATGGCAAAGTTATTGCTACTGATAAAACCTTCACGATAAAGTCTGGGTTAGTAGTTACTGCAATTGGTTATGATGCAATTGAATACGCTGGCATTAATATTGAAAATGGCCGAATTGCTAACATCGCAGGCCATGTCGAACATAATGTTTATGTAACTGGCTGGGCAAAGCGTGGACCTATTGGAGTTATTGGCACAAATAAAAGTGATTCAAATGATGTTGTAGAGCTAATTATTGGTAACTTAACTGAGCCAAAAGTGAGTGAAGGTGTTAGTTCCTTACTTAAATCAGGACACGAAGTAATTGATCAAATTGGCTGGGAAAAAATAAATGCCTCTGAAGTAATCTCTGGTGAGATTGCAGGTAAACCTCGTATAAAAGAGGTGGATTGGAAGAGGCTAATTAGTTTGGGTAGGTCCTAATAAATCGCTAGACTTCCCAACGCATAAGATTGCGCCCGTAGCTCAACGGATAGAGCATCTGACTACGGATCAGAAGGTTCGGGGTTCGAATCCCTGCGGGCGCACAAAACTTTGTCCTTTAAAGGATGCGTGTAAATTTATAAACTTGAATAAGATTGAGTACGTTAATTTAGTTTTCTAGGTGAAAGACTAGATTAAATTGAGTAATTCTAGAAAACTATTTAAATATAATTAAGCTGGTAAGCTCATTTAATTAATTGTTGAATTTTTACCATTCTTAACACCAAAACACCGTAAGATTTCAAGAAAAAATCACGATTACAACTTATTGAAACTCTAAATTTAGAAGTATCTATCTCAGAAATCACTCTGTTAATTCCGAACTTTCCATATAAAATTCCTTTTTTGTTTGTATAATCGTCAAAAATAATACTCCCACCCTTAGCGAGCAAATGAGTAGAATTTTCAAAGTCACTTTTAACAGTCTCATAAGAATGACCTCCATCGATTATAATTAAATCAAATTTATGTTTACCTATAAGGTTGGGCAACACTTCATATGACCAGCCTTCATACAAGGCTACTTTGACACCAAGGGAATCTAAGTATTGTTGAACGTAACTTTTATCCTCCGGTGTAAGGGCAATTTCCGATATGGCAATTTCTGATGAAAAGTTTGATGCAAATAAATCCACACCAACATAATTAATAGTTTCACTTGGACTATGAATTTTTGCCATTTTTAGCATCCTGTAGGCAAAATTTCCATTAAATACGCCGATTTCAAGTATATTTCTACATCTATTTTTCTTAATATGCTTGAGAACAAATAGTTTCCTATCAATACCCAACTTAAATCGAAATCTTTGTAAAAATACCAATACTGAATTTTTTAAGCCTGATACCATAGCCTAAATGTACACCCAATTTTTTAGAATAAACTCTCAGCAGGAATAGGTTTTATTAATGTCGATTACTAACTCTAAAGGTACCATAATGTTAGTTATTGATGGATTTGGTCAGGGTGGAATTCAACAAGCCTATAAAGTCTTAATTCGGGAGTATTGCAGGAATTTTGAGCGAGTTTATTTGGTGATTTTACAATCAAGTGAACTTGAATTAGAGATTGAAAATTTTCCGAATTTCGAAGTTTTAAGGGTAAATAGTAGAAAATTAATTGATATCTCTAATTTCATTAAATTCCGAAAGAAAATAATTGACATAAATCCAAATATAATTATAGCGAGTATTTATAGATCACAAATTTGGTCTGCATTAGTGAAGAAAAATTCAACAAAGTTAATTTGGGTGGAGCATAACACATATGTTAATCGAACTTTGGTTCAATGGAAAGTAATGAAAATTCTAGTTAGTAGAGTTAACAAATTAGTTGGAGTATCAAATGATGTAAGTAATATGACAGAAAGTAGATTAAAAAAAGAGACAATTACTATACCTAACCCAATAACATTCAATCAACAATCTTTAATCAAAGATCTTAGAGATAATGATTTTATATTTGTATCCAGAATGACACAGCAGAAAAATCCAGATTTAATGATACTTAGTTTTGCTAATTTTTTAGCAAAATACGATATTTCTTCTACCCTTCATGTTGTAGGTGGTGGCGCCTTGCTTGATTCGTCAATACAATTAGCAAAAGACTTATCGATTTTTGAACATTGTATTTTTTATAACTGGGTAGAAATCAATAAGGTTCAAGAGTTAATGTCGAAGTCAAAAACTTTAGTTTCCACATCTTTAATTGAAGGAATGTCGCTTGTTCGGCTAGAAGCTCTTGCTAGCGGCTGTTGCGTCGTGACTACAAATACTGGTGGAGCTCACTTATTTAACTATGCAAAAGATTTAGGTTTTTTTATTTGTAATGCGACCACAGAAGACTTTTCTAATGCAATGTTTAATTCTTTGAATTCGAAATATTGGACTTTTGAAATGGTTAAAAAACGAACTGCAATAATTGGCGATTTTAGTGCAACAAAAATTGCTATAAACCTAATCGCTTAATTCTTGGGGAGTGTTTATTAACAAAGTCAACCTAGCGCTACTATCTTTTTTTTCTGGCCTACTGATTGCCCTACAATCTCGAATAAATGGCGAGTTATCAGATCAAATGGGTGATTCTCTCGAGGCTGCCCTAGTTTCATTTGGTACGGGATTAATTTTTGTTTCACTAATTTCATTGTTTAGAAAAGATGTCAGAGCAGGCTTTGGTGATATTTTTAAAGCGGTTGCGTCAAAACAACTTCCAATGGGGCGATTAAGCGCGGGAATGTTGGGCGCCTCATTTGTGGCAATGCAAACCCATGTTGTTCCCATTGCAGGTGTTGCATTATTTACCGTGGCATCCCTAGCTGGTCAGACTGCAATCTCACTATGGGTTGATCATGTTGGTTTAGCTGGCGGAATTAAATCGATGATCTCTAAGCGGCGGGTAATTGCAGCAATAATTACAGTGGGCGCAGTTGTGATATCTGCTTGGGATAGATTTGTAATGAGTGATTTTTCAATTCTTGCAATTACATTAGCTGTTCTTGCTGGGAGCTGGGTTGGCGTGCAGAGGGCTTTAAATGGACAAATTAACTCTTTTTCAAAGAAGAGCTTTGCTACCTCACAACTTAACTTTGTTACCGGTTTTAGCTTTCTAACATTTTTATTGATTCTTCGCTCACTCTTTACCGATCACTCAATTATGAATCTAACTTCAGGACCTTGGTGGATGTTCTTAGGTGGCTCAATTGGTGTTTTCTATATTGCTTTTTCAGCCGTTGCCGTGCAATATGTTGGCGTTTTAGAGTTCACACTACTTAGTGTTGGTGGAATGCTGATTGGCTCATTACTACTTGATGTATTCGTGCCAACTCAGGGAACGCATATTTCTCCATATTTAATTGCTGGAATTTTTCTCACCTATTTAGGTGTGATAGCAAATGGTCAATCTCGTTTTTCACGCAAGTAGTTCATTAGTGCTGAAATTAATGAAGCGGTAATAAAAAAGGCAGCAAGTGCGTATGAAATATCTTTAACCCAAGGAATAGATCCAGAATAAAATCCTGCCAATGTAATACCAGCTCCCCAAAGTAGGGCGCCTAGCGCATTTGCAGATAAAAATTTGTAGTAATTCATTTTTACAGTACCTGCTATTGGTGGCACAAATGTTCTAACCCATGGGATATAGCGGGCAATAACTACTGACCACCAGCCGTATTTTTCATAAAATCGTTCAGATCTTTCAAGCATTTTCATCATCCGCTTAGATTTATGCTTTTCAAGGTAGGGCCGGCCAACTTTTCGCCCAATTACATAACCAACCTGATCACCAATAAAAGCAGCTAAAAATATCGCTATAACTAAAAAGACTATGTTGATGTCATCTCTAGCTGCAGCGACAAGCCCAGCGCTAAACAACAGCGAGTCACCAGGTAAGAAGAAGCCAATTAACAAACCAGTTTCAACAAAGATAATGCCAGCAATTACCACGTAAAATAAAAAAGGAGCAACTGGAGATAACTGTTCATCAAATGAGGCGGCGAAGTTCAACACAATCTTCTACCCCTACTTTCAAATTTTATAAAACTCTAAGTCGAAGTATAAAAGAAATTACACACAGT
>Ga0214921_10007597_pt1 | contig 14390 bp, 12 predicted proteins | sample LL1505_MetaG_FD_177992 | JGI IMG/M metagenome (GOLD analysis project Ga0214921, IMG submission 177992) | Freshwater microbial communities from Lake Lanier, Atlanta, Georgia, United States - LL-1505 | ecosystem: Environmental > Aquatic > Freshwater > Lake | place: USA: Georgia | collected... | reverse complement strand
CCGGGCGATCCGGAAGACAGAGGACCGATTCGTTCCCCAACACGGAGCAATTCAACCGCGCGTAATCCAACATGGCACCCTCCGAGCCTCGTTCGGTCAATATTCGACTATGAAAGGCAACTTTCATCTCTTCACCTCATGATAAAACTCCATCCGCTGATAAACCAACTCGAGCTGATAGCCCGCACTTCTCATTCGCTGAAACCAGGCGGGTCGCATCGTCGGATTCCATAAGCCGACCCATTGAGGACGGATTTGACCAGTGCGGATCTCCCGACAAACCCCGGAGGCTTCGCGTGCTTTACGAGTTGTAATGCCAATAAGATCTTTTTTTCTCTCTTCCGCTGACCATTTTGTCAGGCGCCCTTCATGAATCTCGGCCTCAAGACGCATTTTTTTGAGAGAAAACAAAGGGATAGGCCGATGTTCCCAAGCCTCTACGCTCCATCCTTCACCCAGCCCTTCCAGCCAAACCCCTAAACTCCCCACGAGCCCATCTCCTGCAACCAACTCGTATAACCGACCGGCTTTATTTCCCCCTAAAAACCTTTTATGGAATACCTTAAAAAATCCTTCCTTGGTGAAACCATGATCCTCTAACCCCCACCTCCGCTCGTACCCCGCCAGCTTTTTGCGGTACCAGCCGCGTGATATTGCGGGATACCGTCGGTACAACCATCCGCGAAGAATACGAAGAACCGATTTCATAGCCCCTTTTTGTAGCACAGAATCTCCTTCGAATCGTCTTCTTCCTATCGCCGTTTTCAGGAGATCCGCTAGGGTACTTTCCTATGTCCATTCGCCGCCCCCAAACCACGGCCAACCTTTGGCTTGTTCAACAGGATTGGGAAAAGCTTGGCTTGATTCTACCCAGATCGATTTTGAATTGGGCTGAAATTCATGCCACTCCAAAGCTCGTATCAGATTCCGAAGTCACCTCATGCCTAAGTTTTTGGCGCTCCCGCAAAGTTGCCCTTGTTAAGCAGTCTGCGTATCCAGGTGTTTACCTCCCTGGAACAGGCCGGAATTGGATCAATACTGTTCTTTCTGCTCCATCTCATCTAGGCCCGATGTCTTTTTTAGCCAATCTCAACGCCGACTATTTTGTGGTTCGCCAAACCTCTGAACCAGAGACCTATCTGTGGAAAGAGAAGTTCGCTTACGATGCGGATCCGGAGTCTGCCTTTCGGGGGATCGAAATCTGCCAAAAAAAGCAGGAAGCCATGGAAGTTGTAGATTGTGATCAGATTCGTTGGGACGATTATGATTTGGTAGTCTGCCTAGATATTCCAGTCCCATCTAAAATTGCTTTGAAGGCCAAAAAGCCAATCTGGGCCTACTATTCTGTGGAGGCCGGCGGCCCCCTTCACAAGAGATCCCTTGTAGAGCCTGTGAAGGGATATCAAGTCTATCTCAACCACTGTTTCCGTCGATACCGCGCCCGGCCCAAAAACAGAAGCCATGTCCTTGAGTTCCCCTTCACCTTTCAGTCCGCAGATTCTTGGCAAAGCTTGGCTCAAGATACCCATACTTCTACAGTTGAACGCCATGGCGCCGTGGTTGACCGTGTTAGCTGGGAAACATCCGTTGGCGATAAGCCGAGTTACATGACTCCCCTCTCCGGCGACGCCTCCGATTACATCCAGATGATGACTTCACGCCAATTCGCCATCTGGACCAATTCGAAACCCCGCTGGGGAAACTGGGCATTGGAAGCCGTACAGGCCGGATGCCTTTTCTTAGGCCGAGCGGACTCGCTAGCCATGTCCGGGGTTCTTCTCCCAGATCTTGTTGTCCCAGATCTTGCCACAGCCCATAAAAAGATTGAAGCCCTTCTGAAGAATCCTCTCCATATGCAATCTCTGGCCAAGACTCAGTCAGCTTTGGCAGAACATCTGGCTTTTCGGCGCCCTTTGATGGATCTTACCGCAAGGGCAAAGCAGTTCTTCCAATCATGAGAACAAAGGTCTCCCTTAACTTCATCGATTTCCCCCCGCAGAGCCGAGCCTTTTTCCTCGACCTGCTTTCCCCTTATTACGACTTCACTTTTGACGATACTCCGGATTTTCTTTTCTACTCTCATATTGGACACCGCCACCGCCTCTACAACTGCACCAAGATTTTCCACACGCAGGAGAAATATTGGCCCAACTGGAAGGAGTGCGACTACGCAGCTGTCTCCGTACTAGTAGACGATCCCCGTTCGGCCTATTTGCCCATCTACGCGTTTGACGGACGAAAGGAGAAACTGATCCGGACTTCCGTCTCTGATCCCGTGGCCATCCGGGCGTCTAAACCCCACTTCTGCTCCCTGCTCTGCGCCTATGTCGACCGGACAGTTAAAAGGCGGGCCCAGTTTTTCCACGCTCTCAACCGACTTCGAAAAGTCGATTCAGCCGGCCGAGCCCTGAATAACACTGGGTACCGGCTGCCGCCTGGGGACCGCTACCAGGTGAAGGTCGATTGGCTCGCTAGCTACCGCTTCAACATCTCCTTCGAAAACACTCGCCGGGCTGGTTGGTGCACTGAAAAACTGGTCGATCCCCTTCATGTCAACACCATACCCATCTACTGGGGCGATCCTCGGGTTAAGGAGTTCTTTAACCCGGAAAGTTTTATCTGCCGGGACGACTTCTCGTCCGACCATGAACTGGCTGAATACGTCCTGCATGTGGATGACACTCCCAAGCTCTACGCCAAATACATTCAAGCCCCACCCTTCTATAAGAATGTGCCCAACTCAGCATACGACATGAACATGTTGCTCGCTTTTTTTGATCGGGTTTTTCGAAAGCCTCAAAGACCAGTGGCGCAGCGCCGCTGGTTTTTCGGGCTCACGAAATGGCGCCTGGCGAAGAGAAATAAACTGCCTGGGGAATAATGTTTTCTTTCCTTTCTTCGCCGATCTTCAGCTAGCCACTGATGCCTCTCCGTCAGCCGCCTTTCAGCCCGATAAGAATATCTTCAAATATTTTATTTAACCTTCGTGCATCCCAGAGATTCTTTGCAATTTTTCTGCACTGTTCTCGCATTCGACTAAGTCTTTTCGAATCGGTTAGAACCTGATCTAGGCAATCTTTTAACGATTTGCCTGTCAACTCAGTCGCTAAAAATCCATTTTCTCCAGATTGGATCATTTCTGGAATTCCACCGACTGCAAAGGCCAGTACCGGCGTTCCACAGGCTAGGGATTCCTGAATCTGACAGGGCGCGTTCTCCATTCGCGCGGGATGCACATAAAGATCTGCCGCCTGGTAAGCTAGCGCCATTTCCTCATCTGAGGTGATATTCCCCAAATACCGCTCGGCCGCTCGGTTTTCTCCATGCCTGCCGAATAGGGCCAAGGTTGCCCCATTTCTGCCAGCCGATCTCCATGCTTCCCGCAAAAGATCAAAACCTTTCCTAGGATCTGCCAAAGAGTCCGCACCCGCCAAGATCACCAAGCCTTCTTCGGGAAGACCCCAACGCCGCCGGGCTTCAATCCGATTCCCGGGGGAATAAATTTCTAAATCGATCGGGTTTGGCAGAAACACGCAATCCATGCCGGTCCATTCTTTCGCAAGGTCAGCCAACCACCGCGACGGTGCCGTCAAGGTAACTGGATATATTCCAGGTTTCCCAATCACCCCTTCCACCCTGCTCTTCCCTGCCCCCTTCCACTTTCCGCCTTCCACAACCGAGTCTTCTTGCCAGTAGGCCTCACGGCTGTCACCGAGTGCCCACATATCGTGCAGAGTCCAGATCACCGGAGAGCCTTGGCGCGCAATGGAAATCATCTCTTCCGACCACCCCCATTTTCCACCACCCGCAATGTTATGAAACCAGAGTAAATCTGACTTTTCTTTGGATAAAATAGATTCGAGCTGCTGGTTAACTTCTAACCTCCTACTTAAAGACTGATCTCTAAAACACTCGAGAACCCGCTCCCAACCCCGCGCCGGCTTCCCGGTGAGAAGAGATCCCTTTAAGGGCTTCTCATCTCCGGCAATTTGCTGAACTGTTACGCCTTGTTGCCTAAGCATATCAACCCAGCGATTAGCTGCCTTTGCAGCTCCGCCAGCGCTTAGATGGTCCTGTAGAATCGCTATCTGTGTCATTTTTTTATTTAAAGTAAGTGATTAGCGACTACCTTTGAATCTAGACACTAATGATTACCGGAAAGCCACATCAAGTTGCCATCAAATCCGTTTTTGCCTTGTTTGGAATTTATCCGGCACGCACTAAATCATACGAACTTCTTATCGCCGACCGAGCAAAAATGCAACAGCTAACGACTTGGTTGAATTTGCTGAAAAGGATTCCAGAGGAACAAGTTGCGTACTTTGCCAGAAATCTTGAGTTTTCTCATTCCCAATTTTTCCAGGATCTCTTCGTCTCGTCGGAACTTGCAGGAAAACGGGATGGTTTTTTTGTGGAAGTCGGCGCTTGCGACGGACAAAAATTTAGTAACTCACTCTTTTTTGAACGGAATCTGAATTGGTCAGGCATTCTGGCAGAACCTGCAAAAGCTTGGCACCGGGAATTGACGATGAATCGCAAAGCACGCATTGACAAGCGGGCTGTCTGGCAGTCGTCAGGACTCAAATTGCTTTTTAACGAATCCAAGTCCAAAGAAGTATCTACTTTAGCCCAGTTTAGCGACTCAGACTTTCACGCGAGCCTTCGCAAGGACGGCAACAGGTACGAGGTCGAAACTATCACCCTCGGGGATCTTCTGGAGAGCCATGCTGCGCCGCCTATCATCGACTACCTTTCCATCGATACGGAAGGATCTGAATTTGAGATCCTTTCTAACTTTGACTTCGAGAAAAGGCTAATACGGTGCATTACCTGCGAGCATAATTTCACCGCAAATCGCGATAAGGTTTTCAAATTGCTCACCTCGAAAGGCTATAAGCGGAAGTTTATCGAATTTTCAGATTGTGACGACTGGTATTTTATCGGCTCCCACTAAGTGCTTATTTGAAATAGAAAGCCGAACGCACCGGGTAGGAATCGCCGCCTAATGTCTGAAGATTCTTCAAGAAACACACTACATTTCTTTGGAGACAGAAAAGACAAGACCAAGAAAGATCTTTCCCAAGTCGACAAAGGATTTGTTTCAAGTCACGGATATTAAAACACCCTTTGTTTAATCAAAAGTCTCAAGATTCGGATCTTCAACGGAATGAACGAGGCCTGGTAAGGTAGGCCAAAAGTCTTTGGCTTCTCTCGGCTTAACTGCCACGCATAAACCCCTAACCTATACTGATTTAAATTAGTGCGCTCCTTTTCAGCAATACAATTCTATGCCGCCAAGGTTGAAGACTTGTAAATACTATGCGCGGACAAAATCATAATAAGCTGGAACTGGACACTTGGAATAGTTTGTAGTCGTATTTCCAAAGATTCGCCATCAACTTGGCAACGCGGGCCACTAGTTCCGCCACATTCCGTGCCTTTACAGAAAAAACTGCACGGCTCGGATTGCAGTTCCATAGCCCAACCTCCTGCCCATCAATCGCGGGTTAGGAAAGATCCTAACTTGGGCTTTCTTTAGTTCTTGAGGAAGGCTCAGCAATAGCCCAGAGGGCTAAGCTACAGGCCACAATATTTGACCCGTCATCCGCTTTTTCCGCGGGGTGAAGTGTTTAACACCGAAAATAAACACTTTCGTTTTATAGTATAAATCGGGGGAGAGCGCCCCCTTGGCTATTGTTCGGACAGCTCTTTCAATAGCGTTGATGATTTTGTACAAACCCTTTCGAGGCCTAGTGAAGTAATTAATGAGTATTTGACGCTGATTTAATCTTTCGGGGCCAAATAATAACACCGAGTACGTCATTAATGCTAAACCGTGTAATTTCCGAAGCATTGTTTTTGGTCTGCCATATGCTTGGACAAGAGATATCCAGCTAACTTTTGTCCCATTTAAAAAGATAGGGCCCATTAATTGCAGTTTTGCAATGATTCGCATGATGTCGCCTGACCTGACCGAGGGCCCGACATAAAAAACAATGGAGGCTTTTTTGCCAGAACTTAGCTTATTTTTATTGCTGTCATTAATAAATGTACAAGCCGCATATTCCTTATTATTTTCTTTTGTCCCCAAAATCAATATTTTCCCCAGCGGATTGAGTGCCATTGTGCAAACCTTGTGTAATTTTATCCTACTTTTCTTAGACAGTCGCTCGTACTCGTTTATAAATTCTACTATTGGATGACGAATGTGGTCCAGCAGTGGGAAATTGCCTTGCTCTACTACTTCCAAAGGCTTGTGAAGAAGAAAGTTGCGAAATGCATTAGATGGAGGATATTTGAGAAGATTTCTTAACTCAAGATGTCGCATGATATTGAGTTGATTGGATATTCTTTCATTTCCAGAAGTCCAAGCAGCAACTGTTTTTCCTGTATAGAGGGACTTTCTGTAGTATTCTAAAAACATCACACAATGCCCGTAAAACAAGCATTGCATATGACATTTTATCCATATTTCAGCCAAGTTATCCTTATTTCGAAAGCAGTGAGCACCTAAAAATGCAAAGCCTGTAGTGAATCCCTGTTTTGCACAAACAAAACTAGGCTTATAGTATCCCACCTTTAACTTTGGCATCCATTGAATCCGACATGTTTTTCCTTTCTCATTTGTTTTTGGCGTAAAATACAAATGATCACATTTTTTGTTTTTTCTGATAAGACTTTTGAGTGGGGCGCATCTTTGAATAATTGGATCGTCGTCACCCAGTAAAATGATCCACTCCCCTTTCGCTTTCGCTATGATTTTATAACATGCTTTTGCCATGCCAATATTTGGGGAGGACTCAATTAAGTCAAGATTGCTAACGTATCTCTGGAGATCTTTAACCCTTAGACAGTGGTCTTTTTTTATTGAATCATTGTCGTGAATAATGATTTGTACGTCAGGGTCATTAAAGTAGCCTAATTTTTCCAGGTCAATCAGGCGCTTGTTCAATTCGTCCGAACGGTTGTACGTTGGGATTCCGATTGTCAAAAGCGGTTTCATTTTTTGTTTAATTCAAACTCTTTTGTAGTCTTTTTGGTTTTTTGGAGTTAATATGTGATATTTTAGTTTTTATCGCATTTTCATTCTGCATGTAGTTCTTAATTGCTTACAGCTCCATTTTCTGGGGCGTTAGCATAAATTTGTTTATCATGCGGTTTTTGTAATGAGTGTTTTAATAGAAATTGGTTCTTTCTGTATGATGTGCAAAAATCGAATACGTTATACCACTTGCTCTTTTGTCCATAACTTAATCGGCAACGGCCAAATTACCTGCCGCTTTGATCTTTACTCAACTTAGGGAAATAATAAGTAGTCATTCAGTCTTGTTGACGTTCCTTTTCCTAGAAAAGGTGATTAGATAATTTCGAATTCTTTATCCAAGTCCCCGTTGGTTAATAAAGCTCTTTAGTTCTACATCATGCGCATACGGGGTATCCACACTCTCAATCATCAAGGGCTGGTCTTTGGGGAGATCCTTCAAGAGAATCTGCCCACGCATAATTTCACGACATGAGAGCTGTCCCTTTTGTAGGGGAATTGCCAAGTAAACATCCTCATCTGAAAGGGATTCTCCCTTTTTCAAATTTCGTTTGGCATAAACCCCTCGCACAAGGGCATCGAGATATTTCACCTCCTCAGCAGGACAGCGCCGCTTTGCTATTCCTGGGTAGCCACACATGCGCTTGGCTTTTCGAAAGGTTTTAAACCATGTGTCGATTTGGGGTGGCAAAGAACAATAAGGAGAAACAGTGACCCCCCCGTCTTCAATGTCAATGTGCCGCTCAAAGGTTCTCGCACCCTTGGCATAGGCAATAGTTAAACTCGCCTCCCAGTCTTCATACTCGTGCGTGGATAGACCAATCGTGTTGTTGGGATAACGGTTTCTAAGAAAATCAATCTGATTCAGCTCCAAATCAGCCTGCTGGGTCGGATAAAGCGAAACACAATGATTGAGGCCCAGTGGAATATTCCGGTTTGCGAAGAAGGTTACTAGGTCGTCCAAGTCTTTGATAGATGACCCGCCCGAAGATGCCAGAACGGGCTTTTTTGTCTTAGCAATCTTTTCAATTAGAAACCAGTCGTTCACGTCGGAGCTTGCAATCTTGATCAGAGGGAGTTCGAGCTCCTCGCAAAGATCCACGGATGCCTCGTCAAAGGGAGTGGCGCTGGGAATACAACCGGCTTGGCGTACGGCATCAGATAGAGTAGCCAAATCCTGCTTGGACAACTTGGTGTCGAGCGTTTTTTTGATGTAGCGAATGTCCGTACGATCCCGGAACTTCGCATGGATGAAGTTATCCACGTCGCGAAACTGAAGCTTAATGGTTGCTCGCACATTATTGAAGCGGACGATCTTGGAGAAGGAATCGATGATCTTAAGACCACGATCTAAGCTGCCCAAATGATTATTAGCCATCTCAAGAACAAAGAGTTCATCAAAAAAATCACGGTTGATCATAGAGTGGTTTGCCTCAAACAATCACTTTGGCCAGATCCTTTGGACTTTTCAACCTCAACCATGGTTTCAATTTTGCGCCTTGGTCAAAAAGTCCATACCCATAAGCAGCCTCCATGAAGTCGAATCCTGCAGACTGGGCTGCAGCAAGGTCATCCAAGCTATCCCCCACGAGCAAGGTATCTTCCGGTATCAGAGAATGTTTACCAACGAGTAAATGGGCACCGGCTGATTTTGAACTGAGGTTAGGCGTGACAGAATCGGGTGAAAGGATCTCGGTGAAATAGCCCTCAAGCACAAGATGCTTCAGAATTTTTCGGGTCGGAGCATCTGGCTTGTTGGTCAGTACAAACATCTCTAGGCCCAAAGAACAAAATTGATGAAGAGCCTCAGGAATTCCTGGATACGCAACAGAAAAGAGACACCCCCTATTGTTGTAATCTTGTCGAAATTCCCGAAGCACTTCATTCCTCTCTTCGTCTGCTTGATCAGGCCACATCCGTGACAGCATTTTCGACAAAGGGGGGCCAATATGATTCTTGAGGGCGGTCAGCTTCAATTGTTGATTCACTTTTGCTACCGCATGCTCGAGTGATTGAAATATTCCCGGAAAAGAGTCAATCAGAGTTCCGTCAAGGTCAAAGATGATACTCTTGGGAGAGCATTGGTTCATCTTGTGACAGCGTATAGCACCGTGTCAAAACCATTGAATCGGTGTGAACGTAAAAAGAGGCCCTTGGAGGGAAGCATCGCCTTGATTAAAGCCGGAATCTCCCATAGGTGGGCAGGAGTATGATAAACGCAGACGGCAAGATCAGGCTTGCATTGCTGAATTGTGCGGGAAGCTCCGCGCAAGGCATCTAGCTCAGCCCCCTCTATATCCAGCTTAATCAGGGTGGGGTTGAAATTCGGCAACACATCATCGAGATTCAATACTTGAACATGTAGATCACCTTGCTCGGTCAACTGGCTTCCGGCGCCTTGCCCACCCTGAAAACGGAGCATATCGGTCTTCCCCCCGATGCCGCATGGATAGAGCAGGGTTTTGATACCCTCAGCTCTATAGCGTTCGGACGCATCAACCAATTTCTTAAAATTTACCATATCTGGCTCGAAAGCAGCCACAGCCTCCATACGAAAACCACTATCAAGGAAGAAGTCGACCGTGTCGCCAATGAAAGCTCCGCCGTCAACAAGTCGCATTGGTTGGCGAGGAGGAGGAAGATCACGCGGAGCGTACTGCGTCTCTACAGCTGGCGAGGCCATCAGGCTCTGGTCATGGGTCATCCGAATGGCCAAATGATCATGATAGACTTGCCTGCTGACGGGATCCTTAAAATACTCCAAGCCCTGCAGTATTTCCTTTCTCTTCTCATACAAACCAAGACGCGGTGCCAGCCAGAATTGCGGCGACATACCAAGACGCTCGTGAATTTCAAAGTAGGAAATGATCGAGGCATATCCCACCTCCTTCAGAAGGGTGATGATCGGTGTTGGATCAGCCCCATAGTTGAAGACAGCGATGACCGCGGGTATGCCTCGACCAGCAAAGGATCGTGACTCTTCTCCGGTAGGCAGATGACAGGGGGTCCCCTCGATCCCGCTGATGGACGCCGCGCGTGAATCCAGAAAAGCCAGAACCCTGATGCCCTGACTTCTGGCAATTCGGGCAAGATTTCTCCCGCAATTACCCGCCCCATAAATCACGATCTCTGAAAAATTCCGCTCATGAAGCGGGAGAGCCGCCCTTTCCAGTAGGGCACTCAGATTTTTACTCAAGACATCCATGTGTCAATCTTTCAGAGGTTCAATCAGCATATTGGAAAGAAATTCTTCACGATCCAAAAAGGGAGCCATGTCTTCCAAAGGTGCAGTCACCATCCGGCCGTCAGGCATGCGTTTTGAGCTAGTTTTCGGTTCAAAGCCTTGCTCCAGATCAAGCGGCACCACGATAACCTGAGGTCCCTTGGTCTGTAGGGCTCTTGTAATGTCAGCTACAGGATCTCCCGTATCGAACATACGCGCAGGAATACCATAAGCTTCGGCAAGTTTGAGAAAATCAGGAAAAATCAGACCACTCTCAGGCCCCTCGCCGACAATACGGCCAAAGAAATTCTTCTGGGTCGAGCGAATGGATAGATATCCGCCATTTTCTAAGACAAAGACTTTAACTGAAAGATTCAAGGCGGCGAGAGTAGCAAATTCCTGAACATTCATTTGCAGACTGCCATCCCCGGCTAGACAGATGACCATCCTTCCCGGATCGGCTACGGATGCCCCAATGGCAGCTGGGAGATCATATCCCATGGAAGCCGATCCAGAGTTGCTGAACAGGCGTTGCCCTCTCCTCAGAAGTCCTGCCTGAAAAGGGGTGATGCAGGCCGTGGCATTGCCACAGGCAAAAACCGCGTCCTTAGGGGCTTCTCTGAAAAGCAAATCAATAAAGTGATACTGATTGATCCGCCCGCTAGAAGATTTCCGATGTTTTGGCAAAACAGGGGGGTTTTTCTCTACCCGATCCTGGCACCATGCGACCCATTTCTCACGTTTTCCCAAATCAACCAACTGCTCTCCTTTTCCTGCTTCCCGAAGTAGAATTTCAAGAAAATCTCGTACATCGGCTTGAATCGCTACGTCCGCTTGGAAAGTTGGTTTACATAGCTCGGCCGGGTCAATATCAACCTGAACGGTTCGGGCATTACGAGCGAAACTCGCCCAGTTGTAGCTGATCTGACGGATACAAAGTCGGCTTCCAAGAATCAGGACCAAATCGGCATTTTGGACAGTGAAATTACCGGCCCGCGTCCCGATCGTACCCTGCCTTCCAGCATAAAGTGGATGATCCGAAGGGATGAGGTCATGGGTCCATGCCGTGGCGACGGGAATCCGCAGGGTTTGCGCCGCTTGAATCAGCAGATCTTCAGCCCCGGCGAGTCGCACCCCTGTGCCCGCTAGGAGGATTGGACTTTCTGCAGATCGGAGCAAGGCAAGCACCTCCTTCGCTTTTGCACTTATTTTTGCCTGATCCACTTTCGAATTATCCTCGGCAGGGTCGTAAGGGGGCATCTTCTCTGGATCGACTATGGCAGCTTGAATATCCACAGGAATATCCAGCCAGACAGGCCCAGGCCTACCGCATGAAGCCAAGTGAATCGCGCGGGAAAGGTGGTAGCCAATCGTTTCAGGATCGACAACCGTAACGGCGTATTTCGTAATTCCACGAACCATCCCTACGATGTCCACCTCTTGGTCACCAAGTTGACGAATCCGACCAATCAGACCGTGCGTCTGCATCATGGTCTCCCTCTTTACCTGCCCAGAGATCACGATCATCGGAATCGAGTCAGTCCACGCACCGAAGACGCCATTTAGCGCATTGATGCCACCGGGACCCGCCGTGACGTTGACAATGCCGGGCTTACCGGCAACCCGTGCAAATCCTTCTGCCGCGATCGCGCAAGCCTGTTCATGATGACAATAGACTTTCTTGATCTTGGGCTCCCATCCAAACGCATCATTGAGATGCATCGCAGCGCCACCCGTCACCATGAAAACATGATCAATCCCTTGGGAGGCAAGCGTGTTGACTATATAATCAGAAACTCTGATGACATGGTTCGTACTCATAACATTTTATACCGAAATCCGATTTCTTCTAAAAAACGATAATCTTTTTCAAAGCGAGAGGAATACTTGAAACGAGCATTTTCAGGCAGATGATCTTTTGAAGTTTTAAGCATATGTCCTAGCTCAACATTGCCATGGGGAAGCCCGAATGAACTGGCAATTTCGGACAAAGCTTTGCTTAAGTCAGTAAAACATGAAATGTTTTTAAATACTTTCCGAACATAGGTCGGGAAGCTTGGGTCATGGACATCTTGAATGTCCTCATCGCCGCCAAATCCATTTCGCCCCAAAAGCAGCTTGCCAAACCAGTTCCGAAAATAGTTTTGATAATAATCAGAACCGCTGCAAATATCGATTAAGGAATAAATATCTTTCGAAGGATCATCAATTACTTTCAGCATTTCCATTGGATCTAATAGTACATTTCCCTCCGAGCCAGGAGAACGCCTTTTCTTTGAAAAGAAGTTTAGGTGTGACAAGAATCGATCAAAAGGATCTCGAACAATTGTTGCATAAAGAGGCGGGCTATCAAAATAGTTCTGGATTTTGATTTCCACATGATGGTGAATCAAACAAGTACGTTCACGCAGCAACCTCTGCCTATCACTTATAGCTTCTAGTGTTTTTGAGCTATCAAAAAACTTCACTTTAGCCTCATGGTGCAAATCTATAATAGGGATTGATTGCAAGTCAGCTTCTGCGGCCAAAGCATGCCACACACTTGATCCTCCTGTTTTAGGAATATGATAGAAGACTAAATGTTTTGCACTATTTTCCATTTTTATCCTATGTTTTGCTTTTTTGAAATTGAATATATAACTTATTTAAGCATGGGGACTGTTTCGTTTATTCAAGTATTTGTTTTAGATGAAATAAGTCACTTGAATCATTTTTCCCTAGGATCTACTTAACAGCACGATTGCGCAGGCCTGTCCTGATTGCAGAGAGCCTTCTCGATCAAGAATTTCCATTCCAAATACATTATTGAGATGCATCACAGTGCCACCAGTCATCATTAATACATGGCCAATCCCATGTTCGGCTAGCCTCTCAACAATGTAATCAGCAAGGCGTATCATTTAACGAATTACTGGTTTCAATAGCACATATCCTGGGATATTGCCTATTGGCTCACATAAGGGAATAAGAGCACGGATAAGCTCGAGTTCTGGTATGTAGGGAGCGTTTCTCACGGAACTATCCACAGGATACAAAAGCAGCCCGGAGAGAAACTCGGAGATGCTTCTCTGATAAGCGGGGATATCGATGCTGGAGTACGCTTGTTGAATGATTGAATCCGGGACCAAAAGAAAATCGTACTTAAGGCATTCCTTTGCCGATCTTTCAATGTCTTTGGGAGTGTACCACTCAGGAATCGGTGACTCATGATAGATGATACTGAATTTCTTCTGAAGCTTGAGGAGTCGCTCGATGCCAATATCCGCCCCAAAAGGAATTCCAACATTCTTGTCTGCGACAAGTTTCTCAAGCCCCGCTGGATAAGGAACCGTTTTTCCCCAAAGCAAAAGGGAATCGTGGCTCGAGAGAGAGCGCTGAGAGGACCATTGATCCGCCCACTCGCGCACAAGGGTTGGGTTCGAATCATACGTTTCACGGATTTGAAAGCCTTGCCTGAACTGCATCAAGTAGCCATGTTTCCAGTAAGAAATCTGCCCCAGAAAAACAAACACCGCCGCAAATAGCCCCCCCCAAACATAAAGGGATATGCGACTACGAAAGCTCATTGCAGCAAACATCATTCCCATGATGGTGAATCCGTTAAAAACGACATGACCTGGGTCACAGCGACCGTAACAAGCTGGAAGCAGTATTACGGCTGAAGCGCAGATGGCAGCAGCAAGCGGTGCAAAAGCATGCTGCTTTTCGGCCCATGCGTCGGAGAGCAGTGGCGGAATAATTAGGAACGAAGAAACAAACAACATTAGATTCGGGATGTTGGGAAAGATTGGGAAGTTATTTCCTCCAGATGAAAAAGAGGCGATTCCGTGAAGATACCCGTCAAAAATAAGACCCATCGCCGCATTGGATGAAAGAACTCCTCCCCAGATCATTAGCCCAGTTTTGCCATTGTGCGCAAATAGGAGCATTGAGGCGTACGCAACAAGACCCACTGACGCTGCGATGCCCATCTCCGGCGAAACGATAAAACAGAATGAGCTCGATAAAAATGCCATCAGACTTGTGATCAGCCAGTTCGGTAATCTGCCTACAGGGATAAACCTACTTCGATCAAACAGCACCATTGCAGCCGGGAGTATCGTGAATCGGAGGGGTGAATAATTG
>Ga0214921_10007596_pt1 | contig 14391 bp, 19 predicted proteins | sample LL1505_MetaG_FD_177992 | JGI IMG/M metagenome (GOLD analysis project Ga0214921, IMG submission 177992) | Freshwater microbial communities from Lake Lanier, Atlanta, Georgia, United States - LL-1505 | ecosystem: Environmental > Aquatic > Freshwater > Lake | place: USA: Georgia | collected... | reverse complement strand
AACACGGGGCCGACCGTATTGCCCGTCGTCTGGAATCCTTGCGAATCCCCTGCGCGACTCTTCACGCCAACCGCTCCCAAAATCAAAGACTCCGTGCTCTCCAAGATTTTAAATCCGGTCGTGTCCGTGTCCTTGTCGCAACCGATATTGCCGCGCGAGGAATCGATGTGGAAGGCATCTCCCACGTAATTAATTACGACTTTCCCCGTCATCCCGAGGATTATGTGCACCGGATCGGCCGTACTGGCCGCGCTCAGGCGGTTGGCGAAGCGATCAGCTTCCTTGCCCATGATGATTTTGCCCATTTAAAGACATTGGAACGTTTTCTGGGTCGTGGAATCCTCCGTAGAAAAGTTGAAGGCTTTTCAGAACCTGCCAACACAGCAGCTCCCCATCGCCCATCCGGGCCAAGGGATCCCTCGGCTCCACCTCCCGCCCCCTACCGCCCCCGTCGCGACACCATGCCTTGGCGTTTACGTCGTAGTTGGAAGAACAAGGAACGATTCCCTCCCCATCAACGCTCCGGCGATTCATCCGATTCATCACGCGGCAGAAGATAGTTTTTGAACGATTGATCATTGACCTTTCCCATCTGCTATTCAGATGAATGAGGTATGTCGGTAACGGATTCCCATCCCCTTTCCCTGCTTCTGGAGGAAATTCCATATCACCCTAGTCGCAGTTTTGTCCACCAAGTTGAGTCCGATCAGTGGAAGGAACTTGGCATCCAGAAAAAAGATCGGCTCCTTCTGGAGTTCCGCTTCCTTAAGGATCTCGACCTTGCGCTTATCCATCACCACGGTCAGTCGGTTCTGACCCGGTATCGGCAACATCCAAAACCTCATTTTCTTCCCCCTTCTCCGTCCCCTTTAATTCCAGAAAGCGAGGCGGTCCTCCAAGGTGTCGTAACCTGCCTTGTCCGCATGATGTGAACTCACCCCGTTCAATTCTTCACCTGGATGCTGATGCGTTTTATGCATCTGTCGAACAAGCGGCCGATTCCAGGCTACGGGGCAAAGCGATGGCCGTCGGGGGTGAGAATCGGGGGGTCATTTCATCTGCAAGCTACGAAGCCCGCGCGCTAGGGGTTCGAACCGCCATGTCCACGACCCAAGCCAAACGTATTTGCCCCAGCCTCATTCTTGTTCCCGGGGATTTTGAAAAATACGAACGCTTTTCCCGACTCATGTTCGCCTATGCTTACGATCTAACCCCCGATGTCGAAGTCTGTTCGATCGACGAGGGGTACTTGGACCTCTCGAAACAAGGACACGGACACCCTCGCGATTCGGCGATCCATCTGGCCAAAGTCATCCGTGAAAACCTAAAAATCACCATTTCCCAAGGATTGGCCTCTAACAAGTTCTGTTCCGCCGTCGCTTCAAAATTAAATAAACCCAACAATTTCATCGAAGTACCTTCTGGAACGGAACGGGAGTTCCTTGCTCCCCTTCCAAGCCGATGGTTGCCGGGCATTGGCAAGAAAACAGAGTCCCTCTTTGTTGGTGCAGGACTCACTTTAATTTCTGACGTGGCTCAGATGCCACTAAAGGAGCTTGAACGGATCGCTGGATCGTCGGCTTCCACTCTTCACTCTTTTTCTTTGGGTATTGATCCCCGACCCGTCATTCCCGCCTCCGCTGCCCCGAAATCGTTCGGGGAACAGGAAACCTTTGCTTCCAATAGTCAGGATGAGTTCTTCATCTTGGCGGTCCTGCGCTCGATGACCGATCGGCTTTGTCGACGACTCCGGGATGAGGGACTTGCCGCCCGCACCGTCACTTTGCGAGTCCGTTACAGGGACATGGAGGATACGATGCGATCCGAATCGATTCATGAGCCTTCCCCTCACGAGAGCGATTTTTACCCCTTGCTACAACTTGTACTCCGCAAAGCGTGGACACGTGCCGTGAGTTTGCGACTGGTCGGAGTTCGTCTCTCCAATCTTCACACATATCTTCCAGACCCAGAGCTGCCTTTGACTGGACTTCCCCATAAGAGTGCGAAGGAAAGGCATCAACTAGCCGAAGCCACAGATCAAGTGCGTAACAGGTTTGGAAATCAGGCAATCCTCCGCGGACACGATTTATGGCTACAAAAACAATTGACTAATAGACCAGAGGACGGATTCTAAATTCATGAGTAAATACATAGTATTAATCTTAAGCCTTGCCCTTGCCCAGTCGGCCTTTTCACAAGGCAGGTTTTCAGCCGATTCCTATTTATCAGCACCTGAAAAGTATTTGGGTAAAAATGTTACTGTTTATGTGGATTCGGTAGATGTTCCTGCCGTTAATTGCACTACGAGCGATACATTCCGTGTTTTCAGGATCAACACCAAGGGTAGAAATGGAAATGACTATCTTTGGGGTGGCTCAATTTATGTTAAGATTCCCAAAGAGGACTCAGAGGCGTTTGTTCGACGTCACAATAATCCAAATAAGCAAGTAGCGGCCAACCTTTCCGCACCTTTTAAAGAGTGGCCGACGAACTATGACCGAGCCTTAGGGTCTAATCCGACACAAGAAGACTTGTGGTTCTCACGATGTTACTCCTACTCTCATTTTTACTTAGACCTAACAAAATAAACGCTTTGCTTTCAGGTGGAGATGGTGGCGGAGATTCTCTCCCCGGCCCAGGCAAGAACTAGACCTCCCGCAATACTGGCTAAAATATAACCCCAAGCCAAAAACGTTTCGCCTCTCCGGAAAAGGAGAGTGGTTTCGACGCTGAAAGCTGAAAACGTCGTGAACCCCCCTAAAAATCCTGTGACAAATAAATGCCTCGTGTGGAGCCCTAAGAACCAACGATCAGAAGTCCATCCATAAATCAGCCCCACCGCCAGACATCCCAACCAATTCACAGCCAAAGTAGCCCAAGGTATTTTTTCATTGGGATAAGCGTGAATCACCCATGCGCTGACGGAAAAGCGAAGCAAAGAAGCTATTCCCCCTCCTACCATCGCTGCGATTCCGTGGCGGATCAGTTCAGAGTTCATTTTTGAAACAAACCTTTTGCATAAAGAATGCCCGAAAACCAGCTCCCCAATACTAGGGATACTCCTAGGGCTAACTTCGAGAAGTGTGGTGAAAAAGCAGCAAGAAGAGTCATACCTTCTTCGCGATCTCCCACAGCTTGAATCAGGGTTCCACAAAAGAGAAGAGTTCCACCGATTGCGACAAACATTTCAAACAGCCCGCGAAGCCTGCTGCCCGTACGAAAAGTTCCTAAACCAGGGAGGACTGTGGCATTCAGCCCGAAACAGTTTCTGGCTGCCTCGAGTTTAGCGAGAATCGGTGGCTCGGAAGATCTGATCATAGGCGCTCATGGTCGCGAGAAAGGTAATAGGAATCGTGATGAAGAGACCTAGCCCGAGGCAAAGTATACCGATCAGATTAATGCCCCCCAAAAGAATGAGAAGCCATACATAAGCCCAAAAGTTTTTGCGCACTCCTTGCCAACTCAACTTTAAGGACTCCCAAAAGTCGGTCTGACTACACGCCGCGATGGGTACTGCAAACGACCAACAAATCAGAAAATACATCATTCCAAGGAACCCCGCCAGCAAAGGCAATCCCATCCCGAGGATGAGATTAGGATGTTTTGTGATTTCCTCAATTACAACTCCAGAGGCCCCAAATAACGCCGCCGCAGGAATCAGGGAGAGAAGAAAAGGCCCAAAGGCAAGCAGGCTTGATACCGTTGTTGCAAGAAAACAGGGTAAGAAACGAGTTTTCACAATATCCATCACATCTTGAAGCCCCCTCGTGTGAGCATGGATGACTTGATGGCAAAAGTTGTAGATTCCACCTAAAATAGGTCCATTCAGTAGGAAAGCTAAAAGAGCACCAGCCAGAGGTATGCTATTGAGGAGAAACTGGGCCACGAATACCAAGGCGATAATTCCCGTAATTCTCCAAGGATCCTGCCGGTATACTTGCCACCCTTGGCGCAAACAGTCCGCTACCCGCAGCGTGCCGGTGGCACTGAGAGACAAAGGCTTAGGTTCCCGCGAAATTTTAGGTGGAGAGGATAAGTGAGAAGGAAAAAACTCCGATAGATTGCCCAAATCTTCCCAATTCGTGCCGCCCTCGCGTTTGATCTGGGTCCGCTCATCTGCCCTTCCCTCGCGAATCCAGCGATGCACCTCGTCAGCAGTCACAGGCCCATAAGTTTTTTTGTCCCCACCGATAATCGAGTACATGGTCTCCATCATTGTAACGATTCACGCGTGTCACAAGTTCCTTTTTCTTATCCACATCTTAACCTCAATAAAAATCGGGTTTGGTTTACAAGCAAATCGATGCGTTTCATAAAGGACCCATGCACCTTACCTTGAACTCGATTTCGCTTCTGCTTTTCACGACTATCTCGATCTTTGCAGCTCCAGCGCTTGAAACTCCATACCAGCCTCTCGATTTTGATTCCCATCGGAGAAATCCCATTGAAGCGAAGCGGAAACCAACTTATGCCGCGGAGGGCCGCGACCTTCAGGACAACCTTCTTGCAGGAAAAAAAGGCGGAAAATCCGATATATCGAAAGAGGCTGCTGATCTTTTCCCCACGATGGAAAGCATCCCACTCAAGACGGAGCCTCAGCCCCTGCCAACGCCTCGGGAACTCACGGATAAGGTCACGGCAAGTCGTACGGGTCAGGACACGAAGGGGCGGATCGACCTGCTGGCTCGTGGCAAAGTCTCAAAAGAACTCAATCTTTCCTCCATGTCGGAGAGTGAATACGAGCTTTATGCGACCCAAAAGCAGAACGCAGAACAGGATAAGCCCGATAAACCGAATCTCCTAAACCCGATGCCGACCGTTACGAATGTAAAGACCGATGGCCCGGCTCACGCCTACTCCGTAAGCCAGGCTGGGGTGGGGGCGCGCTCGAAGACAGGATCCAACCAGAATCCTTTTGAAGATGTGATCAAGTTCTTGCGCCTAGACCAGCCTATAACACACGGTGAAGATCCCCTGCCTTCTGGCAAAAGCAAAGCGTCCGCACCTCAACCCACCGCAACGACTGCGGCCGACCAAGCAAGCCCGTCTGCAGGAGCTTATTAAGCCTCCCAACAGTTAAAAAGCGGGTTGGCTCGCCACCTGATTTTCTCGTAGGGTTCTTACTCCTGGTGCGGTGGCAGAGCGGTCGAATGCGGCGGTTTGCTAAACCGTTGTACGGGTAAAACCGTACCGGGGGTTCGAATCCCCCCCGCACCGGTATTTCTAATAGTCAATGACTTATAAAAGTTAAAGTTGGTTAGTGCTACAATAAGTGCTAAAATGTTCCCCCGTGTAGCCTTTCGTGTGGTGTGTTTGCCCGTGTTGGGGTTTTTGCTTATGTCCGCTGTTAAGTCCCCAGCCCAGGAAGATGAAAGAAATCAGCGGGGACCTAGGAAGGTAAATTCCCAAAGAATCGAACTAGGACCAAAAGACCTCACCTACGGGAAGAAGGGGCTGTTCCACGAAGACCTTCCCTTCACGGATATTGCCTTTACTGAAGAATCTAACTGGCGGGCTGAAGTCACCTACAGGAACGGGATCTTGAACGGCCCCGTAGTTGTTGTCGTGAACAATAAATTTTTCTCGCAGTTCAAATACGAGAAAGGCAAAAAGGTTGTGGGATGAATTTTGACGGAGAAGACCCGAATCACCTGGGGCAATTATTTGGGGTGGTTCAGAGGAATGCACAGATTAAAGGTCAACAGCAACAGATGGGGCTTCAACAGCAGATTTTGGAAATGCAAAAGCTTCAGGTTCTTAACCAGGTTAGAATTTCCAAGGGGCTTAAGCCACTTTCGGAACCACCAAAAACACAACCCGCCCCAACAAAAACGCCCAAATCAAAAGTTCCGATATTTGAATATAATTTTGCAAGTTATCTGCTGATAGTCTTTGTAGCGGGAATACTAATCTTTACCTTTTATTTGCTCACACTTAAGTAACTGACTCTAACCCTCATTTGCCAGGCCCCGTGTTTGTTGTCGTGAATAATAAAGTTTTCTCGCAGTTCAAATACGAGAAAGGCAAAAAGGTTGTGGGATGAATTTTGACGGAGAAGACCCGAATCACCTGGGGCAACTTTATGGAGCGGTTCAGAGGAACGTACACGCCAAGCGTCAACAGGAACAGATGGGGCTTCAAAAGCAACAGATGGAACTTGAACGACAGATTTTAGATATGCAAAAGCTCCAAGTGCTGAACCAGGTAAGAATTTCCCAGGGACTTAAACCACTTGCGGAACTACCGAAACCCACGCCACGACAAGTGCTTGAGCGAATTAGAAAGGAACATCAGCAATTTCCAGCCTCAGAAACTAAGAAACAAATTGGCTTTGCTGTTTGCGTTGGCGTTGTAAGCCTAGTAGTTATATTGCTTTATATTGTTAGTCGCTAGGTCCCACAATGAATATCGACCCGGAAATTCTTCTAGGGCTTCAAAACTACAAACAGAATCGAAGCTCGCTAGAACTTCAGCGTGAAATACTGGCTATGCAAAAGCTTCAGGTCCTTAATCAGGTTAGAAAATCACAAGGGCTTGCACCGATTGCTGAACTACCCCCGCCCCCGCCAAAACCAGAAAACACCTACTGGAAAGAAAACCCAGTGCTTGCGAGCGTGTTATTCATAATCTTGGCTAGCCCTGTTTTATTTTTTGTATTTTATTTTTTATATCGTTTGTTCGTATTTCTATTCCTTCAAAAATAAACCGCCAGGCCCCGCCAACCCCGCCCAGCTTCGGGGAAATGAACTGCACAAATGGCGGGTCGTGTCCCTGGTTCGAATCCCCCCCCCGCACCGGTTTTTCCACTTTCCTAGATGAATAAATCCTTCAGGGTGATTACGTGAACTCAAAGGCCTATCGCGCCGTATCTTCTGCCCAGTCAAAAAAGTACTTTGCCCGAAAAAAGAGCTGGTCGGGCGCGAACTCATCCCAATCCGCATTTCTGCCTCATAAAGCAAAACCGCCCACCCTACAGACGGTTTCCCAGAAACAGCCATCCCCCGCCCATAATCCTAAGGGCACACAAGTTTAGCCAAAATCGAGTTGAGCCCAGTAAAGTTGCTCACAGCAGTGGAAAGACACGAATTGACCAAAAAACTCAATCCATCGATGTTAGTGCTATGCAGAAAATCATCCTTTGGAGCTTGAGTGGTCTGGTTAGCGTTCTGTTGCTTTTAAACCTATTGCTTGGACTTAGCACACGCGGAGCCATTTCCCAGATTCAAGCAGTCCAGGCCCAAGTCGCAAATGGCCCTCAAATGGAGACTGTGCTTCGCAACTTAAGTATTCGCATCGCCATGGCTGGCGAAAAAGATGCAGCCTTCAAGGAAATCCTAAAAAAGCATGAGCTCAATGTGAAGCTCGATGAGAAAGCCAATCCATGAACGACGATAATCAATCTTACGAATCCCCTGTTTCCTGTGTTTGGCCTCTTGTAACAGTTCTAGGGGCACTTCTTCTCGTTAATCTGGTCCAACTTGTATCCATCGTTAAGGAACGTCAGGCCGTATCACAAACAACAGGTCAAGCAGCCCAAGCCATTGCTCGTTATAAGACAGTATCCGATAAGCTGGAAAGCCTAGCAAAAGATCTAATGCGCCTTAGCATGACAAATAATGAGGCGAAGGAGATTGTGACTCAGTTCAATATTCAGATGAACCAGCCCGGCGGCGCAGTTGCCGCACCCGCAAAGAAATAGTACTCCTCCTATCCCTTGATTAGATCGAGACTGAAATCGATCGATCTCGCACTGTGGGTCAATTTTCCCACGCTGATCCAATCAACCCCGGCTCGAGCTAGATCTCGCGCCTTCTCCAAGGTCACGCCTCCCGAAGCTTCAATTTGCACTTGGGAGGATAGCTTTTTTCTAGCAGCGACGATTTCACTGACCTGCTCCAAAGTCATATTATCCAAAAGCACTCTCTGAATTGGAAGCTGCAGCAATTTCTCAGCCAACTCACAATTGTCCGCCTCCACTACAATCGAAAGGTCAGGATGATCTTGGCCGGCCTTCCTCAATATCTCGGGGAGATCGGGTAAGGAAACCAGTGCCAGATGATTTTCTTTCACGAGAATTCCATCATAAAGACCAGTTCGGTGATTCGTCCCACCACCTAGACGCACGGCCTGCCTCTCCAATGCCCGCAAACCTGGCGTCGTCTTCCTCGTATCCAGAATCTTTGCCCCTGTACCTTCCGTCTGCCGTACATACTCAGCAGTCAATGTGGCGACCCCCGAAAGTCGTTGAATGAAGTTCAACGCACATCTTTCGCCAGTAAGGACAGATCGGGCCGACCCTGTCACCTCAGCAACTTTTTGACCAAGCAAGATCCTCTCCCCATCTTGCGCCAGAGCCCGCCATTTCAGTTGGCCGTCTACTTCCCGAAAAACAGCCTTGGCAACATCCATCCCGGCCAATACGCACGACTCCCGAGCGACAAGAAAACCGGTGGCTTTGAGCTCCGGAGGTATCAGAAGTCGGCTGGTTACATCATCTGGACCCACATCTTCCCCTACAGCTCGTGCGGCAGCTTCCCGCACAATCGCCTGCCAACTTTGTGGAGATAATTTCACTACCCCAGCGTGCAATCCAGACTGGGGCAAAGTCGAGAAAAACGTACTCCTCTTTCCTCCATAAAGAATTTCTTCTAGGATGAACTCGTGCAAACACGAATCCTTCCCGTTTCCAAATCCTCCATTCAAGAGGCCTGCCAGATTCTTTTAGCGGGAGAACTTGTCGCTTTCCCCACTGAGACCGTTTACGGACTAGGGGGTTTAGGCCTCAACCCCACCGCGGTGCATAAGATTTTCGAAGCAAAAGATCGCCCCTCCACTGACCCCTTGATCCTTCATCTCGCCTCCTCCGATCTAGCCCAAGCTATTTCAGAAGGAATTCTTGCAAGCCCTATCCCAGAATTAGCTCTGTCCATTGCTCAAAGATTTTGGCCAGGCCCATTAACACTCATACTACCCAAAGGCCACCGCGTTCCTACTGAGGTGACCTCAGGATTAGAAACAGTCGCCGTTCGTTGTCCTTCTGACCCATCGGCGTCGCTCCTTTTAAAGCATTTGGGTCAACCTCTAGCCGCCCCCAGTGCAAATCGATTCGGAAGAATCAGCCCAACAGATGCCTCCGCTGTACTCGCGGAGTTAGGGGGTAAAATCCCGCTTATTTTAGATGGAGGACCCTGCACGACCGGAATCGAGTCAACCGTCCTGTCTTTGTCAGAATCAAAACCCGTAATCCTGCGCCCTGGATCGATCGACTCCCAAACCCTTTCTTCATTTTTTCAAATGGATGTCTCCATACGTAGTTCCTTCAGAGATGCTCAATCTCCCTCTCTCGCCCCTGGAATGCTCGACCATCACTACTCTCCAACGACTCCACTTTATCTCTGCAGCTCCCCTATCAAAATGTTCTCAGGCGCATTTGAGTTCATCACATACGGAGATCACTCCATTTCCCAGAAACCGAATATCCACGTTTTGACAAATGATCAGCAGGGCTCTACAGCTGCGAAGAATTTATATCGAACTTTGCGGAATGCGGACCAGCGAGCTTCCTCGGCAATTCTAATCGATCCGATTCCGAACTCTCCTTGGGCGGCTGCACTTTCCGATCGCTTACAACGCGCCAGTACCGGAACCGCAATTTGGAGTGATGGGCAGTGGCAGTTGATACCACGGGTCAGAAGTTAAATCTGCCCGCCAGGTCCAGCCCCACCCTCGTGATCAAGATCCTTTAACTGCACGAGCCCAAGCACGTGTTTGAGAAGTACAGCCACTGAATCCTCCACCTTCTCTTTCCCCGTTTCTAGAATGAGGTCAGGATGCGCAGGCTCCTCATAGGGCGAATCGATTCCTGTGAATCCCTTGATTTCACCTTTGCGTGCTTTCTGATAAAGCCCTCGAGGATCTCTTTTTTCGCACTCCGCAATTGAGGCGTTGATATAGATCTCAGAAAAGTTCAGGCCTGCTGCATGACAGGAGGCGCGCACCGCATCACGCTCTTTTCTTAACGGTGAGATCAGCGAACTAATCACCACTAGTCCAGACTCAGCCATGAGTTTCGCAACTTCGCCTGCCCTTCGAATATTTTCAGCCCGATCGCTCATACTGAACCCCAAGTCAGCACAGAGGCCGTGCCGAAGATTGTCCCCGTCCAGAATCATGGTTCCAATTCCGCGCCTGAACAAAACACTTTCCAATGCCACCGCAATGGTCGATTTCCCTGAACCCGATAGCCCAGTAAGCCAAATAACGGCCCCCTCATGCCCAAAGTGGCTTGCTCGTGCTTCCCGAGATACTCGGCCCTCTGTCCAAGTCAAATGCTCCGCAGTCACCGCCTTGGCAAGCGATGTCGGATACTCAGCAAGCGTAATAATCCCACCACCGCCAATCCGTGATCCTCGTTGGAGTGCAAATCTACCCGTTGAAGACACTTTTTCATGGGAGTCATAGACGAGAGGTCGACGGCAACGAATCCTAACCTCGGCCACTTCAAATCTCCCCACCTCTTCCCGGGCTTCACTCGCCGCCTCCAACTTCTCTGCATCCACAACTCGATCAATCGCGACCAGCCGTGCCTCAACGGATTGTGTTCCTAAGCGCAATGTTACGGATGACTGTAAGCGTAATGGCTCGGGATCCAGCCAGAAGATTCTTGCGCGAACCTCCCTAGACTCTACGGGTGGTTGATCTGAAAGAGCACCTACATGTCCTCTCTCTACAAAGATCTGCTCCTCGAGGGTCACAGCTACGCTTTGCCCCGGGCCGACCTCCCGCAATGGCGCCTCTTCACCCCATGATTCAATCGATTTAATTTTACTCGTCTTTCTATCCGGAAAGAAAACCACAGGATCCCCGACGCGTATTCTTCCGCTTTCAAGTTTGCCTGCAATCACCCTGCGTGAATCAAAGCGATAGATGTCCTGAATGCTGAAGCGCAAGGGTCCTTCACTCTTGGACTGCACTTTTCCAGCTCCTGCTAAAAGGGCTTCCAGGAGAGTCGGTCCTTTCCACCAGGACAAATGTTTATCGTCCCTACGCATCACGGTGGCCCCCTCCCGTGCAGAAATTGGGATAACCTCCCTGGGAATTATTTTAAGCCCCCCCAAATACTCTCGAATCTCTTTCTCCAAGAAACGAAAACGCTCCTCCTTCCATCCCACTAAATCCATTTTGTTCACAGCTACGATCACACGAGATACCCCTAAAAGAGAGAGGAGAAGACCATGTCTTCTTGTCTGCTCTTTCAATCCTTCGTGCGCATCGATCAGCAGAATGGCTTCCTCCGCAGCTGCGGCACCCGTGACCATATTCTTAATAAATTCACGGTGGCCTGGGGCATCGATAATTTCAAAAGATTGTCCCTTGTACCGAAAACCGATCCGTGTGGTGTCTATCGTGATGTTTTGGGCCTGCTCCTCAAGGAAAGCATCGAGGAGGAAGGCATACTCCAAAGGCATTCCCTCTTCTCGCGAGGCTTTTTCTGCAGCTTCCAACTTGCCTTCAGGCAAGGAGCCAGTATCAGCAAGAAGCCTCCCAATTAAAGTGGACTTCCCATGGTCCACGTGACCCACGACCACAATGCTAGTTCGCGGTTCCTCGGCTCCCCCTGCTGCCCTAGCTCCACCCTGTCTCTTAGGAAAGAAAGCCGGTACGTAATCCTTTGGCAAAGGCTTGGGTGCTGGTGGCATGACGACTCCCTGGCTCACATGAATCCTTTCGCCCGCAGTTTTTGCATGGCGTTACGTTCATGATGATCCTGGGCGCGACCCGCTCTTTCCGAAGTCTTGGTGACTTTCAACTCCTCCACAATGCCCTCTAATGTATCGACCGAACTTTCGATCGATTTTGTAATAGGCCAACACCCTAAAGATCGGTACCGGCGTCCATTTTGAGCAAAATACATTTTTGGGATCGGAATGCCCTCCCGTCGCACATACTCCCAAATGTCTAACTCTGTCCAATCCAGCAAAGGCTGAACTCGAACATGCTCACCCGGCTTTACCGCTGTGGTGAATTGCCCCCAAAACTCGGGTGGCTGATCGCGGTACTCCCACTCGTTATCAGCGGTTCGTGGAGAAAAATACCTCTCCTTGGCACGAGTGGAATCCTCATCTCTACGGATTCCAGTGACCAGAGCATCCCACCGATATTTGGCCAATGCCTGCTGGAGCGCAGCTGACTTTAATTCATGCGTAACCGTCACAGGATCGTGAGTCTCATAACCGATCCCCCTCTTGCGAGCCTCCTCATTTACAATCACGATCAAATCGATTTCGTAATGTTTTTTTGCCCACTCTCGAAAAGCCAACATTTCCGGAAACTCATATGTCGTGTCGATATGAACCAGTGGGAATGGAATTTTTCCTGCAAATGCCTTCTTGGCCAGCCAGATCAGGGTATTTGAGTCCTTGCCCATTGACCAAGGCATAGCCATGTTCTTGAAATTCGCAAAAGCCTCGCGAAAGATATAAACCGCTTGATCTTCAAGGTTTTGCAAATACGACATAAACGATAGACTTTGTATGGTTTCAGGGTATATTGCAAGCATGATTCTTGGTTTAAGCGGCAAGAAAACGGATACCAAGAAAAGCTTACCAAATCTTGAGGGAGTTTCTGCTCTTGAGCGAATGGAGTGGGCGACTCTCAACTATCCCGGGAAAATACTCCTCACGACCTCTTTTGGGGCTCAATCTGCAGCGTTTCTTCATCTGGCTACACAGATAAAAAAAGACCTCCCCCTGCTTTTCATCGATACTGGCTACCATTTCCCTGAAACACTCGAGTTTGCCCAAGAATTAACCAAAAAACTTAATTTAAATCTCCAGACAGTCCGACCTCTTCTGACCCCAGATGAGATTGAGCGAAAACATGGGAAACTATGGGAAATGGGCCCGAAAGGTTTGGAAAAGTTCCATGAAATTGTACGTGTAGAACCCTTGCGGCGAGCCATGAACCAGATCGACCCTCACCTCTGGGTTGCAGGATTACGCCGTACCTCAGCCGATTCGAGAAAAGAGCTTTCTGTTGTTTCCCAAAACCAATCCAGGATCAAACTGCTTCCAATTCTCGATTGGACTGACCGCCAAGTGGGGGAATACCTTCGCCAACACTCACTTCCCTACCACCCCCTCTGGTCGAAGGGGTATGTTTCCATTGGGGATCGCGTCACGACCAAGCGATTGGACGAGGTGAATGACCCCGCGCAACTCCGCCACTTCGGATGGAAACGGGAGTGCGGAATTCACGAAAAGGTTTAGTTCGCTCGGAAAAAAGATTTCAATCCCCTTCTCTTCCGCCTAGGGTTACAGGTTATGGCAGGCGAAGTTGTTGAAGTAGAAGGGGTGGTGAAGTCGGTGCTCAAAGGCACCCTCTTTCGCGTTGAGCTAGTCAATGGACACACGGTTCTGGCTCATATCTCAGGAAAAATGCGCAAGAATTACATCCGACTAAACATTGGTAACAAAGTGAAGATGGAAATGTCCCCTTACGACCTCAGCAAGGGCCGGATCACATATCGAATTCCGCCCCCCTCGGCCGACGGCCAGCCCGTGGCGCCCGTTCCTCTTTAGATCTCCTTCGCTTTACCTTGGGTAACCATTTCCGCGTACGTTTCCCAAGGGACATCTCCGCCCTCATCTCGGGCAATTCTCGCTAAGTCCTTCGATTCAAAATCGATCCCAAATAATCCAAATCTGGGGTCAAAGGTGCCCCACTCGTAGTTGTCCGTAAGTGACCAGTGAAAATATCCAATCAGAGGCAACCCTTCCGCTCTTAGCTTTTGAACCTCTCCAACATGTTGGCGGATGAAATAGCTGCGGCTTTGCTGATCACTTCGAAGTGTGCACGCATTGCCTGGACGACACCTCCGCTCCGCCATTCCATTCTCGGCAATTAAAACGGGCAGGTCTGGGTATTCAGCCGCATACCGCTCGACAAAGAACCGGAGTCCCCTGGGTAAGGCCTTCCAGTCCCACCACTTCGTTGTAATACTCTGGGTCAACCACTCCCGTAATCCTAAACGCCCAAGACGCAGATCAGAAAACGTCGGAAGTCGAACCGCGTTTCCCACGAAGGGATCATAGTAATCAAACGAGATATAATCCACAACGGCGTCATCCCTCCTCTCTCGAACTAAAGGCACCAGTCTCGAAAAAGTACTTTCATGGAGGAACTTTCGGCTTAGGCCGTGCTGAATTTGTTTAATCAGTTCTCCTACAGCCTCTGAAAAAAGGCCGTGATGGGGAAAGTCCATGGCCCGATAGGCTCTTGTGAACTCTCGATACCGATCGGTCAGATAGGCAAGAATCGGCTCGCTTCCCTCGGTTTCTCTCGCTCCCTCTAAAACATCAAGCAGCATTTTATCCATCCAGTAGAGGTCAC
>Ga0214921_10007595_pt1 | contig 14393 bp, 14 predicted proteins | sample LL1505_MetaG_FD_177992 | JGI IMG/M metagenome (GOLD analysis project Ga0214921, IMG submission 177992) | Freshwater microbial communities from Lake Lanier, Atlanta, Georgia, United States - LL-1505 | ecosystem: Environmental > Aquatic > Freshwater > Lake | place: USA: Georgia | collected... | reverse complement strand
CCTGGCCTCGGCCAGATCTAATAATAATAGATGGAGGAAAGGGCCAGCTTTCTAGTGCCAAGGAGGCACTTAAGGAGGTCGGCATAGATATACTTGCAGTAGGGCTGGCAAAGCGCTATGAGACAATAGTAGTCGACGCAAACGACCTGCCGCCATCAGATTCAAAAAGGCGAGAGGGCGAATACTACATGATTAATTTTGAAACAGATTCTCCAATACTTCATCTTGTACAAAGGATTCGTGATGAAGCCCACCGTTTTGCGGTCAGTTATCATACCAAAGTACGAAGTAAAAGAATAAAGAAATCCGAACTTGAATCTATAGACGGGGTGGGGCCAGCAACGCGCAAAAAGCTAATTAGGTCTTTTGGTAGTGTTATTGGTGTAAAACAAGCTAACGTAGATGAAATTGCCAAAATAGTAGGCGAATCCAAGGCTAAAATAATAGCCTCACAGCTAGGCAAATAGTTACTCATAAATCTGTAAAAGTGCTATAATATTGTTTGTGGTAAGAAGATTTTTATTGACTTGGCTAGCTAACTTTTTAGGTCTCTTGCTAGCCTCAACTTTTTTAAATGGCATCGGAGCCGATAGCTTTACGGTCCTGATTATTGCTAGTCTAATTTTTGGTATAGTAAACTCGCTTTTGAGGCCGGTGCTGGTAATATTGAGCTTGCCCGCCATAGTATTGACTTTTGGCCTGTTTAGTTTGATAATTAACACCCTTCTTTTGTATGTTACCAGTGCAATCTATAAATCATTTAGGGTTGAAACGATATGGGCCGCAGTCGGCGCTGTGATAGTAGTTTGGCTTGCTAACTATGCAATGGGATTTATAATTGATAAGGAAGAAATATGAAAACATTTTTACAATATTCATTAATAGCAATATCAATACTAATTACAATCTTTGTAATGCTACAAAACCAAGGCGGAGGCCTGGGTAGTGCGTTTGGTGGTGAAGCTAACTTTTACCGCACAAAGCGCGGAGCCGAGAAGTTCTTGTTTATAGGAACTATCGTCTTGGGCGTTGCTTTTGTCGCATGCATTTTGGGACTACTAACTGTCAAATAAATGAGTTCTTATACAGGCTTTACTCTAAAGAGAAAATTTAGAAGCTGGGGTAGAAAATTTAAAATTTGGCGAATTTGGCTAATTAATTACTTAAACCGTCATTTATTTGGATCCTGGCATAAGCTAGGCAATGTCCGTTGGACTTTTGCAGGCTGGCTTTTTATTGTATTAGTTTCTTTTTGGGGATTAACTTCTCAGGCACTTAGTCTTAATAAAGTATCGGTTAAAGAAAAGCCGGTCCGAGGAGGTATTTACCGTGAGGCTATGGTGGGCCAAGTAAAAAGTTTAAACCCTCTGTTCCCGGACAATAGTGCTACCGAGTCAGTATCAAGCTTGGTATTTAGCGGCCTAACTAAGGTTAATGGTAAAAGGGAGGTGGTTAGCGACTTGGCTGAAAAATGGGATATATCCGAGGATAAGAAAACTTATACATTCTATATTCGCAAAAATGCCACTTGGCACGACGGTGTAAAAGCAACCTCAAAAGATGTCGCCTTTACTGTTGATAGAGTTCAGAACCCAGACACCAGGAGTCCTTATGGAGCAAACTGGAACGGTGTGAAATATCAAATTATTGATGACTACACAATAAGATTTATTTTGCCCTCTTCATATGGTAATTTTTTATACAATACCACGCTAGGAATAATACCAAGGCATAAGCTTGAAAGTGTAGCCCCTGCTTCACTACGTTCTTATGAATTTAATCAGCGCCCCGTTGGTACTGGCCCTTACAAGATTGAACTCTTGGAGGTGGACAGTAGCGTGGTGAATGTTACTGCCTATGATAAGTACTATATCCACGAACCTTACATTACCAAGGTTAGATTTGATTTATTTCAGGACAGCAAGGAAATGATTAACTCACTTATTAGAAAGCAGGTAGATGCTGTATCTCAGGTTCCCCCAGAAGATGTTTCTACTGTGGAGAAGGTTCAGGGTATCAATGATTATCGAGTCGGCCTCCCTGCATATGTAGGAGCATTCTTTAACCTGAAGAGCCCAACATTGGCCAATCCTGACCTTAGAAAGGCTTTGGCTTATTCTGTGGACAAGCAGGCTATAGTTAAGGATCAATTGTATTCCGAAGGGTCTGTGGCTTATTATCCTATTCCTGCTGGATTCCCAGGTTTTAATGGTAGTGCTGCAAAATATGAATATGATACTAATAAGGCTAAGGACTTATTAGCAAAATCAAATCTCGGTAGCACAACCTTGAGGCTGGCTACATTAGACTCCCCGCAGTATAAGGCAGTTGCCGATAAGCTGGCTCAAGACTGGAAAAAGATAGGTGTAAATATTGAGGTTGTTACTGCCGATATTGCTAAATTACAGCAGAATTACATTCGAAGCCGGAATTATGACATCCTGCTTTATGGACAAAATGTAGGTATTGACTCTGATGTTTATAGTTTTTGGCATTCCAGTCAGGTAAACGACCCCGGACTAAATATTTCCTACTATAAGAATGGTGATGCAGATAAATTCTTAGAGGCCGGTAGGTTGGCTAAGGATCAATCCTTTAAAGCTAGCAGGTACTCTGCATTCGTAGACATATGGTCAAAAGATGTGCCCGCAGTAATTATTTACAATCCTTATTATAACTATGCCCAGTCAGATTTAGTTAAGGGTTTTGATGCCAAGAAGGTTGCAGAACCCAGCAATCGTTTCTATAACATTTACGATTGGTATATTTTAGGCAATTAATTTTGGCTTACTTTACGTAATAGAAGTTGAAGCCAGTATCATTTCTGCGATCCCAGTTGAACTGAGGTCTTAACAGATACCATACGCTTCTATATGCATCAACGCCAGCTATTTGGTATTCATATGTCGTATTGTTTGCTACTTCTATATTGTTATTAGTCCTGTCTAGCTTTGCTCCTTCAGGAACACCCTCGATTGGTCTTACACAGAATGATGCATCAAGTGGGGCAGGAAAACTGAATCGACCCTCGGCATCTGTAGTCACTGTTTTGTCTCCAATGCAAGTTTGTAGCTTTACATTAGGCAGCGCTGCATCATTTAGGGTTATTCTGCCGGAAATTGTTACATTGTATGATTCTGAAGGCATGCCGAAAGGATTAGGGGGAAGAATCGGTGCGGTTGGTACTGCCGCTGCTGCAGGTGCACCAAGAGTTTGATCACTTGAGGCCGATGCGAAAGTAGTTCCCTTGATCCAGCATCTATAACTTGCGTTCCATGGCTGAGTTCCACGTCTTGCAAAAGTGTTGTTAAATGCCATTTCCTGAATATCCCCAGGAGCCATATAGGCCTGCGGGTATTGGGCGGCTAATTGTGGCCCGACTGCTCCTGCCCACGTCCTAGAGTCATATTGGTACTTTCCAGTGTGCCCACTAGGGCCTATTCGGTCATATCTACCACCAGATTCGCAGTAGCCAATCTTGTCTCTCCAGAAGTCTGGATCGGTATTGAATACCGGAATGCCTGTTGCAGCGTAGCTTCTGATGATTATAAAAACTCCAACTATTACAAATATCGCAATAAATGATGCAATGGCAGTCTTGCTGGTAATTACGCTCTTAAAAGATTTTTTGTTTGATGTCCTGGATTTTTGATTTTTCATAATACTTATGTATTAGTTTAAATTAATATACATATAAGTCAAATCTGCTTTATATTATTCTATATAATTGTTATGCTATTTATATGAGTACGTTAATTAAAGAGCTCCAAGAAAAATTAGATGGAGAAGTTGTGTATGACTCTCAGAGCAGGGATTTCTTCTCGACCGACGGAGGTATATTTAAAGTAACCCCAAAGCTTGTAATCTATCCTAACAATGAAAAAGACGTTATTGAGACACTTAGGTTTAATCATAATTTAGTTCCTAAAAATAAAGCCCTGACCATAACTGCCAGAGGCAAAGGTACAGATCAAGCAGGCGCTTCTTTGACAGAAGGGATAAGTTTGGTATTTCCAGCTCACATGAGAAAGATGGTCTCAATGGGCAAAGATACTGTCACGGTACAGCCTGGAATGATTTTTTCCCATCTAGAAAGTGTATTAAAGAGCCATGGTAGATTTTTGCCTCCCTATCCTGCGAGTGTAGACTTTTGCTCAATCGGCGGGGCTTTGGCTAACAATTCATCTGGTGAGAAGACTCTTAAATACGGACCTATGCGCAACTATGTTGCAGGCCTAAGGGTAGTTTTGCATAACGGAGATGTAATAGAGACTTCTAGGCTTAATAAAAAAGAGCTGAAACAGAAAAAGAAGCAAGGAGATTTGGAAGGTGAGCTATACAGAAAATTAGACGATTTAATAGAAAATAATAAAGAACTGATTGAAAAGGCTCGGCCTAAAGTCTCGAAAAACTCAGCCGGTTACGATTTGTGGGACATTAAAGGCAAAGACGGAAGCTTTGACTTGTCTCAGCTTTTTGTTGGCTCACAAAGTACACTAGGCGTTATAACTGAAGCAATGCTTTATCATATTCCATTTAATAATAATACGACCTTGCTTGTGGGTTATTTTGACAGCGTCAAAAAACTCCAAGAGGCTGTAGTTGAGATTGCACCACTAAATCCGAGCGCGCAGGAGCTTGTTGATGATAAAGTTATTAATTTTGTTATGGAGAAGCAGCCATCGTTGGTGGCTAATTTACTGCCAGATAAAATGCCTAAGGTAGTTCTGCTAGTTGAGTTTGATGACGAAAAGAAAAAGTTACAATCCAAAAAAGCAAAACAAGCAGAAAAAATATTAAACAAGCACGCATACGATATGAAGCTGTCTGCCAATAAATTAGAACAAGATCAATTATGGAAGATTCGCAGGCAAGCAGCAGCTGTTATTTGGATGCAGCAGGGGCCCAAAAAAGCCTTGCCGATAATTGAAGATGGAATAGTTCCGCTAAATAAGTTTGATGAGTTTGTAGAACAAGCCTATGGCCTACTAGATAAGTACAAAGTTAAAAATGCTGTCTGGGGACATGCCGGAAACGGACATTTACACATTCAGCCTTTTATGGACTTAAGCAATATTAGGGATAGGCACAAAATTTATGCATTAAGTGATGAATTTTATAAGATGGTACTTAAACTTGGGGGAAGTATATCTGGAGAACATAACGATGGAATAATGCGAGGCTCTTACTTGAGGCAAATGTACGGAGCTGAAATTTATGGCTTGTTTAAGGAAGTTAAAAAAATGTTTGACCCTTATAATCTACTGAATCCCAGAAGTAAACTTGGAGCCACAAAAGAATATGGCCAAGTTCATTTAAGAAAAGAGTATTCTATGAAGCATTTGTCTGAGCACATGCCAGGCATAGGCTCTTTCCATTAGGCTTATCAAAATACTTTATATCAGATATAATACTCGGGTTGAAAAGTTATTTTTTTGGGTGGTGGTGGAATTGGTAGTCGCACTAGCTGTCGAGCTAAAGCGAGCATAAATATTAGGCTAGATTAGCCCCTCAACAAATCTTGGGGTGCTGATAAAACTTAATAAAGCGAGCCGTGGTGGTGGAATTGGTAGTCGCACTAGCTGTCGAGCTAAAGCGAGCATAAATATTAGGCTAGATTAGCCCCTCAACAAATCTTGGGGTGCTGATAAAACTTAATAAAGCGAGCCGTGGTGGTGGAATTGGTAGACACGCTAGCTTGAGGGGCTAGTGCCCAATATATCGGGCGTGGAAGTTCGAGTCTTCTCCACGGCACCAACAAAAAACTCACGAATTATCGTGAGTTTTTTGTTGTCTGTATTACATTTTCAAATAGGCAAGCTACGGTAACAGGGCCGATTCCTCCGGGCACTTTGGATATAATCGATGTTTTTGGTTCGACACTTTCGTAATCGACATCTCCAACAATCTTTCCATCGGCTTCGGCTGCGCCAGCGTCTAATATGATTACTCCATTTTTAACAATATCACCCGTAAGTAATTTTGGAGCACCAGCTGCAGAAATAATAACATCAGCCTTTTTTGTAATATCTGAAAGATTTTTAGTATTTTTGTCGACGGTTATTACTTCGTAGCCTTTATTTTTAAGAATAATTGAAAGCGGTAAGCCAACCAGCTTGCCTTTGCCAATTACTAAAATATTCTTTCCGTTCAAACCAATATCTTCTTGTTCTATAATTTCCAGAATTGCTTTTGGGGTGGCGGGGGTTAGTAGATAATTATTATTTTTTAATGCCTCAATCGAAGTACTGGAAAGTCCATCTACATCTTTATTTGTAGGTATTAAGTCTAGAACTTCTTGAGAATTTTCTAGATCAATCATTGGTAGCTGAACAATAATCGCATCGACCGAATCATTGCTTGCAAGCTTATGCATTTCGGATTTGCAGTCGATTAGAGTTTTGCCCGACCAGTCTATTAAATCGCAGTCTATACCAACTCCTTTGGCTTTTTTGAGTTTTAGATCAATATATACCCTAGAGCGCTCATCCGCATTATATGTGATAATCACGAGTTTGGGTTTGATTTGGAGCTTAGACGTCTCAGTTTTGGCTGAGCCTAGTAATGTTTCGGCAATTTCTTTACCATTTATTATTTTATGCATAAGACAAGTTTAACAAATTTTCCTTTAATTGACCCTAAAAATATTTTATGGTATAAATTATAAACTTTTCCATGTAATCAAAGGGGGATCGTGGACAGTACCAGCCAACTTAAATTGCCAGACAATTCTATTATCATCGACTTGCGCATGAGAGTAGATGAAGAAGCGGGGGTGAAGGTAAAGCAGAAGATTAGAAGGCTTCTGAATCCAAATGAGCTTCAGACTTTCATCGAGTACATGACTGCAGAAATAAGCTACAGCCTTGTTACTGCAGAGAACAGCCCAGTTCTTGAGGCTATGCGTGATACTTTTATGAAGCTCAAGGAAATTGTCAGAGAGGACTTTGCCGAAATTGAAGACCTAGTTACTGCGCTTGATGAGGTGATTGAGGCACAGAACTCCGAAATTGCCGAACTTAGAAGCAGAGTTTCTCTTCTTTCATCTGAGAACAAGTCTCTTCACAATTCACTCACAAGGCTTCGCAAGCTTCTTAAGGCCGATGAAGTCAAAGAGGCTCTGGGCTTTTGTGACAAGCTTCAGAAGCAGAATGTGATAGGCGAAATTGGCCAAAAGGCAGTACTTTTGGGGGAAAGCATTAAGAACGCATTGGTTGCGATCAAGGGAGTGTGAGCCAACTACCGATCAGGAATTATATTCTTGATCGGTTTTTATTTTGAGCATTATAAAAACCCTGACAAGCAGGGTTCTTATAATGGTGGGTGATGAGGGACTCGAACCCCCGACATCCTCGGTGTAAACGAGACGCTCTAGCCAACTGAGCTAATCACCCGCGAACCTGATAATTATACTATTAAAGGCTTAATCTGTAAATATTACTTATTTACGATATTCGTGTAATTAATTAATTTATTACTTATAAAATATTTATGCTAGAATTATATAAATTAACTATATAGGAGAAAAATGTCAGAAAAGCCTAAGCAAAATAGCACTGAGATAACTGGCTCGAATGAAACCAATTCCGGCGTCAATTTAGAGGGTGACCTTAATGCAATAAAAAAGCAGCAAAAAAAAGAATCATTGATTGGTAAAATTAGGTCATTTTTGGCCGGAAAGCCAAGTATTAACGAGGTTACTCCTGGACAGCAGGCATTAATTAACAAAGCTGGTGAAGATGGCGTGATGAGGGCTGACCAGTCAGAGCTGGAGGAAGAAAGGAGGCGGCTAGCCTCGGCAGCTAATCCCAAAGAGTCCGATAAGAATGTTCGCACAATAGCTATGCAAGAGTTAGAGGCAGAACATGGTTATGTACCAGGCGCCGATGAATTAGAAGCAAAGATTTCAGAAGTTAAAAATAGAAATACTCAAACTACACAAAAACCTCTCTCGGTAGAAAGAGTTACTCACAGATATGAAAAACCTGAAGAAGATTCGGCTGCAGAAAACAACAATTCAGCGAATGAAAAAAAGGTTTCATAAAAAAATACTGGATTCTCGAAGAGTAGTCTCATGCATTTGAATAATTGAAGCTATTAAAATTTTAGATATCTGTAGTCTAATACTGTTTTGATTTTATTAAAAAAGACCCTAAAGGGTCTTTATAATTTCTGGTGGGAAAGGAGGGACTCGAACCCTCAAGCCTTACGGCAACGGATTTTAAGTCCGTCGTGTATACCAATTCCACCACTCTCCCATGGAGGCGCGTACCGGAGTCGCACCGGTGTAGCGGGTTTTGCAGACCCGTGCCTAACTCCTCGGCCAACGCGCCATATAATGCTATATTATACCTTTTACTGCTCCATCTGTAAAAGGGTAGAATATTGCGCCAAAATCTGCTATGATAATTCGCGTTACTTAACAAAATATTTGTTATTCGCACGACACGGCGAGATAGCTCAGTTGGTAGAGCAGTGGCCTGAAGAGCCTCGTGTCCTCGGTTCGATTCCGAGTCTCGCCACCAGTTTTAATTAAGCGGGTATAGCTCAGTTGTTTAGAGCGCATCCTTGCCAAGGATGAGGCCGGGGGTTAGAGTCCCCCTACCCGCACCATATAATAATCCTCCAAGTAGATGAGGATTTTTTTATTTGGGTTATAATAGTTATATAAGGGGAAACAAATGATAAAAGACCAAAGAAAAATATCAAAACTCAAGTTATTGCACCTCTATAGAGAAACTCTGTTTGGCTGGAAAAAGAATTTTAATTCATATACTAAAATAGCCTTAGTTGTGTCGATTCCTGCTGCAATTCTGGGGGTTTTGCAAAATGATGGGTATCTAGGCGATTATGGACTGACTCTAGGTATAGCTTGGGCATTTGTTTTCATTACTATAATTTATTTCACAATTCACGGAAGTAAGTTGAGAAATGTTAAATTAGCTACAGCCTATACCACTGCCAGTGGTAGGTTTTTGCAGTTTTTGGGGGTTAGCTTGATACTCGCACTTTTTGCACTACCGATATTTTTAAGTCTATTCGGTCTGTTTTTGTCGCTGCCTATTTTTAATTTGCCGCCAATTATATTTTTGCCTCTATCGGTGTTTTCGTTTTTAATTTCATCTTACCTACTAGCTCGATTTGGCATAGGCCAAGTTATTAGCGTTGCTGAAGAGCAAAGCGTAATTCAATCATTAAAGCTAAGCTCAGAAATTACAAAAAAGAATCGCTGGAAAATATTCTTTGGTACCTTTCTAGTTATATTGGTATTTTTAATTATACTAACAGCCATTCAATTTTTGCTTGGAATAAATCAGTCTGTTGCTCAAAATAGAATAGTTTCTTCCTTGGTATATATAGTTGAGGCCTCAGTTATGGCTCCACTATTTTTTATTTTCCAAGCTGAAATGTATAGGGAACTAAATGGAAAAAAGTAAAGCCAATAAAAGAGCCGAAGAGCTTCGCGAGGTAATCGCTGATTATCGCTACCGATACCACGTGCTAGATGATCCGACTGTGACTGATGAAGTCTATGATAGTTTGACACGCGAGCTTCGGAAGATTGAGGAACAATATCCAGACTTAATTACGGTTGATTCGCCTACACAACGCGTAGGCGGAAAGGCTCTTTCGAAATTTAAAAGTATCGAGCACCAAAGGCCAATGTTGAGCTTAAATGATATTTTCGACACTGAAGAACTGGAAGCTTGGGAAAAACGCATGCACAAACTTACCGGTAAAACGGATTTAGAATATTATGCCGAGCTAAAAATGGACGGCTTAGCAATGGCACTGCAGTATGAAGATGGCGTGTTTAAGCGGGCCATAACTCGTGGCGATGGAAAAGTAGGTGAAGACGTGACTCACACCGTAAAGACAATACAGACAGTACCGCTTAGACTTAAAAATAGTAGTAAAGTACCAAAAGAAGTTTATGACTTCTTTGAAATTAGGGGTGAGGTTATTTTGCCCCGCAATGAATTTGAAAAGATCAATAAAGAGCGTGAAAAGGAAGGATTGCCTCTTTTTGCCAATCCTCGCAATGCTGGTGCAGGTACAATTCGTCAGCTTGATCCCGCAGTGGCCGCCAAACGAAATCTGCAATTCATTGCTTATGCAATCGAAATGGATCTTCCGGGCCTCACAAATCATTCCGACGAGCACGATATGGCTCGCGAACTTGGATTTAAATTAGAGCCAAACGATGCTATCAAAAAGACTTTGGGTGAGGTTGAAGAGTACATTAAGCATTGGGCAGAGGCACGCCAAAAGTTGCCTTACCAAACGGATGGTTTAGTGATTACTATAAATAATAATGCCGAATTTGAATCGCTTGGGGTTGCCGGAAAAGCGCCTCGCGGTGCAGTAGCTTACAAATACCCCGCCGAAACTGCAACTACACTGCTTGAGGATATTCGAGTGAGTATTGGCAGAACAGGCGCCGTTACTCCATATGCAGTTTTGAAGCCTGTGAATGTAGCCGGCAGCACAGTACGCCGGGCAACTTTGCATAATGAAGATGAAATCAAGCGCAAAGATTTGCGTATTGGTGATACTGTAATTATCCAAAAGGCTGGAGATATAATCCCCGAAGTTCTAGAGCCAATTAAAAAATTACGAAGTGGTAAAGAAAAGATTTGGAAGATGCCCAAAAAAGTAAATGGTATAGATGTTGTGAGGCCAGAAGGTGAAGCTGTTGCAAGGCTCGCAGATTTAACTACCGGCGAGATACGCTGGCAGCAATTAATTCATTTTGTAAGTAAATCAGCTTTTGATATAGATGGTTTGGGCGAAAAAATATTGGCTCAGCTAATGGAGGAAGGTTTGATTGAGGATGCTGTAGATATTTTTAAGCTCCAAAAAGATGATCTGGTTGGGCTGGAGAGATTTGCCGAAACATCAGCCCAGAATCTCATCGATTCAATACAAGAACATTCCAAGATTGGTTTAGCTAGATTTATTTATGCTTTAGGCATAAGGCACGTAGGGGCAAAAACCGCCAATGATATTGCGCAAAAATACCACAGCCTGGATAAATTCATGGGCGCCAAACCAGAAGAATTAAATAATATCGAAGGTATTGGTGAGGTGGTCGCAGACTCCTTGGCTAGCTGGCTCAAGGAATCCAAAAACCACAATTTAGTAAAAGAACTTATTGGTGCAGGTGTGAGTGTCAGTAATGAAAAAGCAAAGGCAGTAGGTAAATTCACCGGTACAACCTGGGTATTTACTGGCACCCTTCAGGGCTTTAGTCGCGAAGAAGCTGGTGCAAAAGTTAGGTCGCTTGGTGGTGAGGTGACTAATTCCGTAAGTAAAAATACTAGCTATGTAGTAGTAGGTGATGATCCAGGAAGTAAATATGATAAGGCCAAAAAATTAGGCGTTAAGGTTCTGACAGAAAATGACTATAAGAAATTATTAAGCTCGTGATATCATAAGCTTAATAACTATGAAACATAAACAAAATAAAAACACTTTATATTGCTTTAGTCCACCAGTAATGATTGCAACTTTTGTAATTGAATTGGCGTTGGCCTTTTACGCTTTTATAAAGTACAAACCTAGTAGAATTAAATCGATCGCAATTGTGATATTAATCACGTTGGCTACTTTTCAGTTGGCTGAATTTTTTGTTTGCGGCAGTTTTTATATAGAAGGTATAAATATTGCCTCCAGGGCTGGATATATTGCAATTACTTTTTTGCCTCCTTTAACAATTCATTTGGCAAACGAAATAGGGGGTAGAAATAAACATTGGAGTATATATATTTCTTATATTTTTGCTGCATTATTTACTATATTTTTTGTTATGGCACCAAATTCTATTAACGACTCTATTTGCACTGGGAATTATGTAATATTTAGAATGCTTGGATCTTCAAATTTGGCTTATGGTAGTTATTATTTTGGCCTACTTTTTGCTTTATTAATTATTTCAATAAATTTGGCTTCAAGACAAAAAAATAAAAAATATAGAAGTGCTCTTCACTGGCTAATAGTTGCAACGCTTGCCTTTACTCTGCCTACTGCGCTAGTTTATTTCTTGGCACCATCGGCTGGTTCTGCTATACCATCAATAATGTGTGGATTTGCAATAATTTATGCAATTATACTTGTTACTAAAATTGTTCCTCTATCGACCAAGACTAAGTGATATTCACAATACCCCCTTATATCTGTTAAAATAACAGATATGAGCAAAATAAGTATCTCTGAAATAGAAAAAGTAGCAAAACTTTCCCGAATCGAAATAGAAGCAGAAAGTATAGATTCCTTGGCTCAAGAATTTAGTTCAATACTGGAATTTGTTGAAACTATCCAGAACGCGAAGACCGAGGGTATCGAACCGACTTCACAAGTCACTGGCCTTAATGACGTATGGAGGGAAGATAGAGTAGTTAATTCACAGACTTCCTCAAAAGAATTGCTTGCTTCTGCACCTGAGGTTTTGGATGGCTATGTTAAGGTCAAAAAGGTTCTCTAATGAAAGATCTGAATTATTTAACTATCCCTAAGGCGCACGAATTGCTTAAGTCAAAAAAGCTAACTTCTGAGGAGCTTGTAAAATTTTATATTAATAAAATTAAAAAATTAAATCCTAAAATTAAAGCTGTTATTTCACTCGAAGATAAATCAGCTCTAATAAAAGCAAAAGAAGTAGATGCAAAAATAGCTAGCGGCGTCGAGATCGGTATTTTAGAAGGAATTCCCTATACCGCAAAAGAAATGTTTATGACCAAGGGCGTCAAAACCACAGCAGCAAGTAAGATATTGGAAAACTACGAAGCCCCTTATTCAGCGACAGCCATTGAAAAATTAGAAAATGCAGGCGCAATTATGATAGCTAAAGTAAATCAAGACGAGTTTGCTCATGGCGGTAGCACAGAAAATAGTGCCTACCATCCTACTCATAATCCATGGGATCTAGACAGGGTTCCGGGTGGAAGCTCGGGCGGTTCAGCCGCAGCAGTTGCAGCTGATTTTGGTATTTTTAGTCTAGGTACTGACACTGGCGGATCTATTCGGCAGCCGGCAGCCTATTGTGGAGTAACAGGCTTGAAGCCGAGCTACGGTGCCGTTAGTAGGTACGGAGTTATATCTATGGCCAGCAGTTTTGACTGCATAGGTCCAATAGCCCGAAGTGCCGAAGATGCCAATATAGTTTTTGAAGCAATAAATGGTATCGATGCAAAAGACTCTACTACAGTGACCTATAAATACGAAAAAATGCCCAAGTCTATCGATGCCATTTATTATGAGGTTGGTAACGTAGTTGACTCAATAAAGAATCAGAAAATTGAAGATTTAAAAATATCTGATGTGAAGTCTATTGAAGATCTTGGTATAACCGAGGAGGCTCTCGCCGCATATTACATATTAGTACCTTCCGAAATTAGCTCAAATCTAGAGAGATATGATGGAATTAGGTATGGCAACAGTTCTCAGGACGCTTCAAATCTTAGCGAAACTTACTTCAAGACTAGAGGAGAATTTTTTGGTCCTGAAGTTAAGCGCCGCAATTTAATCGGCGCCTATGCACTTTCTGCAGGCTACTATGATGCTTATTACAAAAAAGCAATGCAAGTCAGGACTTTAATAAAAAATAGAGTTAATGAAATTTTAGAAAAATATGATGTAATTTTGATGCCTACCACGATTGAACCAGCTTTTAAGATTGGTTCTAAATCAGATCCTATTGAAATGTACAAAACAGACATTTTGACAGTTTTTGTAAATTTGGCAGGCGTGCCTTCTGTCAGCATTCCATTTGGGTTAGATGAGTCTACTGGAATGCCAATGGGCCTTCAAATTATCGGCAAGCAAGGGGATGATAATAAAATTTTAGAGATAGCTAAAAAGATTCAGGATAAAACAGAATATCATGAAAAAGTAGGAGAAATAAAAATATGAGCATATCTCTAATATCGTTTTTATTAGCGCTTATAACCATTACTTCACTTGTAGTAATTTATCTAAAGAGCAAGGCCGCACCAGTAAGAAAGAGTTACTTGCCCCACACTGATAGTTCATCAGGAGTTCCGGGCAGTTTTAATGAGAGCTTAGTTAAGTCCCGGTGGGTTGAAATTCAGACTATGCAAAATTCAGGACCATCAGGCCTCAAGGCCGCACTAGTAGATGCCGATAAATTATTGGATTATTGTATGATTGGAAAGGGCTTTGCTGGCGAAACTATGGGAGAAAGATTAAAGAGCGGCGGTGACAGATTTAACGATTTAAATGCTGTATGGTCAGCACACAAATTGCGTAATCAGATTGCCCACGAAGTTGATCTTGATTTGGTCCCAAATCAAGTTAAGCGATCCATTGCAGATCTAGGGAACGCCATAAAAGAATTAGGAATAAAAATATAATGAGCAAATACAAACCTACGA
>Ga0214921_10007593_pt1 | contig 14395 bp, 14 predicted proteins | sample LL1505_MetaG_FD_177992 | JGI IMG/M metagenome (GOLD analysis project Ga0214921, IMG submission 177992) | Freshwater microbial communities from Lake Lanier, Atlanta, Georgia, United States - LL-1505 | ecosystem: Environmental > Aquatic > Freshwater > Lake | place: USA: Georgia | collected... | reverse complement strand
GCGCGGTGAGCGCTTCGACGGTTGTCCGGATTGCAAAATCCACCACCCCACCGGCTGGAAAACCAACGATGAAACGAGCCTGCTTGGCGAGCGCGCCTTGGGCGCGGGCAAGGCCAGCCAATTGGGCGGCGGCTCCACCCGCCATCCAGGAAATGATCTGTCGCCGATCCATGGAATTCCTTTTGAATGATGTTTGTGCTCGCCAAGCGTCTCACGGGAGGGCTGTTAGTTTGGCGCCGTCGGTCTACGGAAAAACCCTCGGGTCAGGGGCGGCGCGGCCTATTCGCCCGCGTCCAATGAAAATCGGGCGCTCGAGTCGCGCCCGAGTAAGCGAACCAATTCGGGTAAGGCCTCTTTAAGCGCAGCACGCAGGGTGTAAGGCGGATTGATCACAAACAGTCCACTCGCGCTTAAACCGGGGCGGACATTCTCGGCGCCGGTGCCAGAAGATGGACTCACGGTGCTTCCCACATCGAGACTGCAGTGCAGCCAGGGGCGCTTGCACCGGATCGAGAGATTCCAGAGTTTTCGCGGTAACTCCTGTGCATCCAGCCGGGAGATGTTTGGGTACCAAATCATGTAAGTACCCGTCGCGAATCGTTGCAGCGCATCGGTCGTCATTTTGACGACACGGGTGTAATCCGTCTTCAGTTCATAGCTGGGGTCGCAGAGAATCAGGCCCCGTCGCGACGGCGGGGGTAGAAATTTTTTGAGTCCTTCGAAGCCGTCTTCGCGCAGGATAGCGACTTGTCGGCCAGCTTTGAGTTGGTCGATATTGCCTGTCAGCAGCTTGATGTCGGTCGGGTGTAGCTCAAATAGTTTGAGCCGGTCACGATCGCCTAGGAGGTGTTGAATCAAGAACGGCGAGCCCGGATAGACCGTCCACCCACCGGAGGGATTAAAGCCTTTGACCAGGTCGACGTAATCGTTCAGAGCCGCGCTGCCCGATTGGATCCCCTTGCCTGACTTGGCGCAGTTGATCATGTTGACCAGTCGGAGAATTCCGTCATCGGCCTCAGCGCTCGTGTGGGCTTGGGCATTATCCAGGCGATAAAGCCCCGCACCGGCGTGGGTATCAATGACCTGCAGGGCCGTTGGCTTTTGCGTGAGATGCCGAAGAATCGCGACCAGCACCAAATGCTTGAGGACATCCGCATGGTTGCCGGCATGAAAAGCATGGCGATAGCTGAACATTGCGGTGAGTGCCTGTTGAGTTGAGTATGATCTGGCATTGAAACCAAGGGTAAGTACTATGCGTCTCAATGCTGCGGGACTTTGACGCCACTCGTGTGGGTGTCACGATGGTCGCATCGATGGTCCCACCAATGGCCCCATCGATGGGCGCAGAATACGACTGATGAAAACTCCTGACCGCCTGCGCCCGCTCCTCGAGGAAGGATTGATTGACGAGGTCCTGCGCCAACTCACCAGTGGCAAGGAAGCAATGGTGTTTGTTGTTCGCTGCGGTGAGGAGATCCGTTGCGCCAAGGTTTACAAGGAGGCAACCCACCGCAGTTTCCGCCAGGCAGTGGATTACACCGAAAACCGCAAAACGAAGAATAGCCGTCAGGCTCGCGCGATGGCCAAGGGCACGCGCTATGGTCGGCAGGCTCAGGAAGCGGCCTGGCAGAGCGCTGAGGTCGACGCGCTTTATCGACTTGCGCACGCTGGCGTTCGGGTCCCCAAGCCCTACAATTTCCTCGAAGGGGTGCTTTTAATGGAGCTCGTCTGCGACGAAGAGGGCGATGCGGCCCCCCGACTGAATGACGTGCATTTCACCCCGGAACAAGCTCGCGCCCATCACGAATTTTTGTTGCGTGAGGTTGTTCGGATGCTCTGTGCTGGCGTTGTCCACGGCGACCTTTCGGAATTTAATATTTTGATCGCAGCGGATGGCCCTGTCATCATTGATTTGCCCCAAGCCGTCGATGCGGCGGGCAACAACCATGCGGCCGGGATGCTTGAACGTGATGTGGCCAACCTGCGCAATTATTTTGGTCGCTTCGCGCCGGATCTTTTGAGTACGGACTACGGTCGCGAGGTCTGGTCGCTCTACGAGCGTGGCCTTCTGACCACAGATTCGGTTCTGACCGGGCAGTTCAATCCGAAGCTCAAACCGGTTGATCTCGAGTCGGTTCTTCTCGGGATCGAGGATGCCCGGTTCGAGGAGGCTGCGCGCAAGCTTCGGATGCAGGATTCGGATTGAATGTCATTGGATTGACGCGCGCCTGGATCGAGCGAGCCGTGATTGGTCTGAACCTTTGCCCCTTCGCGAAGGCGCCCTACGTTAAAGATCGTATTCGCTACAGCGTGAGCCATGCCTCGTCGGCTCGGGACCTTTTGCAGGACCTTCGGGTAGAACTCCAGCACTTGGTTGATTCGCCTGTTAACGAGCTCGAGACAACGTTCCTCATTCACCCTGAGTGTTTGAACGATTTTCTTGAATACAACGATTTTCTCGGTGATGTCGATGCCTTGATGCGAAAGCTGGGACTTGAGGGAGTGATCCAAGTCGCTAGTTTTCATCCCCAGTATCAGTTTGCGGATACCGGTCCGGAGGATGTGAGCAATGCGACCAATCAGTCGCCATTCCCGACGCTGCACTTGTTGCGCGAAGACAGTATCGATCGCGCGATTGAAACGATGGCAAACCCTGAGCGTATCTACGCAGCCAACATTGAGGCGCTCGAGCGTCTCGGCGCGAAGGGTTGGCAAGATCTGCTTGCACAGTGCAGAGCAGATGTACGGGAATGACCTGATCGATTCGATTCGGGTTATCACCGATACTCTGGTCCTTTACTGAATCAACACGGAGAGACTCGATGCAGCGTTTCCTGAAACGGATGGCTGTGATGTTCGGCATCATGGCCGCGATCAGCGGTGTCGGCATTGCTCAGGCTCAGACCCCCCCGGCCACCTTCCCATCCAAGCCAGTCCGCTTGATTTGCCCCTTCCCGCCGGGTGGTGCCGTTGACATCGCTTCGCGTGCCATTGCAGTGGAGTTGGCGAAAAATCTTGGGCAACCGGTGACGGTGGAAAACAAACCGGGAGCAGGCGGCAATATCGGCGGTCAGGAGGCTTCGCGCGCTGCGCCCGACGGCTATACGATTTTCATGACGACCAGTGGTATTCAGGCCATCAATCCCGCGCTCTACGCCAAGATGCCCTTCGATCCGAGTAAGGATCTGGCCAGTGTCTCGGCGCTGGTCTCGCTCAACAACGTACTGGTGTTGCATCCATCCATCAAGGCCAACACCGTTCAGGAAGTGATCGCGATGGCCAAGGCCAAGCCGGGGGAACTGAACTTTGCCTCCAGCGGCAGCGGCACGAGCATTCACATGTCTGGCGAGATGTTCAAATACCTTGCCGGTCTGAACATGGTGCACATTCCGTACAAGGGCAGCGCTCCCGCTTTAGTGGATCTGCTGGCTGGGCAAACGATGATGATGTTTGACAACATTCCGTCCGCAATCCAGCATATCAAGGCCGGTAAACTGAAAGCGCTAGCCACCACTGGGGCAAAACGCGATCCCTTATTGAACGATCTGCCCACCATGGCTGAATCAGGCATCGCAGGCTACGAGTCAGGTGTCTGGTTCGGTTTGATGGTCCCTGCGGGGACGCCAAAGGAGATCATCGCCAAGCTTAACGCTGAGGCAGTGAAGGCAACGAAGGCTCCTGACTACGTCAAACGGATGAATGAATTGGGCTACAACATCATTGGCTCGACACCTGAGGTCATGACCGAAATGAGTCGGGCCGAGGTCCAACGGTGGGGGCCGATTGTGAAGGCGTCGGGTGCGAAAGCCGAATGACGCCGAAACGATCAGAATGAGCGCGCCGGGCGCTCAGGCAGATTCCTCGAGCGCCCGACTCACCTGGCTCGCGAAGCTTGAGAAGCAGGCTGGCTCGAGCCACCTGACGACGATAACCGCTTGGTATTTGGGTTCGACCCAAACATAATTTCCGCCCGCGCCGACCATCAACAGGCTTTGTGCGCTCGCCCCTGGGAAGGTCTTGCCGGCCGGATTGAGCCAGGTTAGCCAGCCGTAAAAGGGCGCCAGTTCACAGGGTTCGCGCATCCGGCGCACCCAGTTGGCGGGGATGATGCTCGACGTTTGACTCCCCTCGGTCCATTGGCCATCGCGGCGCATGAGCTCTCCGATCAATGCCTGGTCGCGTGTGCTGATTGAGACGCCGCCGCCCCAGTGCGTGCCCCCGGGTACGGACCGAACGCGGCAAGTAGGCCGGTCGGATGTTGCGGGGAGATCGACCCAGGCGTTGTCATAACCTTTCCAGCTAAAGGGGCCTGAAGCGCCGATCGGTCTCAGGACTGATTCTTGGAAGACCTCAGGCAGTGGCTGGCTAAAGAGATGCAACAAGGCCAGCGAGAGCTGATTGATTCTGACATCGTTGTATTCCCAATAATTTCCGGGGGATTGCAAAGGGCGTGGTGACCCTTTGATTCCCAGAACGCCCCTTGGGTCGTGGGCCACATAACGATAGTGTTCGACCTGGTCGGGAAGCCCCAGGCAGTTGCCTTCCCACTCGCTGGTCTGACTCATCAAATGCGACCAGGTAATCGACTGGTTATGCGGCGTATCAAAACCGATACCGGGCAGGCGCCGGACAATCGGTTCGTCGGGATCGGGCAGTAAACCACGGCCGTGAGCGACACCCGCCAGAAGCCCCAGGTAGGTCTTGGCAACGCTGAACGTCAGGTCGGCCCGGTTGGTGTCTCCCCAGGTCTGCCAGACCTCGCCCTTGCGCAGGATCATCCCTGAGACGCCCGCCCGTGCATGGACCGGTCCCAAGAGTTGGTTCCAGGGTGGCGGGTCAGCCTGATGGACGCCCCAGGCTGCCGGATTCTCGAGCGGATCGCGAGGCCAGCTGATCTCGTGAGCGGTCGAATAGGCGATGGCTTGTTCGATCAGATTCATATGCTTGGCAGGAGTCGCATGGAATAAGATGGCGGAAACAGGGAGACTCAACGAATGGCAATCTACGAACTCAGAACCTACGACGTCGTCGTCGGCAAAATGGCCGAGGTCATTTCACTGTACAACACGGAAGGCTGGCCAGCCATCCAACGCCATCCAGAGCGGTTGGTGGGGTACTTCACCGGCGATGTCGGTGCGATCAATCAAATTATCCATCTCTGGAAATTCGAGGATGATGCGGATCGCCGCGCATTCTGGGCGGGTGTTTTTGCAGACGAGGCATTCATGAGTTTCGCCCGAAAACTCCGGCCCTTACTCCTTTCGCAGAACAACAAACTGATGCTCGCATCGCCTTGGGGCCCACACCCCTGAAACTCGGAGTTCGTTGATGAAGGCAAACACGATTCTTGACACCATTGGTGGCACGCCTCATATCCGCATCAATCGATTGTTCGGTTCCAATCATCAGGTCTGGATCAAGTCTGAGCGCAGCAACCCGGGCGGGTCGATCAAGGATCGGATTGCGCTATCGATGGTTGAGGACGCCGAGCGGAGTGGGGTTCTGAAGTCTGGCGGCACCATCATCGAGCCGACCTCCGGCAACACCGGTGTGGGCCTCGCCATGGTGGCTGCGGTCAAAGGCTACTCGCTGATCCTCGTCATGCCAGACAGCATGTCGATCGAGCGTCGACGTTTGATGCTGGCCTACGGCGCGCGCTTCGAACTCACGCCACGCGAGAGGGGAATGAAAGGCGCCATCGCCCGCGCCGAAGAACTGGCGGCGACGATCCCCGGCGCGTGGATTCCGCAACAGTTCGAAAATCCGGCCAATATCGCCGTTCACGTCCGAACCACCGCTCAGGAAATTCTCGCCGACTTCCCGGCGGGACTCGATGCGATCATTACCGGTGTTGGAACGGGTGGGCACTTGACCGGGTGTGCTCAGGTTCTCAAACAACACTGGCCGCAACTCAGGGTCTACGCGGTTGAACCAAGCGCATCACCCGTGATCTCGGGCGGAGCCCCATCGCCCCATCCGATTCAGGGTATCGGCGCAGGTTTTATCCCGAAGAATCTTCACATGTCGGTGCTTGATGGTGTGATCAAGGTCGATGCTGACGCCGCTCGAGAGTTTGGGCGCCGCGCGGCACGAGAGGAGGGCATGCTCGTTGGGATTTCGTCGGGTGCAACGCTTGCAGCGATTCACCAGAAGCTACCCGAATTACCCCTGGGCGCAACTGTGCTGGGATTCAATTACGATACTGGAGAACGGTACTTGTCGGTCGAAGGGTATTTGCCGGCAGAAACTGCAAGCTGACCAGAGCGAGCGAGAGCCCATCGCCATTAGCTGTTTCTGAATGATCTAAGTAGCGTGATCTTTCGCTTTTCGACAAGAATGGTCCGTGACTCCTCGAGGTGTCGCATCACCCGAGTAACCATCTCACGCGAGGCACCAACCTGACGGGCAATATCGGTCTTGGTTGGTGCCTTTTGCAGGATCCGTTTCCCCTCGAATTCTTCGCTCAAGTCCAAGAGCAGCCTTGCGACGCGACCGTACACATCCAGCAAGGCTAGGCTCTCGATTTTACGATCGGCCTCGCGAAGCCGACGCACCAGCGCACGGATGAGCGCAATAGTGACTTGAGCGTTTCCAACCAGGTATTTCTTGAAGACTGTTTCCGGAACGATCAAAGTCTCTACAGTTTCGAGGGTTTCAATGGAGGCAGACGGTGGGAGGTCATCCAGCAGACCCATTTCACCGAAAAAGTCCTGCGGGCCGAGTTCGGCTAACGCCACTTCCTTGCCATCCGGGTGCTGAAGAAACACCCGAACCCTTCCCGACAAAAGGATGAATAGGTATTTGGCTGGAAGGGTACCGGGGTATTCTGCCTGGAGGATGAACTGCCCCCTTTGGTAACGCTTCAGGCTTGACGTTGACGCAATTTGTTGAAGTGCGTCGTCGCTTACCCCCGCGAAAAGCAAGATCGTCCGAACGAGTGTGACTGAAACCATCCGTGGTCATCCATCATCGCGGCTTCGGCGCTTCAAAGCCGTCGCTCAGGGTTCTAAGGAAGGCAACGACATCATCAATTTCACGCTCGTTCATCGCGGGACCTGCGTCGGCAGGCCGATTAAACGGTACGCGGTCCCGGATGATGTTCGGGATGTATGCGATCGGCAAATCATTGGGAACGCCAGCGGGTCCGTACCACCGTTTCGGGTCGCTGTTCCGAGTGGAATAGAAACTGACGACATCACGCAGTTTTGTGAAAAATCCATTGTGCATGTAGGCCTTACGCTCCGCCACATTGCGCAGGCTCGGCATTTTGAACGTGCCGCAGTACTTTTCAATCGAGATATCGCCGGGCACATTGGCGGGTAATGCCGGACGGCTTCGATCGGGTCCGCAAAGGCCTAGGTCGAATTTAGACGGATTGGCGTTTGCCGGTATCTTTGAGTTTCGGGGAATGCCCTCGGCGTAAAACGCAAAGTCGGTGAATAAAGAATCACGCGGATCCTTCGATTTTGGATTCATCGTGTGGCAAACCGCGCAATTGCCCCGCTCGGGATCCATGAATATCTTCATGCCACGTTCCTCATTTGGGCTCAGTAGGGCTTTCCCCTGGACAAAATGATCGTATTTGGACGAAAAACGTAGCGGGTCTTCGCGAGATTCGAACGCTGCAATCGCAATGCCAATCTTTTGGAACGCGAGTTCAGGCGACGCGAAAACGTTTGGGCCAAATTCAGCGACGAAATCCTTCGAATAACTCGCTTTGGAAATTTTTGCCACCACGCTGGCGGCGTTAGCATTATTCATCTCCTTGGCATTCAGAAACGGACCGAGTGCCTGCTGCGCAGGCGCATCGACTCGTCCGTCCCAGAAAAGCCCACCAATTGGATCGATGTCCTCGCCTGCGACCCGAAATGAGAATGCTGGCGAGAAATGGCTGTAGAAGTTGCTCATCGCATTTCGGGTGCCAAGCGAACCTGTCTTGCTGCCCAAAGCAACCCCTATCGGGGATCCATTGTTATTGGCGAACCCAGTCCCGGGTAAATGACAGCTGACGCAGGCGGTTCCCTTGGGTTCAGAGAGCGTGCGGTCGTTAAAAATGGCCGCACCGATGCGTTCTAATCGAGACGGTGCGCGCTGAGACGGCTCTGGCGCGGGCGGTGTAGGGGCCAGTCGCGGCGTATTGGGTTGGCTTTGGGCAAACGCGACTTGCCCGAATAGCAGAGCGATTAAAACCGGAAGAAGAAAAACGGGACGCGGTGTTGGTCGGAAAATCATTCGGTGAGCCTGTAAGCGCATGGTCAAACTCCTGTTCGTTCGAAAGTGACTGGATGACCTAGCATCTAGTCTGCGTTGGCCGACTGATTAGGTCATATTTCTCACTATTTTTCAAAATATCAGTCAGCCAGGTTCCAACTCACCTCACCAATCAATTGACAGTCCTTTGTAATCGACAAACCACGCCTGTGAGCGGACCGTCAGGCCGTTCAGGGTGTTCAGCATGCCGATGGTTGACTGCTCGGCGGTGACGGTTGCGTGCCCCCGACTGAACGGCTCGGAAAGCGTTGAGACCACCGTGCCGGGCTGGAGTGCTGCGAACACCGCAAGAGGGCGAGTACGGTGAGATTCAATGGCCGCTGTCTGGAGCAACATGTTACCGGCGGCCTTCGAAGCCCGGTAACCGTACCATCCCCCAAGCTGGTTATCCGAAATACTGCCAACACGGGCGGACAGAACGCCGAAGATGCAGCGCTCTTCGCGGGGCAGGAGCGGAATGCACTCCCGCAGAATCAGTCCACGACCAATTGCATTGATCTGGAAGGCCCGCGTGAGGCCATGAGCACGGATGGCTTCAAGTCGTTTCTCGGGACCATGACCATCGATCGTCAACGCGCCCGTCGCATCCAGGATCAAATGAAACGGACCGTGGCTTGAAATGGACTTGACCGCTGCTGTGATCGCCGATTCATCCTCAAGAACGAGTGGCACGACAGAGGATCGGTCAAGGCGCTCGATCCGCGAGCAGCGATCGTCGCAGGCAAGTTGCTCGACAAAGCCGCGACCGATTGTGCCGCTGGCCCCGAGCACCAGCGCTCGGTAGCCATCGGGCAGCGAGGTCATCAAACTCATTGAATCCCCGCTTAGATTACCCGGGCAATTTTGACCGCCAACTCCGAGCCCACGGAAACCAGCTGGCACCAACTTCGGGTCAGCAACGGTACCTGGGCGGGCTGGCTCGTGTGGTCAGACTGCCGATCAAGCAGTCCATCATGTTTCAAGGCACTCAGATTCTCGGTCGCTTCCAGTCGATGTGACTGTTCGTCTTTTTGGAATTCAACTAGAAGGCGAAGGAGTTCCGCATGCCCACCTCGATGGGCTAGTTGATCGATTTGGATTTGATAGTGATGTTCGACAAAGGTTTCGACCGCTGCAATCGTTGCAAAAACAGTCTTGCGCCCGAACATGGCTGGAATTAAACCCGTCAGAAAACCAGCGATTCGCCATGCGATCAGAATCTTGCTGCGTCGAAGCACAGGGAGGAGGGCATTGATGGCGAGCAGATGTTTACGCTCCGTGTCTAGATGTGCCCGGGCAAACTTACGCACAGACGCGTCACGGGTAACGGCGAGGATGCCGCGATAAATCCAGACGGCACCCGTTTCGCCGGCCTGATTCGATCGCATATCGCCAACCAGGTTGGGCGGCAGGTGGGAGACATCCAGGCTTCGAAAGACCCCTTGGATCGAGGGCCGAATGATTAGGAAGCCCCGGTAAGCCACTTCCATCACGGCGATCAAGCCTGGGATGCGAGCAATTTCCGATAACCATCGCCAGCCGGGTAATCGGCTCCAGAGGGTGACAAAAGCCCTCGCGCCACTGAGGATTTTTCCATCCGCCTGCGCGACATGAAAGCGAGACATGAGTGTGTCTTTCGACATGCCCCCAGGAAGTGGTGCGCCTTCGATGCTGACATCAAGCCACTGGATTGGGGTGGACGAGTAGAGCCCCCGGTAGATCGAAATCTCGGTTCGACACAGTGGGCAAGCGCCGTCGAAGCACACCTGAATTGCCTGATCGTTGGCTGGGGTCTGTTCGTGGGAGACCTGTGTGGCGACGGGGGCTTGATTCATAAAATCCTAATCATAGTCTCAATGCCGAAAGACCTTCAGAGTTAAAGTTTTATCGATGGTGTTACTGGTCAACGACTATATATCGTTGACAAACTTTTGTTTGACCACTTAGAGTCTCGACCGTTATCTTCTTTACTCTTCACGAGTGTGGTCTTTCAGTTAATCCGGGCCATTGATAACGATATTAACCACTTCGGAGTTCGCGATGGGTTTTCATTCTTTTCGCATAGTCGCTTCGTGCGTCACCGTGATGTCACTCTCGGCCTGTGCGACCAATAATTTCAACACGAATCGGGTGTCTTCTGTTCCTGCACCGACGATCTACGCCACTGATACGCTGGCGGAAGTGGAGATCAAAGAACCCATTAGCGGAGCGGGTTGTGCAAGCAGTTTCCTGACGATTTTCAAAAGCGGTGACACCTCGTTCCTGGAGACCTACGGGGATGCGGGATCGGGCAATGTTTCTCGTGCCAAAGCCGCCGCTGCCTACGACGCGCTGGCTGGGAAGAATGGCTTGACGACTGATTTTCTGATCAATCCAGTCTGGGAAGTCAAACAGAATACCCAGCTGTTCGGCCTCTTCCAGGACGACGTTTGTGCGAAGGTCAAGGGTTATCGAGCCGTGATTAAAGGTTTCACGAAGAAGACTGATACGGTTACTGGGCCGACCAAAGGCGTCGCTGAGTCGCTCGGCATGCCATCCTGGCTCTCGAAAATTTTTCAGTGATTGAAGCTGGGGTGTCGAACTGAAGGTCCCAGACTTTGGCGCGTCGCGACTGCTGGCCATAAAGCTTGTCTGCACGAGCGCGACGATGTTGGGCGGTGCCGCGGTATTGGCCCAGCCCACTGGTTTGACACCCTGCCTTAAGAGCGAAGCCGCAATCACCTGTTCTGGGACCTTTCGGTTTCCGGACGGGGTGATCTATTACGGCGAATTTCGGGATGGGCGCCGACATGGTGTTGGTGCCTTTGTCTTTCCGGATGGCCGAAGGCAAGTACATGAGTTTGAGTCGGATGCCGTGATTGGTCAGGGAATTCGATATCGGGCGGATGGCTCAATTGAAAATTCTGGCACGTTTGCTTACGGTCAGCTCGTGCGGGCACACCCTGTCGATTTGCAGATTTTTGACCGACGCGCGCCGATTCCATCAGACCCGCTAGCACGACCCCAAATGGCTGGGCCACAGGATCCACAAACCTTGGTCTCCACCCAGGCGGTTTCTGCGATAACCGTCGACGGCAGGACGTTGCCATTCGTTCCAGGGGCGGGTGCGCCGAGTGGCCCGGTTACCGGGACGATTCCGATCTTCGATATCATCGATGTGAACGGTCGATCGTCCATTAAGATCATCCCTCGAAGTCCGAGCTGAGTTCGCGAGATAGGCGATGCTCGATCGTTCTCAATGGGACGATCATGCTTTGTCGATGAACACTCTGAATCTGGATGCGCTGGCCATCGTATGGTTCAAGCGTGACCTGCGCATTCGAGATCACGCCCCCCTGGCCGCTGCGGCCTCGTTTGAACGCTCGATCGGTCTTTTTCTGATTGAGCCCGATTGGCTTCGAAGCGCGGAGTGCGACGAACGCCACGTGGCCTACTTATTAGCGTCCTTGCGCAGCCTTCGGATCGATCTGGCGGCTCGGGGCCTGCCCTTTTGCGTGCTCGTTGGTTCGGTCTGCGAGGCATTGGAATCTCTTCGGGTACAGGCTGGCAGAGTGGCGCTCTTGAGTCACGAGGAAACCGGCAGTGGGTGGAGTTACCAGCGCGATCGGGACGTCAGGCGATGGTGCAGCTTGCATGCGGTGCCTTGGCATGAGTGGACGCAGACTGGGGTGGTGCGTCGCTTGAAATCTCGTCGCGGTTGGGCATCCCAATGGGCGCAGCGGATGAATCAACCGCTGGCCGGTAGCCTGAAGGTACGGTTTTCAGCCGCCTCCATACTGGAAGGTTCTCCCGCTTTGCGCGCACTTGCGGAAACCCCAATTCCGACCCTTTCAGAGCTGGGGTTTCAAACTCCGTCAGCTTCCTGGGTCGAGGCGCTCGAGGTGAACGCTGGCGAGCGCGCTGCATCAGTGCGCCTGCATCAGTTTTTGAATGGCGGCGCGGTGGGTTACCGCCGGGCACTCTCCAGTCCGCTGAGCGCCGAAGAGGGTTGCAGCCGACTGAGCGTCTACCTGGCCTTTGGAAACCTCTCGATGCGTACCGTGCATCAGGCGACCGAAGCGCGGATCGCGGAGTGCGGACATACGGGGGATGCCGAGCTAGCTCGCGGACTTCGAGGGTTTGCGTCGAGACTTCGATGGCATTGTCATTTCATGCAAAAACTCGAGGACGAGCCTTCAATTGAGTTTCAGAACTTTTCCAGAGCGCATGACGGGCTACGTCCGGGCGACGGTAACGCTCTCGACGACGATTCTGAGCGGCGTTTGCAGGCCTGGGCGGAGGGGCAAACAGGTTATCCAATGGTTGATGCCTGCATGCGCAGCCTGTGTGCAACCGGATGGATCAACTTTCGCATGCGGGCGATGTTGGTGAGCTTCGCGTCGTATCACCTCTGGCTGCACTGGCGCCAAACAGGGCTTCATCTGGCTAGACAATTCCTCGATTTTGAGCCGGGCATCCACTGGAGTCAGATGCAGATGCAAAGTGGAACGACTGCGATCAATACCCTTCGCATCTACTCGCCGACGAAGCAGGCTCAGGATCAGGATCCAGAGGGCATTTTTATTCGTCGTTGGGTGCCCGAGTTGGCGCGGGTACCGCTTGAGTTCCTGGCTCAGCCATGGCAAATGAATGAGGCACAGCAACGCAGCGCCGCATGTGTGATTGGCCGTGACTATCCGGAACCCATCGTCGTTGAGAAGACCGCGCTCGCTCAGGCCAAGGTCGTGTTGTATGGGTTGCGCAAGGCGCCTCATGCCCAAGTCGAGGCCGACGCGATTGCTCAGCGGCACGGCTCGCGCAAGAGTGGGTTGCCGCCATCGGGCCCGTCGTCATCTGTTCGAAAACCATCGAGTCGACGACCATCGAGCCAGCGCTCAGTCGAAGCGCCCTCTGGCCAACAGCTTGAGCTCTTTGATTGAAATGACGTTTAAGGGCAACAAACAAGGCCTCCCCTCCAAGCTCTGTCTGGTCTGCAAGCGCCCAATGACGTGGCGCAAGGCCTGGGCGACAAACTGGGACGAAGTCCGTTACTGTTCGGATCGATGCCGCTCCTTAAGTAAGTCATGACCCAGCCAGTTCGTAATCTCGTCATCATTTTGGGCGACCAGCTCGATGCGCAGTCGTCGGCTTGGGACGGGTTCGATTTTGAAACCGATATGGCCTGGATGGCAGAGGTCGTTGAGGAGTCGACTCATGTTTGGTCGGCCAAGCAGCGAACTGTGCTGTTTCTGAGTGCGATGCGGCACTTTGCGGAGGATCTGAAAAGTCGAACGATTCGCTTGCATTACACCTCGCTTGAGGATGAAGACAACGCGGGCACTTTGGGGGACGAACTGACGCGAGCGATCAAACGCTACTGCCCCCAAGGACTTGTCATGACCGCGCCCGGTGACTGGCGCGTATTGACTGCAATCAGGACCACGGCAAGTGCGCAGGGTCTCGGGCTTGAGGTGCGCGACGACCGCCATTTCTTTAGTTCGGTCCGCGATTTTGCCTCCCATGCGAAAGGACGCAAGCAACTGCGCCTCGAGTACTGGTACCGCGAGCTTCGCAAAAAGACCGGCGTGTTGATGACAGGTCCCAATCGCGATCAGCCAGAGGGGGGAGCCTGGAACTACGACATCGAGAATCGAGGCGCATTCGATGCGCAGGGCCCACAGCAGGTTCCACCGCCGACCCGATTCGAGCCCGACGCAATCACTCAGCGCGTGATCGAAATGGTGCTGGCACGAATGCCCGATCACCCGGGTCGTCTCGAACGGTTTGATTGGCCAGTGACCCGGTCCCAGGCCTTGAAGGTCCTGAGTGACTTCGTCGAGAAGCGTATGCCGTTTTTTGGACAGTATCAGGATGCGATGTGGACGGGGCAGGCTTGGCTCTACCACTCGCACCTCAGCGCTAGTTTGAATCTCAAACTACTCAATCCCCGAGAGGTGGTTCAGGCGGCTGAAACGGCATATCACCGCGGCGAGGTGCCGCTGGCGTCGGTCGAGGGATTCATTCGGCAAATTCTGGGTTGGCGCGAATTCGTTCGCGGCATTTATTGGACGCAGATGCCCGAGTATGCGAGCCGCAATGCCCTCAATGCCCAGCATCGACTCCCCGCTTTTTTTTGGCACGGCGAAACCGACATGGTTTGTCTTCG
>Ga0214921_10007592_pt1 | contig 14396 bp, 8 predicted proteins | sample LL1505_MetaG_FD_177992 | JGI IMG/M metagenome (GOLD analysis project Ga0214921, IMG submission 177992) | Freshwater microbial communities from Lake Lanier, Atlanta, Georgia, United States - LL-1505 | ecosystem: Environmental > Aquatic > Freshwater > Lake | place: USA: Georgia | collected 2015-05-28 | reverse complement strand
GATGCAGATCGCTGGACGACAAGCCCACCCATTCCCCCTCCCGTAGGCGGTGTCCGGGACCCCGGGGGCCTTCGTAAATCACCCAGAGATCGGGGTGGGGTTCCGCAGGACAAGGCCACGCGCCCCCTTCCCTCAAAAAAATCGTTAGCCGTCGGCAAATTTCCTCGTACCCCCTGTTATTCCGAGCAATCAAAACATAGTCCCGTCGCTGACCACTGCGAAAATCCAGTCCCACCAAAGGACGAATCCCGTAGCGCGGAGCCAATCGCATCCAATCCGCCACCCCCGCTGTGGTATTGATATCCGTCAAAATCAGGGTATCCCATCCGCATTCGGAGGCCCTTGCAAGGATTTGCTCCGGAGAACAAACCCCGTAGCCCAGACTGAACTGGCTGTGAACCCGCAGGTACATTGTTCATTCGGGCTTCATGCTGTAAACAAGACCCTGCAACTCTGCAGCGATCGACTGAAGCCGGGGAAGCATGGCCGTATCCTTCAACGGGTCGTTACCGGACAAATCCGGCAATCGAAACGAGAGGTAGCCCAAAGCCCTCCAAACCTCCATGACCTGATCCAACGAAACCCGGTACGGCTGATAGGCCGGATGATCCGATCGAAGTTCAAGGTGATCCTGATCCAACGCTGGGTAAACGCGCTTGTAGACCAGACCATCCCCTCGGGATAAAACCACAGCGCATTGACCGGCGCGTAAGCTGCGCCAATCGGGAACAAATTCCGCAACGACATAAGACCCATCGGGAACCGGCAGCATGCTATCACCCTTAATTTGAAAGAGACGGTAGGTCCTCTCGGCGCTCAGCTCCGGAACCGGCAAACGAAAGGCCGGCAAACGAGCCACATAATCCGCATCCCGATGCCCCTGCAAATAACCGGCCGCCGCCTGATCCGGAACCAGACTGATACGCTCCTTGAGATCCGAATCCCCGACCCCAACCGTAAGGACCCTCAGGCTATCCCCGGCTGCTCTGGATGAAAGCGAAGGCCCCCAACCTCCCGATTCCCCGTCTTCTTGCAATAGGTCCTCCAAGGTGCAATCAAACAAACGAGACATCGCCAACAAAACAGTGGAACGAGGTTCAGCCCTCCCCTCCTCGTACGATCCAATCACCGAACGACCCACCCCCAAACGCTCCGCCAATTCCTCCTGGGTCCAACCCAGGCGCTTCCGCATCCAACGCATATTCATAGCCAAAAAAGTCATCTCTTGAGGATTTAAATTAGGCCATAAAGTTAAATACTAATTTTATTGGTTTTTCTATTTTTTTTAGCATTAAAATAAAAATCCCCTGCAGTCCGCCAACAAAATTCCTCCTGTGCCTTCAGAAGCCTTATATTTGCGACCGCTCAATGGTTCCGTAGCTCAATTGGATAGAGCATCTGACTACGGATCAGAAGGTTTGGGGTTCGAATCCCTACGGGACCGCACAGGCGATTACGATCAACCTCCAAGGGGATTACGTCCGCAACCGTAATCCCCTTTTTGATTTCAGGCCAAAACGCAACCCCATGATCCAAACCGCCAACAGGCTACGAATCGGTCTAGTCCTAGCCATCATCTTGGCGTCAAACATCGGGGGGCTTGCCCAAAACAACCCCAATCTCATCGATTCATTTGAAGGCCCAACCAGTTCATGGTCTTGGTTTGGCGATCAATGCCAGATTCAGTACCCGTTCAACAACCCCTACCCTCATCCATTCAATCCATCCGGCGGGGTGCTCCGATACCACGACCAAGGCGGAACCTACGCCAATACACGGCTAGACCTGCCCTGGAACCTCAACCTCCTTGCGAATTCCCGATTCAAACTCAAAGTTTTCGTTCCCTCCAGCGGGCTTAGCGGGAACCAAGCGCCTCGAATTTCCCTCAAGCTCCAAAACAACGGTTTAACCATGCCCTGGAGCACCCAATCCGAAATCATCCAACCCCTTGGCATCAATCAATGGCAAGAAGTTGTTTTTGATTTCCGGAGGGACCCGTGGATTAATCTCAACGCAAACTCCCTACCACCACTTCAACGCCAGGATTTTAACCGCATCGTTCTCCAAATCAACGGCGAAAACAACAACGACCAAGTCCTCGCCTACCTGGATGATTTCCAGCTTGATACGAGCAGCTATTATGCAGGAGGGCGGACTTTGGTTTGGAGCGATGAATTTGACGGGGACGCCGGAATTGATACCAACAAATGGTTTTTTCAAACCCTGCTCCCCAACGGCAACAGTTGGTATAACAATGAACTACAACACTACACCAACGCACCCGGCAACGCGTATCTTGACAACGGCGCCCTGAATCTTGTCGTCCGCAGACAAAACCACACCCAGCAAGGGGTAACCAAAGCCTTTACCTCGGCAAGGCTAAATTCCAAATTTGCCTTTCGGTACGGCCGCGTGGAGTGCAGGGCCCGCTTACCCATGGCTGCAGGCACTTGGCCGGCCCTGTGGACCCTGGGCCGCAACATTCAAGAACCGGGGGCCTATTGGCAACAACAAGGATTCGCCGGCGCAGCCTGGCCCGCTTGCGGTGAGATCGACATCATGGAACATTGGGGCAGCCAACCCGAAATCGTTCATAGCAGCGTCCACACTCCGTCTAGTTTTGGAGCAACCGTGAACACCGCCACACGACGGGTGCAGGGAGCCGGCAGTCAATTCCAAACGTACAGCCTGGACTGGAGCCCTCAACAACTTACGTTTGCAATCAACGGCCAAACCCTCTACACCTACCAACCGCCTCAACGGACGTCAGCCAACTGGCCTTTTGATGCGCCCCAGTATGTACTGTTGAATGTGGCCATGCTGGCCGGATCATCGCCCCTCTTTCAGGCCGATAGCTTGCAAATCGATTATATACGCATCTACCAAGACAGCCTGGATCTCCCCGGACCGAACCGTCTATTGGGACAAGTGCTTTATGCCAACACGCATTTGGATACCATTAGCCAAGGAAAAGTTCAAATTCTCCGACGAAGCCAATGGTACAGCGATAGCTCCATCAACCAAAACGGGTTCTTTGGTTTTTATGGTCTGGCGTCTGACCGCTACCAACTCCGCGCTTTGCCCAACGAGATTCCCGGTGGTCTAAATGCCTCGGACGCCCTTGCGGTGGCCCTGCATTTTGCCCAAGTCCAACCCCTCCAAGGGCTGGCCCAACAGGCAGCGGATGTGAATGGCAACGGGGCTATTAACGCCAACGACGCCCTCCTTATCACGCTTCGGTATTCCGGACAAATTCAAAACTTTGCCGCTGGGAATTGGGTAAGCGAAATTTCAACGGTCCAAGTTTCCGGAACGCTAACAGGGCGGACTATTTTAAAGACCCTGTGTACCGGGGATGTCAACGGTAGCTTTAGGCCCGGTCCATAAGGTTGGGGAATTCCGGAAACACGACCACCTGCCCCAAAAAAAACGGCCTCTCCAATCAAGGAGAGGCCGCTTGGACCACTAATCCAAAAAGAAATTACTTCTTGGATGCGGTGATGGCCATTTGATAGACCACCAAACCAAAACCGATTTTGTTAACCGCATCACCGATGTTGTACAACAAATCGATATTGAAGGTCCCGCTGTACGAAGCCAAAAGGTTACCTGGCATCAACATGTAGCCGATAGGATAGATCGCCCAGCCTACCAATACAAAATTGCGGAGTAAACGAATAGCGTTCTGGAGATTGGCGTCACCGGATTCGCGAGCCATACCGGCCACAGAGCCAGCGGTTGCTTCGTAAACGATACCAGCCCAGCCCAACGTAGAAATCACACCCCAAAGGATGGTGGACTCAGGCTGCACAGCTTCGCCGATATAACCGGCAACCAACATGAGGACCGAGTAACCAATCATCTTCCACAAGAGGCCTTGCTTAGCACCGTAAGGCTTGAGCAACAAGTAGAATTCAACGCACATCAAGGGTACCGTTAAGGTCCAGTCAATGTAACGGAATTGTGTGGGCGATGGGTTAACAAAACCATCCATGCCAAAGCTTAAACCTCCGGCTGCATTGTGCGCCAACGCATTGAGGTAGTAATCGCGCATGTAATAATAGTGCGCGGCGGCAATCATGGTAATCAATCCCGAAACCAGGAGGGAGGTTTTCCATTTGCCATCCACCTGACTTCTTTCAAAGAAAAAGAAGACGGACGCGGCAAACATGGCCATGAGTCCCACAAAGAATGTGAAACCGGTGACATCCCCCGGTTGGAGGGAAGCCATCAAAAAGGTGTTGTTTGGTACCATAAATGGGGTTTTAAAGGTTAATATTCTAAAAACAACTGTTTTTACAAAAAGTTCACATTCAACGACTTTCAACAGACAAAACAGCCAATGGAGCGTTAAAACAGGCCTTTTGTGTAAAACTATTTGTTTCTTCTCGGGTGTTTTTGAATGGCAACTGCACAAAAGCAAAAACCCCGGCTCCTTGTAGGAACCGGGGTCTTTGGGACTGCTGTTACGCAGAATCAGTTAAGCCAAAGTGGCTTCAACCGATTTAGCGCACAAAACGTGTGCTGTGTAGAACCGTCCCCTCTGCATTCTGCTCAAGTACGCGGAGCATGTACTGACCCTTGGCCAGACCATCAACCACAACTTGCTGAGCAAATACACCCGATTGAGCATCAAATCCATTGCTCAGAACCACACGGCCTGTAGCATCCAGGACTTCAACATTCAAACGAGCAGAAGACTGCAATGGCAAACGTATGCCAAGCTGCTGAACAACCGGATTAGGATAAACGCTCAAAGTTGAAGAGCCAGCCTTGAGAGAAGGAATCCGAAGGGTGGCACCCACATGAGCCTGCGCCCAAACATCGGTCATTTCGGTTTCCGATCCGAGGGACCATTCGGAAGCCTTCACATCGCGGTTTGCATTGATTTGCAATTCCACAAGGGTTTGTCCAGCCTCAGCCAACATCCCCTCAACATGGTACCAACCCAAACGGAGTTGGTTTCCAACAACTTGGTAATCCAATTGACCACCGGTCAGTTTGGACTGAACGCCCATTACTTCAACACCCGCAGGGATATTCAGGACCAAAGAAACCGATCCCAAAGCAAGGGACTGCTCAGTAGCAATTTCCAAAGTGCGGCTAAACATCCAACCAGCATCGGTCAAGCCAAGGCCAGCATTCCTGGAAGCGGTGGATGGACTGTAAGAACCGTTAATATCACCGTAACAAATGGCCTGCATGTTCTGGGTCATGTTGCTAGAACCCACCGTAACGGATGGATTGCTGTTGGCAAAATTACCGACACTAAACGATGTAATACCACCAGAGAAACGACGGTTAATCAACAAGGCATCACCGGAGGTTACGGTATTGGAACCGTTCACATCACAAGCCTTAAGGCGTAAACCGCTTTGAACCAAAGCACCAACCACGTGACGGGTTGCCAAGAGGGCATCGGAGGCAGTAACACCACCCCATGGCTTGCTGGTTACACCACTCAAGGTATAGGATCCAGGGGCAACCCCCGAGATGAGGTAGTCACCCATTGCATCGGTGCTATCGGTAGCCACAACCGTAGTTCCGTTCATCAAACGAACGACGGAATTGGTCATGGGGGTATTGGCGGTATTGTTATAGCTATAACGACCACTTAAGTTGGCCAATACAGGAGCTGGTGGGTTGCAAGAACCAAAGGCTACGGCAGGCAAGGTGGTTGGCAAAGCAGGCACGACGTAGCGACGGTTGTACTGACCAAAGCCATCCGGTGCACCGCAGGTAGAATCCGTGTTTTGTTCAACACCGGCCCAGGTTGTTCCATTAATGAATTTGTAAAGAAGGACAGTCCCGGTCGCAAGAGGTGTTGTTAAGGTCCAGATAGCTGGATTTGTGGGATCCTGGGTCATCCGTGTTGCAGGGTTGGCAGGATTCCAACCTTGGAAATTACCGGCAATACCCATACCTGCTGAGTCAACCGTAACACCGGTCATGTTCACGCGGAAAGTAATGAGCGGATTGGATGCAGAACATGAGCCAAAGCCAACCAAACCAAGGGTGGTATTGACCAAAGGCACAATTAAGTATCGGTTACCGGTACCGGGGAAAACGCAAGAACCGCTAACCGACTCGTCCTGACCCCATGCATTACCGTTGATAAACTTGTAGTAAATGGTATCACCGGACATCAACCCATTGTGGGTGTAAGACCACACACTTGGATTCTGTGGATCTTGAGTCAAGGCAGAAGTCGATGGATTCCAGCCCTGGAAGGATCCGGCAATATGAACTCCATTAGCGCTCACGGTTTGATTTTGCATGCTAAGCATAAAAGTCACATTCACAGGAACTGGTGTGAATACAGAGCATGAGCCGAACATTACCGGCGAAAGCAAATTGTTACCCGCTACAACGGTATGAAAACGATTTCCATTGGTGTTACCACCCATGGCACAGGCTCCGGGTACGCCTTCCTCACTACCCCATGCATTACCGTTAACGTACTTCCACTCAACCACATCGCCAAGGGGAAGGTTGGTAGTGTAGGTGTAAATATTCGCATTGTGAGAAGCAGGTGTCATTGGAGTGCCACCAGGATTCCAGCCCTGGAAAGAGCCGGCAATATGAACACCGTTAGAACTAACCGTTAGTCCGGTCATGTCCACCTGGAAGGTAACGGATTGCAGCGGTACGAGACCGCTTTGGCAAGAACCGAAGAAATAAAGCGGTAAGGTATCGTTCCCATTACCGGATACGGTGTAACCACGGTTACCACCGACAGCGCAGGCCGAAGGAATGCTCTCGTCCTGACCCCAGCTGTTTCCGTTAATAAACTTAAATTCCAGGTTATCACCGGGCGTCAGCTTGGTGGTATAAGTCCAAATGTTGGCGTTGCTGGCATCCTGAATCATTCGGGTGGTCGAAGGATTCCAACCGTTGAAATTACCGGCAATACCCATACCCGCGCTGTTGACAGTCAAACCGGCCATGTTCACTCGGAATGTAACGTTGGTGGCCAAATCAAGGGTATGAACAATACGGGGATGGATGTATTGTTGAATGGTATCAATAAAGGTTAAACCTTTGATACGCGACATCCCTGGATTACCCAACAAACCTTGTTGATGCAAAGATTGAGCATTGTAGGTGCCACCGGTCTGAGCGTTGGTTGCAGCCACCACAAAGGTGAGGGTGGTGGAATCCCACCAAGTGTAGGGATCGGTTTCGTTGAAGAAAGTTGTGATAGAGCCACCGGGACCCAAAGGCAAATTCCTTACAGGACGGATGATTGGCCACAAACCCTCACCGGATCCGGTGTTAATTTGGTCATTGGGCGCAGGGTAGATATAAGGAATCGTTTGGTTGTAATTGCCACGGGCTACATTGGACACAGGGTCACGGAATTTATTGACATCAGCAAAAGGAGCATTGTTACCGTAAGCGTTCACCAAAGCCTGGAAAATACCGGCACCCTGAACCTCAACCACGTTTTCGTTGGTGGTTGGAACGACGACAATCCCTTGACGGTAAGGAGCAAAAGGATCACGGACGGCTTGAAAAGAAACCATAGGAACTTCACCTCCATCCAACCAAGACGTATCAGCCATCGCACCACCAACATTGATGGCCATGCTAACGGCAGAGGAATACCCGGGCCAGTTGTTTTGATTAAGCAAGCCGTTGAAACCATCCAAATTACCAACGATGTTGGAGTCGATAACCGACTGACCGTTGGGCAATAGGAATTTGGGGAGGCTAACCTCAGCCCATTGATTCATGGTTGCATAGGCCAGCGCAACATACCCTCCGGAACCCACGCCGAACAAAGCAATTTTGCTTTGATCAATTTTATAGGGATTGCCGTCGATGGCGACGGTTTTGCGCATGAAGCGCACCGATGATTTGATGTCGTTGATGGCACGGTACACCGCGTTCAACAACTGAGCCGTACGCTCGAGCTGGGTGGCTGCCAAAGGATTCCAGCCAACACGGTATTTGGGTGCAATGACCACATAACCGCGCTTGGCCCATTGTCTGCACAAATTGACTGCGGATGAGTCATCGATGCTGCCAGTGATGCCACCATTGATGACCGGAGGCAAGAAATTACCCGTGTGGATGTACACCATAACAGGGCGAGCCTGGTTGGCCGTATCGACAGCCTGGGATGGTTGATACACCCGCATTGTCAAATTGGCTACAGGATACGTAGTCGTGGGTGGGAAAAAGTGATTATTCGCACCATACACCACGTTGTTGGTCACGGTTATTTGGGCGTCCGTAAAGACCTCGGAGAGGTAACGATTACCCTGAGCCATGACCCATTGCCCCATTCCCACAAGCAGGAATAAAGCCAAAAGAAGGGTTTTTCTCATACTGATAAATTTAGTTTGTCCAAATCTAACGAATTATTCCGAAAGACCCAAGGGTTTGTTCATGATTTTTTAATGGGCTCATCCCCGGAAGAGCGCCGGCGGACCGTAACAGCGGCTTGGGGCTTGCGCAATGATCGATGGGGCATGGGTGGTCCATCCAAACCCAACCTGGTAGCCATTTCCTTCCAAGGACCGCTATAATTCACCAGTTCCCGGTTCTCCCTTACAACCGATGGATTGGCCTGAAAACGCTCGCTAAAACGGGTCGAGAAATAGGATAGACTTTTGAATCCAGTCAAAGCCGAAACCTCCGACACATTGCCGCGGCGGGTGGCTAGCAAGTGAAATGCAGCGTTCAAACGATGCTCTGAAAGGAATTGCTTGGGGCTCATCCCCAGCAGCCTGTCCAAGCGGCGATCCAATTGAGAACAACTGAGAGAGAGTGCATCGGCCATATCCGCCACCTGGAGGTCCACCCGGTGCATATTTTGGCGGGTGAATTCATGCAGCAAGCCCAAAAAACGCTCATCTTCGGAGGTTAAGGGGGCTTTTTTGTCATCGTAGAGGTATTTCTGATAGGAATACTTACACACCGTGTGCATTTGTTCCACCAATCGACGGCACGCCAATTGGAACAAGGTCTTGGAACAATCGGTAGCCAAAATCAAGTCAGCGCCAGCCTCCAGGGCCTGTTCCCAAAAATGTGGCCCCGGTGGATCGGCAAGGCACAAAATGGGCAAGTGGGACAAGCGGCTGTGGGCTCGAATGTACCGAACGATTCCCCAAGGATCCGGAAAAGCAGATCGAATGACCAGGACCAGTAAATGAGGACTCATGCGATGCACCTTGGACATTACCGCTTCGCTGTTGGAAAATTCCTGGACCTTGTAGAAGGTCACCAGGAGCGTTTTTAACCGTTGGCGTCCTCCGGCCAGGGGATCAACCAACAATGCAAGGTTCTTGGCAGACATAGGATTGTACGTGGTTTTTTAGGAACACACCCCAAAATTCCAAACACCAATCGGAAGGTTCACCGAAGAGAACCCCTACAAAATCTTAGACAAATAACCAAACACAGGGTGAAAAGGGAAGCAGACTACAAAAAAGTCCCCCAAAAAACAAGGCCCCCACCCCCTACAAATCACCGAACACCCCTATACAAATGAACTAGTAGGCAAAATATGGGCGAGCGGCAAACCAAATTTCCTCCGCACCCACCGAACCCATGCCACCCACCACCCAATCAGGCTTCCATGCAGGGGGCAAAACCAAAAAATGCGCATCCATACCTGCGTGCAGATGGCCGCTATAAGCTTCACAACCCATGGCCAAAGCTGCTTGGGACGTCGTCGCTTCCAAGCCCTGGAAGGGACTAAGACCACAACGCAACACACCTAAACACCAATTCAACCAAGGATTGCCCGAAGGAGCTGACCCGGGATTCATATCCGAGCCCAGCGCTACCCTTTGTCCCCTGGCCAGCATCGCCCCCAAAGGCGCGTAAGGCAGGTTCAAATACAGGGAACAGAGCGGCAAACCCACCACCACCGGTGCTTCAGGTCCCAAATAATCCCAATCCCCATCGACCATTGTTTCCAAATGATCCATGCTGGCCAAACCCAAACGACAAGCCGCCTCAACCCCTCCAATGGCATTGAATTGGTTCAAATGAGCCTTTACAGGAAGGCCAAGACGATTTGCCGCCGTTGCCAGGGCCTCCAGGTCTTCAATTCCAAAATACCCGACCTCGCAAAAAATATCCACAGCATCCACCAAGCCCTGGTCGTAAAGGCTTGGAAGCCAATCTTCCACCACGGTTTGTACATATTCCTTCTTTCGGTGGCGGAATTCAGGTGGAAGGGCATGCAGGCCTAGAAAAGTATTGACCACGCGCACCCCGTTACGATGAGCCAATTGCCTGGCAACCCGAAGACTTTTGGCTTCGGCTTCCAAGGATAATCCGTAACCGCTTTTGATTTCAAAGCAGGCCACCCCTTGCTTCATCAAACGATGCAATCGACTTTCGCTTAGCTCCAGCAAGTCTTCTTCAGGCAAGGCACGAACCTTGGCTACGGTGGACAAAATGCCTCCCCCGGCCTCGGCTATCTGCGCATAGGTTGCACCGCCCAACCGGGAAATCATTTCGGAAGAACGATCACCGGCCCAAACCAAGTGGGTATGAGGATCGCAAAAAGAAGGCATTACCGAACGTCCTCCTAGGTCCGTTCGTTGAAATTGATCACCCAACAAGGCGGGGTACCACGAATGCCATTGGGCTTCAAGTTCAGGAACTGCCGAAAGAAGGACCGGCTGGGACCCCTTGGTCCAGGTTCCGAGTCCCTTCACTAGCCCATCGCCCACCAAAAGCCAGGCATCGGTTAAGGGTTGACCCCCTGGATAATCCGGCAAACCATGTCCCCATAGAGACCCTACCGAGGTGATCCAATGCCAGGATGGGTTTGGTTGCATGATTTGGTGAATATCAAGGGGAAAATTAAACCCAAGAACAATTTTCGCACCATTTTTTCGTGTTCTAAACGATGTTCACCGGTTCAGCCAACCCTGCTCTTTAATTTTATTCCTCAAAATTTCTAAATAATAATGGATTCAAAATTCCTGTCCATACCCAACAAGATTCTTTTTCCAACCCTGATGCTTGGCCTCTGCGCCATGATGGCATGGGCCGGGGCGCGCTATGCCTTGTGGCAATCCAACCGCAACACCTTTACCGCCACATGGCCTCTACCGAACGGTAGCAACCCCCGATTGACCCCGGCGTCGTTGGCCGGAATGCCTGATTTTGTTCAAGCCTGCGAGCAAAGCACCCCGGCCGTGGTCTATATCAAAACCACATCAACCCAAACGATGCGCAGTTTTAACGATTGGTTTTTTGGGGATTTTTTTCAACAAAACCCACAAACGGTCCTCAATTCAGGTTCCGGCGTACTCCTATCCGCCGATGGTTACCTCGTCACCAACCACCACGTGGTTCATCAGGCTCAAAAAATTGAAGTGGTCCTGGCCAACAAACAAACCTATACCGCCGAATTGGTGGGTCAAGACCCGGGGTCAGACCTTGCTCTGCTCAAAATTCAGGGTAACAATCTTCCATTTATGGCCTTTGCAAATTCATCAGAACTGCGCGTAGGTGAATGGGTCCTTGCCGTCGGAAATCCCTTCAATTTAACATCGACGGTCACCGCCGGCATCGTGTCCGCCAAGGGTCGCAACTTGAACCTTTTAAACAATATGTTCCCGATTGAAGCCTTTATACAAACGGATGCGGCCATCAACCCGGGCAATTCAGGTGGTGCACTGATCAATACCGCTGGACTTTTGGTAGGAATCAATACCGCCATTTTATCCAAAACCGGATCCTACAACGGCTATGGTTTTGCGATTCCATCGAACATTGTTCGCAAGGTTGTAGCAGACCTCAAGGAGTTTGGCAAGGTCCAACGCGCGTTCATGGGTGCTGAGGTTGAAGGCCTGGATGAACGCTTAAGGAAAGAGGCCGGGGTGGATCATTTGAACGGAGTCTTTGTGACTTCGGTAAGTCCTATCGGAGGGGCCCGTGAAGCTGGCCTTCAAGCCGGCGATGTCCTGGTCGGTATGGACAAAGTGCCCCTGAAATCCAAGGCTGATTTTGATGAGCAAATGAGTTATCGCCGCCCTGGAGAAACGGTTGAAATCAGTTTGGAGCGAAATGGAAAAATCCTTATCAAAAAAGTTCGCCTAACCAACTTGAACGGCGATACTCAAATCCAAAAAAACCAAAGCGTGCGTTCCTCTGAATTGGGCTGTGAATTGGAACCCTTAACACAATACGAATTGGATCGCCTAAAAACAACCCACGGGGTACGAATCGCTTCCATACAAAGCGGAACCTTGAGCCGAATGGGAATCAGAGAAGGATTTGTGATCACCCATATCAACAAAGCCCCTGTGAAGACCCCATCGGACCTCATAGAAGCTTTGTCCTCCGTTCGAGGTCAAACCGTCATTGAAGGTTTTGACCAAAACGGCGGGCGGGCGGTCTATTCGTTTTATGGTTTTTGATCCGAACCTCCACCTGGCTTTGCAATGGATTCCCGCATGTCGGTGTCTGCTTTGATGTTCTGCATGCGATAATAGTCCATTACACCCAATCGGCCTTGCCGAAAGGCATCTGCAATTGCCAGGGGAATTTGAGCTTCGGATTCAATAACCTTGGCCCGAGCCTCTTGGGTTTTTGCCTTGAATTCCTGTTCTAGGGCGACCGCCATGGCTCTCTTTTCTTCTGCACGGGCTTGGGCAATTTTTTTATCGGCTTCGGCCTGATCAGTTTGCAAACCGGCTCCGATGTTTTTACCTACGTCGACATCGGCTATATCAATGGACAATATCTCAAAGGCTGTTCCAGCGTCAAGACCTTTGTTGAGGACCACTTTTGAAATTTGATCGGGATTCTCCAAAACCTCTTTGTGGTTTACAGCGGAGCCAATGGATGAAACAACCCCCTCACCCACCCTCGCAAGGACTGTTTCTTCACCGGCACCTCCTACCAATTGTTTGATACTGGCACGAACCGTTACCCGGGCGCGGGCTATTAGTTGAATCCCGTCCTTGGCCACCGCCGTTACCGGAGGGGTATCAATAACCTTGGGATTGACCGACATTTGAACAGCCTCAAAAACATCCCTACCGGCCAAGTCAATGGCCGTTGCGGCTTTAAAATCAAGGGGAATATTGGCTTTTTCGGCTGAAATGAGGGCCCGAATAACATTGTTAACGTGACCTCCGGCCAAGTAATGGGTTTCGATTTCGTTGGCAGTCACATGAAGGCCTGCTTTGGTGGAAGTGATCATCGCGTTGACAACAATGGCGGGCGGGACTTTGCGAATACGCATGAGGACCAAATCCATGATGCCAATCTTCACGCCCGAAAAAACAGCCGTGATCCAAAGATTGACCGGAACAAAATACAGCAGGGTAAAAAAAGCGACAGCTAAACCACCGGCTACAAACAACAAAAACATTAAATCACTCATAACAAAAAATTAGGGAGAAATCAATAACAAGGTACGTCGAAAAGAAACAATCCATTACATTCGTTCGGGCGCACTTATGCCCAACAAACCCAAGGATTCTTTGAGCAAGGTGCAGGCTTGGTGGCATAAGGCCAAGCGAAAAGCCCTGGCCTTCGGGTCTGATTCCTGCAATACGGGGCATTCATGATAAAACCGATTGAAAGCAGTTGCCAAACCATAGGCGAAATCAGCAACGTGGGATGGGTTGTTTTCCCTGGCTGCCGCCTCTACAGAAGGCTTCCATTGCGAGAACTGACACAGCAAGACACGTTCGGTTGCATGCCAATTTTCGTAGGTGTCACCGATCGCATGCGTTGATTCCTGGGGACCTTCGGCTATGGCCCTGGCCAAAACGGAGGACAATCGGGCATGGGCGTATTGAACAAAAGGACCGGTATGCCCATGCAAATCCAAGGCCTCTACCGGGTTGTAAACCATGCGTTTGGTAGGATCTACCTTGAGCAAGTAGAATTTGAGCGCGGCCAAGCCAATTTCCAGGGCCAACGTGTTTTTTTGATCGTCCGATAAGTGATTCAACTTTTCAGATTCAGCCAACTTAACTGCAGCCAGGTTCTGGACCTCGTCCATCAAATCATCCGCATCAACCACCGTTCCCTCCCGAGACTTCATCCTTCCATGCGGCAAATCCACCATTCCATAAGAAAGATGGTAACAACGTGCTGCCCAAGGAAAACCTAGTTTATCAAGAATAGCGAACAAAACTTTAAAGTGATAATCCTGTTCGTTGGCTACCGTGTAAATCATGCGATCAAAACTCCAATCGTGTTGACGTTGCTCGGCGGTCCCCAGGTCCTGGGTAATGTAAACCGAGGTCCCGTCACTTCGTAACAATATTTTGGAGTCCAGACCCCTATCCTGCAAATCCACCCACACGGCTCCGGTATCATCTCGTCTGAAAAGGCCCTGTTGCAATCCTCGCTCCACCAAGCTCTTGCCCAATAAATAGGTTTCGGATTCGTAATAATTTCGGTCA
>Ga0214921_10007591_pt1 | contig 14399 bp, 9 predicted proteins | sample LL1505_MetaG_FD_177992 | JGI IMG/M metagenome (GOLD analysis project Ga0214921, IMG submission 177992) | Freshwater microbial communities from Lake Lanier, Atlanta, Georgia, United States - LL-1505 | ecosystem: Environmental > Aquatic > Freshwater > Lake | place: USA: Georgia | collected 2015-05-28 | reverse complement strand
TAAGCATTTGCAGAACTCTTCCTGACAATTTTGTTCAGTAGATTCCACTCAAAGTCTCCTGTGCTTGGATTCCAAGACTTGATCTCATACCCCATACCCGAGACATCCACAGGAATATCGACAGGCATCATTTTATAAGAATAACCAAGTTCATCAAACAATTCGCTCATTTTCATTTTATTGCGCTCTCTTTCTAAATTCGATCTCAGTTTCTGGTCCAACACAACCTATCTTGTCGCGGATCTGGTTGATACAGATGAGTGTGACGTTGTTCTGACCAATCACACCGGTGATCTTGCGCATGCCCTTTGAGATGACACGGGCCTGAAGACCAATAGTGCTATCTTCATATTCACCATCAAGTTCAGCCTTAGGTGATGTGGCCGCAACAGAGTCCCAAATGACTACAATTGGAACATTTTTATCGACAATTTGCTTTGCCTTTGTAATGGTGGACTCAATGATAGAGAACACCTCTTCAGTGCAGTGAGTATCAACGTAAACAAATCTCTTGCGAACGTCGATGCCCATGTCAGCCAACTTCTGCACGGGCACAGAATTTTCTGTATCAACATAAACTACTAGACCACCTAATTTTTGTGCAACAGAAGCTGCGTGATATGCCAGGTGAGACTTGCCGCTAGAGGGAGCACCGCTAATTTCTACGATTCTGCCCTCTGGGTATCCTCCCTCAGCTGCGTTTCGAATGGCATAATTTAACTGAAGAGAACCGGTATCGATCCAGCGTTTCACAATTGTAGGCGCATCCATCTCCGAGAGGTTGTATGCAATTCTTGTGCCAAACTCTTTGTTGAGATCTCTGATCAGAGATGCAGTAAAGTCTTGAATGTCTTCTTTAGACTTATTCTGTTGCGTATCATCTCCTTGGGATCGCTCTTTTTTAGCCATGTGTTAAATTCCTCATCTGTATTCTAACCAAGCAAATTCCAATTTTATCAGACCACTCGTCTTATGGGTCTGTCTTTGTTGTGGTGATATTTTTATGATCAATGCATGTAAGCATGCAGTCACAACGAAAAACTCCCAGATCTTTCTGGGAGTTTTCCTTTTATCATTCCTCACCGATTAGGTCGGCAAATGCATCATCGAGTGATTGTTTCTTAGACTCAGACTTCTCAGTCTTCTTTTGAGCAGGAGCAGACTTCTTGTCAGAAACTTGCTTTACTTCTGCAACCAAACTGTCAAGCTCATCAACAGGAGCGGCACCACGGCTAAATCCGCCATCTTGAGAAGGTTCACCTGCGCCGCCGTTGAGCCAGTTGTTAAGAACGGCCTCGACTTCTTGAGTCGACTTAAGGCGATACATATCGTCGATGTTAGGAATATTTTCAAGCCACTTCTGGGCTGTTGCAGAGTCACTATGGAGGTGGGTCGACTTGCGAGCAGGATCTACTGTCGTATCGTTGAACTGCTTTCCTGGCTGCTTCGAGATCGTAACCTTGAGATCGAAACCTTCTGTCGGAGAAAGGATGTCACCAACTTCTTCATCGAGAAAGAATCCGAGCATGCGTTGATAGACGAGCTTGCCGAAGCTCCAAATCTGAACACCCTTATCCTCTTCGCCTCTAACGATGACAGGAGCATAACAGCGCATCTTTGGGGCTAACTTCTTAGCAAGGACTCGATCTTCAGGTTTTCCGCTGCTGTAGAGCTTGCGGATAAGATCATCGATTGGGTCTGGTTTGCCAAACTGCTTCGGCGTCAGGATACCTGCATTATCTCCAATGTAGTAGAACCAACGCTCAGTAAACGGTTGACCGTCAGGCATATTCTTCCACGGGAGACACCTAACCTTATATTCGCCAATATTTGGTTTCCACATTTGAACAGAAGACGTCTTCTTGACGCCACTGAGTTCTGCCACACGACGCTTAATTGCTTCTAGATCGATTGCCATGATTTATTCCTATTCCTATTCCTCTAATTCATCTAGAGACGTCGATACCACACCGTGTAGTAAGTCGATGCCTCTATTTGAAACCTTAAACTATCACAAGTAGAACAAACTGTTCAACTGTTGTTGCAATAGAATTTTACTTCCAGCGAACAAAATCTGTTTTGTTCTTTTTCTTCTTGAGCTTCTGACCTGGCTTGGTTGGATTTGCACCTACATCTGCCGAGGAAGCCCTCAAAGGAGCTGTAGGACCTGCAATATTTGCAGCAACACTCATTTCATCAACATCTTTGTTGCTTTTGCTTTTCTTGTCCGGGTCCTTATCTTCCTTTTCCTTTTCCGCTGCATCCAATGTCCGTGGATTTATTACCTTCTTGTCGTTAAAGATTATTTCACTACCCACTGCTGGATTGCTTTCCATCTCGGACAAGATTTCAGAAATATATCTCCGTAACAAAGAACTCATGAAGATAAGTATTCAGGATCTATAGATTCTTCTCTTGCTTTGTAGAGATGAAGTCAGCAATGTGAACTACGTCCACAAGGGTTGGTTCCTTCATCTTGTATGGAGCATTTTCGTCGGCATACTGACCGTCATTGAGCTTGATTGCAAGCCATTCTGGTTGAGTGAGCTTTAGCCCAAAATGCTGACACAACCATACTCCTCGATCAGGAACAGTCATGTACTGAATGTCTTTGTTGTGCTTGTACATCTCACCGATCTTTTCACGATGCCAGTCAGAGTCTTGAGGAACGTAATAGTCTTTTTCGTGGTCTCCGACCTTACCGAGATCGTGAAGAAGGCATCCGATGATAAGGGAATCTTTTGGAAGATCCCAACCAAAAGCCTTGACAAGCTTAAGTGCATTGCTTAATACCCTTAAAGAGTGGTCAACAAGACCGCCTGGGATGGCATGATGATAGTCTTTTCGAGATGAAGCAGGGCAGAGAACAAGCCTCTCACCGAGGTGGTCTACAAGAGCAAGAGCAGGCTCCGCTCGATCTCCAAGCTTCTCCATGAAGCCACGATACTTCTCAAAGTTCTCAGTAATCTGTTCGGCAGTTAATTCCATGTTGCTTCCATTGTTGTCAAGGGGAGACCAGATGTTCAAATTTCAGAGGAAAAAGATTGTCATAAGTTGGAATCTCCACGTCTTTTACCGACTTAACATCTTCAAGCCTGTCTCCTCGAACGTCAAGAATGATGGCGTCATGGAGCACAAATAGCGGTCTAATCCCATCTGTCCCAAGCCAACTTAAAACTTTGTCAAATCCTAACAGTGAAACGTCTACCCCTGAGGACTGAGCATAAGTGTTGATTAGCAGATTGTCTTGGCCCTCTGGGACGTTGAGAGGTCTTCCAAAACGATTGATCATCTTTCCGGATGAACCTACTTGCTCCTTAAGGCGAACCCGAAGAGGCTCGACGCCGAAGTGTTCTTTGATCACCCTGATGAATTCATCGAGCTTCTGGTCTGTGACCCCGAGGCGAATCCTCAAGGATGCACGAGAGATTCCATATAGCTCTGCGAGCACCGCGGTCTTCACGACGTCTCTGGGAAGCACACCTTTAAACTGGGTGACAGAGATGTCGTCGTAGATGTCAGAAGCATCAGAGTATCTTCCTGATTCTGCAAGAACGATACGAGCCTCGAGGGCCTTAAAGTCGAGCGAGACGACGTGGCCGTCACCGTATGACGACTTAATGATGCGTCTGTTGTCTTTCTTCAGGACGAGGAAGTTGGGGCCATCAGAGACCGTGAGCCTGCCTGTCCTCGTGGAGAACCTGTCGTATTCGACGGGGTGTGCAAACCCGCTACGCTTCGGCCTGAAGCTCTCGAGCCCAGGAGTCCCAGGATTGTCTGCAATGATCTTGTTAAACTCTTCGGCGTCGATGGCGGCAGGACGGAGAGCACCGAGCACCCTGGAGCCTGCGGCCCAGGCGACCTCGTAGTAATCGAAGGGCAAATCGGAGAATGAGTCCGTTGTCACCTGAACAACATTTTTGAAGAATAACTTGAATTGATCCTGAGGCAACGCCATGTGCCACGGAATGGATGCAGAATGCGAACCTGTGATGAGAGTGCTGAAAGAAGTCAGATATCTGTCAGGAACATTGGGAACGTTCCTCCCAGAAAGACGCATGAGCGTGTCGAGGCATTTTGAACTTGCAGATGACTTAAAGTCTCCCGTGAGGTGCCATGAGTCTCTCGGGACAGATTCAGACCAGAAATATCCTTCAGAATCGCCTACGATGTGGCGAGGAGTTCCAAGGACAGCAGAGTCTATCGTGAATCGTCTCACTTCATTAATTGTATCAATAAGGCTGCAACTTTACATTGTTGCATGAGTTGACACGGCAGTTTAGATGATTCACTTCCTAGAGGACTGGTTTCATCTAGATGAAGCTAGGGTTCTCCGGTGCGCTTTCCGCCGCCCGGTAAAGGAGCCTGCGTGCCTGCCTTGCGCACGGGAGGCACGGCAGGAACAGACGCCACAAAAGGAACTCCTTGAATCATCTCAGCAGGAGCTGTTTGACCACTTACGGTCTTTTTATTCTCCGGCTTTTTAGCTTTTGATGCTGCCTTTTTGGCCTTAGGAGATGGTTCAACTTTGGCCTCTTCAGATTTGACAGGCTGAAGTGTCGGCTTGTTGAACCGGGAGTATCCACCTGTGTCCTGCATGAACGTCCAGCTCGTCGTAAACTTTCCAGGATTAATCGTGTGCTGTATCTGATTGCACATATACAGGTTGTCGATAGAAGTTCCCGTGAAAAAGTCCACAAAGTACTTTTGATAAAGTTTAGCTATTGGGCACCCCAATGAAGTCATTGTGAGCTGAACGGGGAGAGTCCTCAGGGGAAGGTTGTTGTCAGGCTCTGACACCGGGTTCTTATTTGGATTAATCGTTCCCGTGTCTGGGTTTGCCTTCATTGCTTGTGCCAAGTACACTGCCTGCTGGCTTCCGTCTGTCTTTGAAGCGACAGCAGAATTTAAAATGAGAGAGCCGTTGGAGCCTATTGTTATGAGAGGTACACCGTTCTGCAGCTCTTCCTTCTTCTGGTCGACGGTCATGCTGCTAAAGTCGTTGAAGATCTTCGTCTCCTTGTCGTAGATGTGGATCTTCTTGATCTTATAGTCGGGATTATCCTTCGGGCTCTCTACGGAAACATTAATGTCTATTTGACACTGGACGAATTCTGGATTTTCTTTTTCCCAGGCTTTTAGCCCAGGCTCAGAATTATTTGTTACTTTTGGAGGTTCTTTCTTTCCTTCTTCAAATGCAGTGTAATAGGAGCTCTTGCCATATGCTATGCTTCGTGCATCTGAGAAATTCTCTTCGACCAACAACCGGGTGAATTCTTCAATTTTCAACGAAGTAGTGTTGAGGTCTTTGATCCTCGTGAAGATCACTTTCTCTAAGAGCTGAAGATCAATAGGAAATTCTGCAAGACTGATGGGATTATTGCCTTCGGACCGACCTGCATACCCTGCTCCATCATTGACGGCGTAGAACACGAATTGCACTTCATTGACATCTTTAGATAGAAGCTTGCCAAAATAGAGCATGACCTTTGCAAAAGATGCAACTCCTGTTTCCTTTTTTCTCTTAACCTCATTAATTAACTTTGGATTAAATGGTCCTCCTTGCTTTGGAAGCCAAGGATCCGGAGTTCCTCGCTTAAGACCGCTAATTTTTTTTTCTATTTCATTTCTTGCGTCGAGTTGTGCGAGTTCATACAGGCTTTTTGTTGCACTCTTTGAGTTTTTGCTGATCGGTTTATTTAGCTCCAAGAGAGCATTTTTAAAATTAACTCTGTCTTCGTCTGTGAGGACACTTTGTTTTTGAAGAAGCTTGTCATAATCGGCGATCTCATTCGCTATTTTTTGGGAATCTTTTAAAGTGTAGATTCCCTTCGATGAAGCATCTTTTAGTATCGTTGCAATGGTGACTGTTGTTGGAAATTTGTTGCTTGATTGTATCTTGTCAACATATTTTGCTATCTTGGCAACAATTTCGTTGAATTTTTCAATGTTAGGATTTTCCACCTCAACTATGTCTGTTCTGCCAAGATAGCGAGCGCCTGCATTGACAAGCTGTATTCCGATGTTTGCCTGCCCGGTCGAGTCAAAAGACATCTGAGTGTTGACAATGGCCCAGACGTCTTCTTTGACCATCTCATTGTTTATGAAATGAAAAAACTCATTTTCTTCACGGGAGACCTCTGGAACTGCCCATCCGTACCTAGTGATTATCTCGACCTGCCGAAATCCGTCCCCTCCTCTGATGAACTCCGCCATCTCACTGAGCCGTGATTTGTCGTGCACTTTTAGTTTGAGGTTTCCTGTTTGGTGCTGGAAGTTCTTCGCACCGGCATTCCTGAGAGTGATGTCAAAACCCTCTATCGACGCCAGAGGAAGAAAGGGTTTTGCAGGAGCGGTACGTGTTTTCGCGCCAGAGGACTCTGCGCCTAAACCGTCCATGTTCGTCAACGACTGCGGCATGAGGAACAGCTCCATTCCGGATCTCATGTAAGCCCTGTCCTCCCAATCTTTAGGATTCTTTTTGTCAATCCTGTTCGTTCTCTCTTTCATGCTCCCTTCGAACATTGTCTTGTCGTTGGAGCCTAAATCGTCTCCTTTGACTACACCTAACAAAAATCGAAGTGTGCTCGGAGCCCTTGTGAATTCTGAATTTCCTATGAGCCTAAATTCAACATCAAGGTATGGGATCATCTGTGAGGCGATGATGGGAGGTGTATAGTTCAAAAATCGGCCAACTTTGTCACAAGCAGCAGTGGAGATTGTCACCCTTGGATCTCTGATTGCTATGACGGTCATTTTGTTATCCTTCAGATCAGGATTGACAGAACTTGTTGATTCTACTCCTGAAAAATATTTGTCTTCGGCTGACAGCTTGTTTTTGGATGGACCCAAGAATCTAAAATTTGACTTTGTGTCGGCAAGATCTGATGCCGCGACATCGGACTGATAATTTTCAATTTCTTTGTTTATTTGCTCCCAAGAGTAAGATTTTCCTCTCGAGTCTATTAAAAGCTCTGCAACTTTCTGATAAAAAGGTTTTGCAACTGTTGTTGAAGAATTTGGTGGATTATTGCCTGAGCTGAAATCTGGGCTCAAGAACTTATAGAGGTGGTCAAGATCAAAATAAGGCATGGATCACAAGTACCTGTCGACGTCAGACAACGAAGGAACGCTTATGACGGTATCGGGTGGAACTTGAAGACCCCATCCGATTCCGCTCGCTGCAGCAAGAACCCACCAATACTTGGCGTCGCCATAAATGTTTCCCGCAAGGGTGTCGAGCCTGTCTGAGCCCGTTGCAATCACCGTTCGAACAATCGGTATTTCGCCTGCCTTGATTGCAGCTCGAATGTTGACGACTGCAGCAGCCGTTCCAAACTGTTGACCGGCACGTATTCTTGAATCATTAATGTATCTGTTAGTGGGCATGGTTCACCTTAATAGATTCGACGAGGAGTGCCTCGCTGTCTAACATTGTACACAGGCGCCCTGTTAATACCATTGTCGTCGAGCCCTGGAGCGATATCGTGCACTGGGTTGAACGATATTGTTATTTTGCACATCTTGGGGGCCCTTCTTCCTTGATAGCTGTAACCACCATCGTCACCTTTAGGAGACTCTTCGTATCCTGCGTTCCAAGTGACTTTATCATACCAGTCAAAATTTATTGAATCAATAAATCCTCCAAGGCCTTTTCCTCCTGCCGACCGAAAAGACCTTGATATCGCGTTGCCTTTGCTGCTGTCTTCAGAGTCATTCATGAAACTTTCAACTTTACTCACAAATTCTTCACTCTTTGTCTCAAAACCAACTTTGGCTTTGGCTTTGGCTATTAAGACTTTCTCATTGACAGGGTTGTCAAGTCGACCGATTGGAATCACGTAATTTTTGCCGCTGTATTTGTCTAAGACTTTTCCATCAGAACTACTCGCAACAATGCTTCCTTTAACCCACTGTGTGTCTTCGGCTTGTTTTTTTTCTATAATCTCCTCGACAGTAAAAACAATGGAGTGAACACTATCGTCTTTATGAGGGGAAGTGGCTTGTAGGTTTTCTGGTTTTGCGCCATCGAGTTGTAACGATGCAGAATTCTCTTTATCAATTAAAAATTTGGTGCCCCGCTCTTCACGGACGGCCTCTATTTGACGCTTGAGCTCGGCATTTAACTGATCCGACCTTCCTTTTTGTGAAAAACTTACTCCGTCGAGCTCGCTCTTGGGTGAATCAAAACCAAAAAGTCGAGCCAAATTAAATTTGGAATAATTTGAAGAAATTAAATCTCCTATTCTCATCCTAATGAACGGAGGAGCTTTCATCAATTGACTGAACGGTATTGTAAATTTATTTCCACCTGAAGATAATTGCTTTCCTGAGTCAAATTGAGGATAAACCATTGTCGTCAATTTGTTAATCTTTAACCACATGGAATCAAAATCAGAATCGCTCATGGCGGCGACCATGAAAGAAACACCGACCTTTCTTGTTGTTGATTTGTATATTTTTATAGGTTCAGCTCTGCCAAAAGCGTCAACGCTGTCGTAAGCAACGGAAAAGTTGTCAGTCAAAGACGTTAAAAATGCATGAAAGCTAACAATCTCATTTGTTCTTACGTCATGAAAATAGAACGGAAGGTACTCGGCCTCGAGGGCATTTTCAAAATTCTCTCTGTCCTTCGAAGAGATTCTGGGTCCGCTAACATTAACGTCTTTTGTTCCACCTTCTTTATAGCCTTTGGCGGGCAAAAATGTTGGACTGAGGGCCACTCCTTGCAATGATCTCATCCCTGTTTCAACAAGGAAGCTTCCAAGAAGTTTATCTTTTGCCCTAAATGTGCTCTTCGAAGAAACAGGCTCATAAATCCCAGATATCGTAAGCCTTGATTTACCATATTCATTTTCAGGAGCTTTATCTATACTCGTCTTAAATCTTCTACCTGGGCCTGCTGAATTTGTGTCTATTTGTTCTGGATCTCTGCCGTTATTTCTTATTTGATTACCAGCCTGTGCAAATACATTTAATATTCTGAAAAACTTAGAATTCTTAAGAACATCAAGAAGACCCATTAGCTGCTTTATTCCTGCTGTAAGACCGCTGTTAAAAGCTTTCCCCAACGATGTAAAATAGTCCGTTATTAGAAGGAAAGACCTCGTGACTGTTCTTGCAACAATTGAGTAATAACCTGGAGCCGAAGTGACGGGAACTGTTGCCTTTAGGGCCTCACTTGCAGCTCCTGAAAATGTTCCATTGTAGTCACCTACTCCAAAAAAAGCCAATCCACCTGTTGCAACACAATCAGACATGTCGTCGTCAGTCCTTGTTATGCCCAACAAGCGCCAGAAATTCAGTTTTTTGAAATTAGAAATTATTGAAAGAATATTATTGGGATCAACGGTTGCGGAAGAATCATAAACAGAAGAACCAAAAGCAAACCTGCCCAAATTGTCTAATGCCCTTCTTTCTTCTCCGCCGCCTCCCCACTTAAAGAGCCCAAAAAAGACAAGTATTGTCAAGAGCATCCCAATGAGCAATGTGATTGCAAGAGTCTGCATGCCAATCGCCGAAATTCCTGAAAACTCATCGAGAACGTTGTTAAGAGTTCCCCACGACTTTCCAGCAGGGTCTATCAGCAACTCCTGGCCTATGGCAGCTTCCGGCAAATTCTCTATGATATTTTCGGCATTGAGCTGGTCTCTTTCAAGTCTTAATACACCGAGCTGGGCCGCGCCGGGAAGTATTGCTTCAGCTTGAACCCCTGGATTGCTGGGAGTGAACTGTGGGTCAAGAGACCCAAGCTCAAGCCCGGCCCTCAAAGAGAGAACGCTTCCTATTTGGGCGAGTCGACCATATGACACGTTCCTCAGCGGTGAACCAGGAGGTAGGCTCTCACCAAGTGTGTAGCTCTTTGCATATAATCCGGAATCTTTATTTAAAGGATTATTCGGGCCCTCTCCAAACTTTCTGTCAGGGCCGAACCTATTGACGTTCACAGACCCTAAATAGAAATTTGAAAGCGGGCTGTTGGAGTTGATCGCGGTCGACGTTATTGGCGGAAGAGAGCCATCCAAGACTGTAGGGTTGATTGATCCTTCTGGTAGAGGAGTTGCATCTTTTAACAGCTTGTTTCCGCTAACAGAGTTGTCGCCGCTGTTTTTGACTCCCGTCGTTGCATTCTTTCCTATGAGCAAACCGTCTACGTTCTTTCCTCTTCCGCTAAGCAGACCGTGCTCAATGTAAGTGTCATCACCGACTGAATGGAGGGGAACAGGGTTGCCGTGCTCATCCCTAAGCTTTTCATCATTTCTTGACGGAATATTGAGGATTTGAAAAGCATTTCTTCCATCGTCGGAGAAAGTAGAGTCACTCAAAAACTTTAAGTAAGTTCTTCTTTTGGTCTGTGAGATGTCCTGACGGTCCGGGTCGCTCAACGGTTGGGTATCAAGAGTCTCCGACGGACGCAGAGGGCCTGTGTAGGACGGCTGAAAGAGACTGATGTACTGATACTGGTTCTTGGAGATGATCCCATCAAGATACGGTTTAATAGGAGTGTCGTCAGAAAGAGTTGTGAAGTTGACGGTTCCTGCACCAGGAGGATTGATGGCTCCAGCGAGCACCTTGGCGGCGAAACGAAGCAGGCTGTTTCCGTCTTCTGACCTGTTTGTGGTCGGCTTCTCACGGCCTCTCAGAATGTTAAGGACAGTAGAGTCGGAAGACCTTCCTGTCTCTAGGTCGCGAAAATTGTCTTGAGTATCACCCTGGAAAGACCTCAGTTGTGCAGGATATCCGTCGTAGGAAAGAGAGACCTTTGAAATATTTGTGCTTGTCGCATTCGATGAAAACTGAGGAATGTCAACGGGATAGAAGTTTCCAGTGCTCATTGGAGAGATGCCGACCTGCGTTATCTCCCTTAAAAGACTGAGCTGTCCTAAGAGATTTATTCTCTCATTTAAGTTGGGATTCGAACTTAATTCAAATTTTGAATCTGTGCTGTACTGGTTCTTGGTGATGATCCCATTGACATAAGGGGCAACAGGGCTTATCGGACTAAGATTCGCGAGATTGATTTTATTAGGTGCAGGATTTGAAAGGTTGTCAACTGCAGCCTTAAGCAATTCGTTTCCGTTGACTTTTGTACCGGCAGTTGGTGCCTGAGACCCTCTAAGAATGCTTAAATTGACCGAATCATTTGACCTTGATGCGGGCAACGACTTCTCAAATGCAGGTTGCTCCTGCGAGATGACGGAAAGAGGATGTGGATAACCTGACACATCCCTGAGCGAAGAGCCCTGTGGGTCATCTCCTGCATCATGGACTATAGGGTATGAATTCCTCGGAATGGGTCTGCCTGGACCGACCTGACCAAGCGTGGTCTTGCTCAAATAGCCGGCAAGAGTTCTCTTGGAGTCACCGGAGATGTCACGATTTGAATTGTCGACGCTTATTTTTCCTGGGCTCCACTTTGGTGCATTTGCATTTGCATTTGTGCCTGTGTCGTACGTGTAGGCAACAGTTGCTCCATCGACATCAACAGGAAACCCTCCGGTTCCTGTGTCGATTCCTGTTCCTGAACCGGATCCGCTGTTGTTGCCTTGTGTCATGGTCACGCCTTGTCGGTGTTGTTATCTTTAATTAATTCCTTCTCAATTTCCGACCAGGCTTTAGACATACCCTCTGGGTCTTTTTCCAACTGTTCGGTGATAGGCTTGATCAGGTCTTCGTACAGGCGCAGGAACATGTCTTCAGAGTGCGCCTTGATGGCCTTCCTCTCGCGCTCATCTTTTGCGGTCTGAAGCACGGACTTGATGGCCTCGTTCTCTCTGAAAAGCTTTAGAAATTCTTCTTTCTTCATGATTACACCATTATATTAGACAGGAGACGTGTGCGGCAGCTTCGCTTTGTTCGCAGAGGAGACCGGACCGTCGACTATGTAGGCGGAATCTGTGATTGCCTGCGTCTTAATCGGGGACTGCTCCATGATGTAGTTGATCCTGTCTCGAATGACAGAAGTCTGGCGGTTGACAATGGCTTTTTCGACCTTGTCTGCATCCATTGTGACGTGGATCTCAAGGTTGATCTGTACGCCTTGGGACTGTATCTTGTATTGGTAGGATCCGTTGAAACCGAGCCCAGAAGCGAAGGCCTGGAGCTGAGCAGGGACGGCAATGGTAGGAAGATTGCTTATCTGTTGACTCACCTTGTTTGCGTGGGCGACGACGTCGCTGAGGGCCTTGAGGTTCGCTGCAGATCCTGTATCGATGAGCGACTTAATCCTCGGGCTGAGGTCCTGAGGTATAGTCGCTGAAATCTCTGACATCTTCGTTATTAAAGCATTGATTGAATCCTTAAGACCACCAAGCTTGTTGTCGACATGTGACGCTTCAACAAAAGGTATATCGGTGACCTTGACAAGTAAACTTGAAACAGCACTGAGGGCTCCAGAGATGTTCTTTGATTGAGCATTGATTGTTACAGCATTGAAGCTGCCTAATCCATCATTTATTTTGTCTATCGTTACAGACAGCTTCTTGAGGCTTCCTTCTCCGCCTTCACTCCCTAATGTGTTTCCGTCTTTGGAAACTCCTGTCACCAGCTTGTTGAGGGCATGGTAGGCAACATACAGCGACCGACCATACTCGACGACCTTGTCGTCTGCTTTTCCGAGATCAATCGATGAGCCGCCTCCGGCGTCGATGATGCCTTTGACAATTGATGCAATATTTGTAAACATTGTCCCAACAGACTTGGAAGCATCCAAGGTTGTTTGATCGACTGACCCTATATTTTTCAGTTTACTGGCTATATCTTGTACTGATTTGTCCGGGGCTCCGGCGTAGGGCTTTTCTCCGTGCAGCAGCTGTAGAACATTCCAAATGAATCCCATCTGGTCGCCCATCTCTTGTATGGGTCCCCGTTTGTCTTCAGGATTCGCGGCCTCCGCCCACTTCGCGGACTCTCTCCAGTTAGAAGAGTCCGTGGCCCTTCCTACCGTGGTCATGATCGTGCCGATCGCATTGAACATGTCGGAGAGCTTCTTGACATTATCGGAGTTGATTCCTGCAGCTTGTCCTGCCAATTTTCCGAGCTTCAATATGAGATCAGGTGCAGTCTTAATGATGGTGTCGAACAGCTCAGACAGATTGGGGGCAGTGCGATCAATCACTTCCTTTAATTTCGAAACATCGCCTGACGTGTCATATGACGATATTTTCTCGGTTTTCGCTACAGTGCCGGTCGCCGACACAAGACCTGATATTGCCTTAATGACTTCAGCGACGGAAGATATTCCTGCAATTTGATCTTTCGACAAGGACGACAAACTGCTTAAAGCGGGAAGAATCTTGGTTATGAGCCCATCAGACCCGGTCATCTTGTCCTTTATGGTGTCGAGAAGTGTGGTGATTCCTCCCAACCATAACCCAAAAGCTGCTGGATCGATCTTCTTGACGTCTTTGTCTGATCCCTCAGCTGCAGTCATCATCTCTCCCAACCTTGGGCTTATTGCAGAGATGAGCGACCCTATTGCCGTAAAAATGTCAGAGAGACCTTTGCCTGCAACGCTTATCTTCTCAGGGCTTTGAATCTCATTAAGGCTGACGATGATCTTGCCAATAAGTTCTCCGGTTTTTGTGGTAACTACACCGAACACGTCCTTTAAGGAATCAATGTTCGTTTTAAATTCACTCTTGCCGCTTCCATATTTTATCGCCTTGACTGCATCAAAGAAAGGACCTGTGGCGCGGGCGATGCCTCCCAGCATATTTCCTGCTGCAGACAATATCGATGCAAATGACTCGGCAAGCCTTATGTCGGTTCCAGAGATAGTCTTGAGTTTTTCTCCTAAGTCGGCGACGATCGACGTGACTGCCGTAGAAAGAGAAGTGACGACGCCCTCGAGGCTCTTCATCTTCTCCTTCTTTGAAGCTTGACTCTCAAAGAAGCCAAAATCGAGGGATGTGATCAGATCCTTGACTTTTCCGGCAAGATCGGTCACAAGAGAGGCGACCTTCAAGAAGACGTTGACTTTAGATTCAAATTCAGAACCGGACCCCTTTATTTTCTCAACTTTGTCTATGATTGAAAGAGAAGTGTCAACCACTTGACCCACTGAGATCATCACGGCAGCAAATCCTGCCCCAAGGACTGCACCACCGACGCCGGTGGCGACGAGCGCTCCTACGGGTGCCATGAGAAGAAGAGCGGCTGAAATCTTCACAAGCATGGTCCCAAGAGTGCTCATGACGTCTGCGACCAGCTGTGCTTTTTTAAGAGTCTCTGGTGAGCACATCAAGGCGACACCGACGACGGCCCCGAGGACGAGGAGCAGAGCGCCCAACGCCGCCCCGACGATCTTTGCGCCCGTTATCATGAGAGGAGCTTGGGATGCCATCTTTCCTGCTGCTGCGGCTCCTGCGACGAGCGCTGCAACTGAAATGAAGAGCGGA
>Ga0214921_10007589_pt1 | contig 14402 bp, 12 predicted proteins | sample LL1505_MetaG_FD_177992 | JGI IMG/M metagenome (GOLD analysis project Ga0214921, IMG submission 177992) | Freshwater microbial communities from Lake Lanier, Atlanta, Georgia, United States - LL-1505 | ecosystem: Environmental > Aquatic > Freshwater > Lake | place: USA: Georgia | collected... | reverse complement strand
TTAGCAATAGCTAAAGGAGATGAGGTTGCAGCAGAAATTGCTTCAGATAGACTATTTGACAGTTTAGAGAAATTTGTTCATCAAACTTTGAATAGATAAACAGCAGTTAAATCCAGTAATGGATAGGGTGAAGGCATAGTCCAGGGAGTGGTGAAAATCACACAAACCGGAATCCTTTGGTCCCAGGCTCAAGTCCTGGTGGGCCCACCAGAAATGAAAATTCCAACCCGAGGGTTGGTATTTTTTTTGAAACAAATTTGTCAGTTTTTCCGATAAACACCTGCAGATACCGCGAACCTAACTTCTGACCCCAATCAAAGTACGAACACCCATGTTTTAATGGATAGTTAAATTAGGGCTGTATAAGCCATTGTTGAGTATTGTTTTCTACAGATTTGCCAGCCCCTCTAAGCCGTAGGTCGCAGTACTTGCTGGTTGAGTGGTAAAAAGTCATCTTAAAACTCGGCATGAATCCGAAACGACACGATGTTGACCGGACCTCGAGCGGAGTTGTACGCCGGATTGATGATGTGTTGGAAATTAAGTCCTGCTAATACGTTTTTAATCACGGCGGCGTTGTAATAGATTTCACCAATGCGTTCGGGGCTATAGGATATGGTTTGCGTGGGACTCGCATAATCTCCAATAAAGTAGGAAATGCCACCGGCTTGCAAGTACCCCTTGCGTTGATTGGATAAGCCATTTTGCATCACTGAAATCCCCACCGTATCTTTGGGTCGTTGCCAGCGATTGCCATTCAGACTCATGCCAATCGAGACTGACTGATCGGCTTCGGTAAAGGACATGGTCTCGGTTTGACCATCGGATTTAAAGAGGCGGGCATAGACTCCCAAATCATGGGTGAGTGCCTGTTCCCCATGAATCCCCACCCCCGTTTTGATTTGCTTATTGTTCCGTACAAAATTAATCGCTTGGATGCCTTGTTGACCGGTTTGCTGCAGATAGTTCGTGGCATCCTGAAACCGAGCTAACACCATCTCATTGCGATAGGCAAGGACACTCACTTTGCCGGGAAGGGAGTCAATCTGATGACGTCGTTCAATCTCAATTTGATCGCCATAACTATTAAAGATTTGCCAATTCAGATCCCGTCCATTGGGGGTTTTGGGAGCCAACATTCGGGCCGCCCGAAACACCCAGTTCTCGCGATACCATTCAACGGCTAAACCCCAGCTGTAGCCCCGCGCATCTGCGGCATAGTCATAGGCGAGATAAGTCATATTCGACCAGTTCATAAACTGAATGCGAGGATCCTTAGCGTACCGACTATCGTCAAAAATATCCAAGGTGGAAAATTGACCACCGGTAATCACCACTCGGTTGTTACTGACTGTTTGGGTAATTTGATTGGCATCGTCTTGAAGCACTTCACTCATGCCCGCTTGATTGGTGGTGTGACGAACAAATGCGCGAGCGGAATAGAGCTTTGCCGCCGCCCCTGCCGCCTTAGTCGCCTCTCCGTTGGTAAAACCGCCCAAGCCCGAGAGATCGGAGAAGGGTACGCCTGATACCAATTCAGGGTTGAAGTAAAAATCCGTATTGCTTCCCAACCGCAATCCCAAAAAGAGAGTACCTGACCAGGTATAGCTCATGGATCGACGAGCATTGAGGCTGTTCTCGCCGGAGTAGGGGGCGGTAAAGTCGTTGTAGCGCTGGTTGATATAAGTGGTTTGCCCATGGACATTAAAGGGCAAACCAAAAAGGGTACCTTCGGTTGGTAACCATTCAAGATCACCCGCAAAACTAGCGATTTGATCGGCACCCGAGCCCGCACGCTGAGCTTGAGCATGAAGGCTAATTATGAAACAGGCAATGAACGATAGAAATAAACGCATACATCATCAATATAAAGGATGAATATATGACAAAAATATGATGAATTTGTGAAATAAAACCTAACGCATGATGGTGTGTTCACAAAACAGACGCTTGAATTTGTCAGTTTTCCCAACAAACGCCTGCCGACACCAATGCCCTGACATAGGATCCCAGTTAACGCATGTCCATCGATGTTTTGACTAACACCCCAATCCTACCCGCTGCATGTCATTGTTGAACATTGTTTTTCACAGATTAGCCAGCCCTTCTAAGCCGTAGGTCGCAGGTTCGACTCCTGCTGGGCAGGCCACTCAATGGAAATCGTTACTGGATCGATTGACGGTGTTGTCGAGTTAACGAATAAAAAAAGCCACCCCGAGGGGTGGCGTTTAAACGGAGACAACGTCGTGCTATGAAACTCTTACATAGCAATTCCATGTTATATCAAAGCAGTAAATTAATAGAAAAAATTACTTAAATACATGGTTAAGGCCTAAAGTCTTTTTAACTCATGTAAGGACTTACCCTAAAGTTCTATCAGAAAAGCTTATTTTTGCACCACAACTAAGCATTTTGGGAGGCAATCACTATTGTCAGTCAGATTCAATACAAACTGATTATTATTTAAAACACGTAACTGGAAATTAATTTTATTTTGGAGGCTCCCATGTTCGTCATGGATCACAACGCCTTAAATACGGTGCGCCAAATTACCCGATCGGAGTTCGCCCCGATCCTCACTGTGGGGGTAGGCGATGGGCAGTGGATTCGTGCCCTACTAGCCGATGGGTATATGAACACCACAGTGGTTGATCCTTCAGAGGCCGCTATCACAGCCGCCCAAGAATCGTTTTCCGAATACGATATTTTGGTGCGTTGGTTGTGTGTAGACTTACTTCATGCCCCTTTGAAAACTAATCGCTACGCCTTATGGCTTGATGGCACCTTGTTTGATCGCCTCGTGCTCAATGAACAACGGCTCGAGTATTTGGAGTTCATGCAATCGCGCTTGAGGGCCGAGGGCGTTGCCATTCTCATAACTTCATGTGATTTGCCAACTCTGATGAGCACCCAAGCCGATTGCCAACTAGAGTTGATCGATAGTGAGATTAGTTCACAAAACCAATCTAATCCATCCAATGATGCTGCTACGCCTCGGGTGTGGGTAATCAAGCAGCATGCCGTCGTGGTATGAAATTACATAGCAACAATTTATTAAAGTTATTTGATTTTTTCTAAAAGATCAGTTTTGTAGATTATGTTTCAATTAATTTTGAGAGTTTTGTGGGTTTTATTTGGAGCAGGCTTTGGATTAGTTCTGGCATTGGCAGTTGTGAGACCTGAGGGCTCAACAATTTTGCTTGCATCTTTAGGCGGTACAGCACTTTTCTTATTTGGATTAACCACCTCACCGTCCACTCAGCCCAGAGCATTATTTGGTGGCCATTTACTTTCCGCTTTAATTGGTGTGATTGCCTATCAATTATTAGGCGATGCAACTTGGGTGATGATTCTTGCTGTTGTGGTCACCATCGGTGTTTTATTGCTGACTAAAACAGTACATCCTCCTGCCGGGGCCAATCCTTTAATTATGATTTCAAGTCATGCCGGGTTTTTTGATATTTGGTCACATGTATTTGTCGGTGTTCTTGTCCTGGCTGCAACGACCTATGTTTGGTCGCGTATTAAACCAAGCGAAATTGCTTATCCGTTAAATTGGAACCAAAAGTCACCGCCGGATGAGCGCTGGTCCATTTGGTGATGTAATTTGTTTTAATTTTTTATGAATTTTTATTACGCAACCTTATTCATCGTTTCTGAATTAAAGCCTAAGGTATTGTTCAAATCAACAAGGTCTCGATAGACCTCACCCACCATGACGATTAATGGATTCGTTGGGTTCAGTTGATGAAATACCCGATCATCCAATAAGTCGCTTAAGTAGCAAAAAACTTTTCGCTCAGCTGGGAGACTTACCGACTCAATTAAGCAAACGGGGGTAGTGGATAAACAACCTTCATTTTTTAAAGTGCGCGCAATTTCAGCCAGTTGATCTCTACCCATGTAAAAAACTTTGGTAGGGTGATCCTGATAGCTGTGTTCCCCGGCTAAAGTTGTAATGGTCAGTGTTCGACTCAGGTTTCTGGATGTTGGGGGCTGTTGCAGTGAGGCTGAGGCAGCAAGGGCTGTCGTGATACCCGGAATCACCTCAAAGTGAACTCCGCTAGCCTGTAGTGCAGAAATTTCCTCAGCTGCTCGTCCAAAAATTAAGGGGTCACCCCCTTTGAGCCTGACCACCATTGAATATTTTTTTGCAGCATCGATGAGGCATTTATTGATAAACGATTGGGAGCTTGAATGAGCACCACATCGTTTACCAACTGGCACCAATTTGGCGTTTTTGCACCAAGATAGTAATTCTAAATCGATCAATGCGTCGTGAAAAACAATCTCGGCTTGCTCAAGAATGCGCATTCCACGTACCGTAATTAAATCAGCGGAGCCCGGACCAGCGCCAACTAAATAAACCTTTGATTCCAAGGGGGTGTGGGACAGTTTCATTTTAAGTAGTCATTTAGATCAATACTTTTGTACCTGCAATTTTTATGCCAGATTTGGGGGCGGCGGTAAATTTGAGATGAATTGGCATACTTTTTGCAGTGTATGCAATAGAACATTTACCGGGAGGTTGTCATGTCTGTCAAAAAAGTAGCCAAACCCCATTTTTCCAAAGATGGTGCATCCAATTCTGGACGTCGGACCGTCATTAAAACTGTTGGGGCCGCAAGTATTATGACCCTTGTTGACCCCTTAGTGAGGGCTGGAGCGTGGGCTGCCGGCTCCGATGCTCCTGAGCGACCCGAAGTAAAAGTGAGCTTTATTGCGTTGACAGACTGTTCGTCGGTGGTGATGGCAAATAATCTTGGTTTAGATAAAAAATATGGCGTCAAGATTATTCCGACCAAAGAAGCCTCTTGGGCTGCCATTCGGGATAAATTACTCAACGGCGAGAATCAACTTTCTCACATTTTGTATGGCTTGGTTTACGGTGTACAGATGGGCATTGGTGGCCAACAGCGCGACATGTCCATTTTGATGTCTTTGAATAACAATGGTCAAGCCATCACGCTATCTCGAAATCTTTTTCAAAAAGGGGTCAAAGATGGTGAGTCATTAAAAGCGCTCATGGACAAGGAAAAACGCGAATATACGTTCGCACAAACCTTTCCGACTGGAACGCACGCAATGTGGATTTACTATTGGCTGGCTAATTATGGAATCAATCCATTTAAAGACGCCAAAATTATTACGGTGCCACCCCCACAAATGGTAGCCAATATGCGAAGCGGTAACATGGATGGCTATTGCGTGGGCGAGCCGTGGAATGCTCGCGCGATAGTTGATGGTGTGGGCTTTACCGCCACAACCACCCAAGCCATTTGGGAAAATCACCCCGAGAAAGTTCTGGGCACAACGGCGGAGTTTGCCGCTCGCAATCCAAATACCTGCCGAGCTGTCACCGCTGCAATATTGGAAGCAGGAAAGTTTATTGATGCTTCTGCGTCGAATAAATTTAAAACGGCTCAGGTAGTATCAGCCCCTGCCTTTGTCAATACCGATATTGATGTAATTCAAGATCGCATGCTAGGACGCTACACCAATGGCATCGGGAAAACCTGGGATGATCCCAATCCCATGAAGTTTTATAGCGATGGAACCGCCAGCTTCCCATATTTATCAGATGGCATGTGGTTTATGACTCAGCATAAGCGCTGGGGCCTTTTAAAAACCCATCCTGATTATTTAGGGATTGCCAAGAAGGTGAACAACATCAAAATCTATAAAGATGCAGCAACAGCCACTAAGACGCCTCTACCGAAAAGTGAGATGCGAACGAGCAAGTTGTTTGATGGCAAGGTTTGGAATGGTCAAAACCCTGCTGAATATGCTGATAGTTTCAAAATTAAGGCATGAAAAAGCAAAAATTGGTCATGGTTGGCAACGGCATGGCCGGGGTCAGGACTATTGAGGAGCTTCTTAAACTAAATCCTGATTTATATGAAATCACGATTTTTGGTTCCGAGCCTCATCCGAATTACAACCGCATACTTTTGTCTCCAGTTTTGGCAGGAGAGCAAACCATTCAAGACATCATGCTCAATGATGAGGATTGGTATCAAACCCATGGAATTTGTTTGCACCTTGGTAAAAAGATAACCAAACTGGATCGCAAAGAGCGAATCGTTACCGCTGAAGATGGAACCACAGAGTCTTACGATCGCCTTTTATTAGCGACCGGATCTCTGCCATTTATTCTGCCTATCCCAGGTAATGATCTTCCGGGCGTTATTTCCTATCGGGACATTAAAGATACCAATGACATGATTGATGCAGCGAGCTCGTATAAGAGAGCAGTTGTGATCGGCGGAGGTCTTTTGGGGTTAGAGGCTGCCAATGGACTTGCAATTCGTGGGATGGATGTGACAGTTATTCATTTAGCGGATTGGCTGATGGAACGGCAACTAGATCAGGTTGCCGCTAACTTATTACAAAGATCCCTGGAAAATAAGGGGCTTAAATTTTTACTTGGAACCCAAACTGAGGCATTAATTGCAGATGAGCAAACAAAGCGAGTAAGTCGGGTTCATTGCAAGGGTGGAATCGAAATTGATGCCGATCTTGTTGTGATGGCAGCTGGCATTAAGCCAAACACGTCTTTAGCTGAATCAGCAGGACTTCATTGCAGTCGCGGGATCGTTGTTAACGATACTATGCAAACGTTTGATCCCCGTGTTTATGCCGTTGGTGAATGTGCAAACCATCGAGGCGTCGCTTATGGATTGGTAGCCCCTTTATTTGAGCAAGCAAAAGTATGTGCTAATCACCTTGCACAACATGGCATCGGTATTTATGAGGGATCCGTTACTTCGACGAAGTTAAAGGTAACTGGTGTCGATTTATTTTCGGCCGGTAACTTTATGGGCGGTGAGGGAACAGAGGAAATAACACTATCTGATCCATTAGGTGGTGTCTACAAAAAATTAATTATTGAACAAGATCGCTTGGTCGGTGCGTGTATGTTTGGTGATACTGCGGATAGTACATGGTATTTCAAATTGATGCGAGATGGTCAATCAATTACAGAAATCCGAGATAAATTAATGTTCGGAGAGAGTAATATTGGCGATGTGGGTCATGAAGGCCACAACAAAGCTGCTGGCATGAAAGACTCCGATGAAGTCTGTGGATGCAACGGGATCAGTAAAGGCACTATCGTAAAAGCCATTCGTGATCAAGGCTTATTTACTCTCGAAGAAGTAAAGAAGTGCACGAAAGCAAGTAGTTCATGCGGGTCGTGCACGGGCTTGGTTGAGCAAATTCTAATGAATGTTTTAGGAACCGACTATTCAGCGACCCCCCGAAAGAAAGCGATTTGCAGTTGCTCCGATCATTCTCATGAGGAAATTCGTCAAGTCATTCGAGAAAAACATCTTTTAACCCAAGAGGCCGTAAGAAAAGAGTTGGCTTGGAAAACCCCCAATGGCTGTGCAACTTGCCGCCCAGCGCTGAACTATTACTTGATTTCAACCTGGCCCCATCAAGCAAAAGATGATCCGCAATCCCGCTTTATTAATGAACGTGCTCATGCCAATATTCAAAAAGATGGCACTTACTCAGTAGTGCCCCGCATGTTTGGCGGCATTACAACTCCAGCTGAATTAAAACGAATTGCCGCAGTTGCCGAAAAATACCAAGTACCTACCGTGAAGTTAACAGGGGGGCAGCGCATTGATTTGCTCGGAATTAAGAAAGAGGACTTACCTTCGGTTTGGAAAGAATTGGATATGCCGTCGGGCCACGCTTACGGAAAGTCGATTCGCACGGTGAAGACCTGTGTAGGTGATGAGCATTGCCGGTTTGGTACTCAATCATCCATGCGTATGGGTGTTGATTTAGAACATATGCTTTTTGGGATGTATGCCCCGCATAAAGTGAAATTAGCGGTATCAGGCTGTCCACGAAATTGCGCCGAAGCAGGCATTAAAGATGTTGGTGTGATTGGGGTTGAGTCTGGGTGGGAAATTTACATTGCTGGCAATGGTGGGATTAAAACTGAGGTTGCTCAATTTTTATGTAAAGTCAAAACCGACGAAGAGGTTCGGGAATATGCTGGCGCATTTTTACAGCTGTATCGTGAGGAGGCCTGGTATTTAGACCGAACCGTTCATTATGTAGCTCGGGTTGGAATGGACTATATCCGTCAAAAGATACTTGATGATCCTGAGAATCGGAAAGCATTATTTGAGCGGCTTTTATTTGATCTTAAAGATGCTCCTGATCCTTGGAAGGAATTCGATCGAGCTGGTATTGATCTGCGTCAGTTTAAAAGTATTAAGGCTGGAGCTTAACAACAATGTCGCATTGGGTTGAAGTTTGCTCGATTGAAGATATTCCATTACTAGGATCACGCATTGTTTATGGCGGTGCTCAAGGACCCATTGCGATTTTTCGGAATTCTAATAATGAAATTTTTGCCGTCTTAGATCGATGTCCTCATAAAGGTGGCCCTTTATCTCAAGGAATTGTTCATGGACACGCAGTGACGTGTCCATTACACAATTGGACAATTGATTTAACAACTGGTTGTGCTCATGCACCTGATCAGGGCTGTGTAACCCATTACCTCATCAAGGTTGACCACAACAAGATTTTCTTAGACCAAAACGAAATGATGGCGGTTCATGAATGAGACCAAGAGTACCTGTTGCTACTGTGGTGTTGGATGTGGCGTCATTATTGAGTCAGACCTTGGACCTGATGGTGTGGAGTCTGTTGTGGGGGTTCGTGGTGATCCTAATCACCCAGCAAACTTTGGAAAACTTTGCAATAAAGGCGCCACTTTACATTTAACGGCAGATCGCCAACTTCAAAAGCAAGCACGCCTAAGTAAACCGAAGTTACGTCAGGATCGATCAACTCCTTTTAAGGAGGTGGCATGGTCTCAGGCGATCGAAGTCGTTGTGAGTCGGTTTTCGGACATTATTCTTAAGTACGGTCCTGATGCAGTGGGTTTTTACGTATCTGGTCAAATCTTGACCGAGGATTACTACATCTTCAATAAATTAGCCAAGGGCTTAATAGGCACGAATAACATCGACACGAATTCACGGTTGTGCATGTCGAGCGCAGTAGTTGGGTATAAGCAAACCCTTGGTTCGGATGCCCCACCTTGTTGTTATGAGGATCTGGATCAAGTTGAGACATTATTTATTACTGGATCGAATACAGCATTCGCGCACCCCATTTTATATCGCCGCATTGAGGAAACAAAAAAGCGAAACCCAAAATTTAAGATGATTGTGGTGGATCCAAGAAAAACGGATACAGCACGCGACGCCGATTTATTTTTGCAGATTCTTCCTGGGACAGATGTTGCTCTTTATCATGGAATGCTCCACATCATGCTCTGGGAACAGTGGCTTAGAGAGGATTACATTCGTCTTCATACGGAGGGATTTGAAGAATTACGGCAATTAGTCCGCGAATACACTCCAAAGGCAGTTAGTGAAATTTGTGGAATTGATGAAAAAGACCTCGTCACAGCAGCCAATTGGTTTGCTAATTCGGCCGCTACGATGTCGCTCTATTGCCAAGGCCTAAATCAGTCAGCCTCGGGAACAGCTAAGAATGCGACTTTGATTAATTTACATTTAGCCACTGGTCAAATTGGAAGAGAAGGCGCAGGGCCTTTTTCTCTCACTGGCCAGCCCAATGCAATGGGGGGTCGCGAGGTTGGGGGGCTTGCCAATCTTTTATCAGCTCACCGTGACCTTAGCAATCCCCAGCACCGCGAGGAGGTGGCTAAATTATGGGGGGTCACGGATGTTCCTGAGAAACCAGGTCTTAGTGCGATACCGATGTTTGAGGCTCTTCGGTCTGGTAAGTTAAAAGCCATTTGGATTGTATGTACCAATCCAGCACAATCCATGCCAAATCAAAACGCTATCCGGGAGGCTCTGAACGCTGCTGAATTTGTAGTGGTTCAAGAAGCTTATGCCCATACGGCAACCACAACTTATGCCGATGTGTTGCTCCCAGCGACCACTTGGGCAGAAAAAGTTGGAACCGTGACTAATTCGGAGAGGCGAATCTCTAAAGTAAATCCAGCAATACCTCCATATGAAGAATCGCGTCATGATTGGGAGATTGCTTTAGCAATTGCGCATCAGTTAGAAAGAGTGTTGCCTAATCGCAAGCGTGCAGAAATCAAAACACTATTTCCATATAACAATGCTGAAGATATTTGGAATGAGCATCGTGCTACTACGGCAGGTCGTGATTTAGACATTACTGGCCTAAGCTATCAAATTTTGGAAGATCGAGGTCCGCAACATTGGCCAATGCCTAAGGATTCCTATTTAGGAAAAAAACGCTTATATGTTGACGGAAAATTTTCAACTCCATCACATAAAGCGCGTTTTATTGCAATCCCGTACACCGTACCAGTTGATGAGGTGAGTGCTCGATATCCCTTTGCATTATTAACAGGGCGGCTTCGGGATCAATGGCATGGTATGAGTCGAACCGGAACAATTGCGACCTTGTATGGTCACTCCCCAGAGCCTTGCCTTGAAATTTCTAATCGCGACGCTAAGCGGCTTGATTTGATCGATGGTCAGTATGCTCACATTACCAGTAAACGAGGAAGTGAAATTTTCCCAATCAAAATCAGCGATGAAGTGGCCAATTCACAAGCTTTTATGGCTATGCATTGGGGCTCTGAATTCATCTCGGGTAATGCTGCCAAACAGTTATCGTGTGGAGTTAATGGATTAACAAGTCCAGCAATTGATCCCGATTCTGCACAACCTGAGCTTAAATATGCTGCCGTTAAGATTCTAAAAGCTAATTTAGAGTGGAATCTGATTGCGTTTGGCCTATTTTCGAAGGACGAGGCATATAAAGTTCAGATTGAATTACGTAAGTACTTTGCTGATTTTGCGGTTGCTAGCTGTGTTTTATTTGGACGGGAACAGGATTCTCAAGAGGTTGGTTTAGTTTTTCGGGCCGCAAATCAAGATAACCCTTTAGATCAATCGGATTCAATGGCGGCTCTCCGAATACGGGAACTATTGCATTATTTTCAACTCGATGATCAAAATTTCCCAAATATTTTGCGCTATCAAGATAAACGAAAAGGTCACCTTCGATTGATTCGGGCAAATCAGAAATTATCTGCAGTTGCCCTAACCGGCTCTATTGAAAATGTTTCAAGCTATTTGTGGCTTAGGGATTATATGGAGCGTGGATTAGATCCACGAGAGCTTGGTAGAGCACTCCTTTTACCAGTAATCAACCCACCCAACGGAGTAAAACCTCGAGGGAAAATGGTGTGCAATTGTTTTAATGTTTCCGAAGAAGCAATTCAGAACATCCTTTCGGCGAGTCCAAATAAAACTTCACACGATGCAATGTTGGCAGATTTACAAAAGCAGACATTATGTGGCACCAATTGTGGCTCGTGCAAACCAGAATTAAGGCGAATATTGAGTAATCAAATTACTTTGCACGCTGTTTCTTAAATTTCATATGTCAATTTCTCAATACATAAAGAAAATTGGTCGTGGCAGCAAGGGTGCATCGGACTTAACTCGAGAAGAAGCCAGAGACCTCTTTGAAAAAATTCTTCATAAGAAAGTTAGTGATTTGGAGCGCGGTGCTTTTTGTCTAGCAATGCGCATGAAGGGCGAAACAAGTGATGAGTTACTTGGATTTATGGACGCATTAGATTCACAAATTCTGAATTTGCCTTTGGGTACAAGACCAACCATAATTCTTCCAAGTTATAACGGAGCTAGAAAGCAGGTTAATCTAGTTCCGTTATTAGCGATTAAGCTACAGCAGGCCGGTTGGCAGGTGATCGTTCATGGTGTTACTGGCGACCCAAGTCGTCTTACGACCTTTGCTATTTGGGAGCAACTAGGATGGCCTATTTTACAAGCTCACCAAACTGGAAATGAGTTATTGGAGCTAGGACTTCCCATTTTTTGTCCAATTCAAGTACTCTCGCCCAGCCTTTTTGAATTATTGCAAATTAGAAATACCTTAGGACTGCGAAATACGGGTCATGTTTTAGCTAAGCTTATTAATCCATTTCGCAACCAAAAGAAAGACCTACCAATCTGGCAAATATCGAATTACACACACCCAGAATACCCAAAGGTTTTAGACCAATTTTTTATTTCCCGTAAAGTGAATGCGATTTTAATGCGCGGAAACGAAGGCGAGCCAGTAGCCTCAGTCAAGAGGCTTCCGAAATTAACTTTTTTAACTAGTGGGGGCTCTGTAAGGGAGCTTCCGGAAATTTATTTTTCTGATGATATTCATATTGACAGTGCCAGCGTGACAGCAACAGCTGAATTTACCCAATTGGCTTTTAATAAACCAGCAAATTGCCCAAGCGCTTTGCAGGCACAAATCAATGCCATAATGACTCATACGGACTTTAAAGGCAGCCACCTGCGATGAAAGGGATCATTTTTTTTGCTCATGGTGCTCGCGATGAGCGTTGGCGCCAACCTTTTGATCGCTTAATTTCTTTTTGGGTAAAGCGATATCCAGCAATTCCTGCAGAACTAGCATTTCTTGAAAAAATGCAGCCCGATCTTCCCGAAGGGATGAAAATCCTTGTCTCAAAGGGTGTAAGTGATATTCAAATACTTCCTATTTTCTTTGGTCAAGGCGCCCATCTTCGCGAAGATTTTCCAATAATTGTTGAGAAATGCCGACGAATATACCCCAACATCAAAATAAGAACCTACACTCCAGTTGGGGAGAACGACGATGTTCTTAACATCATAATCGACGTTGCTTTTCAATCTATTTCAGATTAGCTATTCATATCTATCGACTTTCCGTATAATTAAGTAGGTTCTAGTCTCTTTCAATCTTTTAGATGGTTACATGACGCCTGGGCAAAATCCTTCTCATCACGCCGATATTCTTTCGCAATCTGAGCTCATATCAGCATTAAATGAATTACTTGAAGCAGAGCGAGCAGGAGCAAGGGTGACCTTAGAAACCTCACAACAACTCGATAAGAGTGAAATGCAAGATCTTGTTTCTGAGATTCAGCGCGATGAGGTCCGTTGGTGTAAGACGCTTTTAAGCATTATTCGCACTTTTCAAATTACACCCTCAACGGAAACGGGAGCTTTTTATGAAAAAGCGATTGCAATTCCAGATATTTCAGAACGTATGCTTTTTATTAACCGTGGTCAGGGTTGGGTCGTAAAACGTCTTGAAAACTTAATTCCTCGCGTTACTGACATCCACATTCGCTCAAAATTACAAGCAATGCTAGAGTCTCACCGATTAAACATCGATCGGGTAAATCAGCAATTTCAATCGTCGCCTTAAAGGGCTATTTAGGCCTTTCTTCAACCGGGATTTGCACCAATTTAATGCATGAATGAATGGATGATGTTATTCATTCATTCATTATTGAAATATCTGCCCAATTTTATGGTAGGGCTGTTTTGGGCTATTAATTGGGATGAATGGAGTCAATATGGAATACCGACACATTAAGGTAGAGCGTGATGAGCTAATCGCGACCATTCGTTTTAACCATTATGAGAAACGTAATGCGCTAAGCGAAGCGCTTATTGTCGAAATGGATCATGCATTGCTTCAATTTAGCCAAGAAGATATTCGTGCACTTGTTTTGCGTAACGATCAAAAACGATCGGTATGGTCAGCAGGCCATGATATTAATGAATTACCTAGGGCCAATATTGATCCTTTACCCGCTGATGACCCCGTCATGGCTTTGTTGCGTTCAATTCGCGCGTTCAGAGCCCCAGTAATCGCAATGGTGGACGGCACGGTTTGGGGTGCATCGACTGATTTGATTATGAGCTGCGATATTGCAATCGGTGATTACGACTGTTCATTTGCCATTACCCCAGCAAAACTTGGTTTGCCGTATACCGCCAGTGGGATTCTTCATTTTATGTCACGTATGCCGCTTAATGTTGTGAAAGAAATGTTCTTAACAGCGGATCCGATTGGGCCTTCGCGAGCACTCCAGATCGGAATCCTCAATCACCTCTATTTGGCGCATGAATTGGAATCAAAGACGTATCAAATGGCAAAAACTATTGCGAAACGCTCTCCACAAGCCAATTCAGTGTTAAAGGCTCAGGCACAGATGCTGTCTGATGCTGCCGTTTTAAATCCGGCGGTATTTGAACATTTGCAGACTTTGAGACGCAATGTATTTCGAGGAACCGATTACCGAGAGGGAATTACAGCCTTTTTGGAAAAACGCGAACCGATTTTTCATCAGGCTTAATAACGATTGGAGCATTGAATGGAAACGAAGCCCCCGCTACCCCCATTTACACGAGAAACCGCCATTCAGAAGATCCGTATGGCAGAAGATGCTTGGAATACGCGCGACCCTGAGCGGGTTGCCTTGGTCTATACCGAAGATACGATTTGGCGTAATCGCGCAGAATTTCCAATGGGTCGAGAACAGGTCAAGCAATTTCTGACTC
>Ga0214921_10007588_pt1 | contig 14405 bp, 15 predicted proteins | sample LL1505_MetaG_FD_177992 | JGI IMG/M metagenome (GOLD analysis project Ga0214921, IMG submission 177992) | Freshwater microbial communities from Lake Lanier, Atlanta, Georgia, United States - LL-1505 | ecosystem: Environmental > Aquatic > Freshwater > Lake | place: USA: Georgia | collected... | reverse complement strand
CCAATATTACCCAGTCAGAATAGTAATGGATGTGACTGATTACAGAACGAATGAAGGAAACATTGAAATCACTGAAACCGGTCATATCGGTATGTATGCTGGAGCTAATGGAGATATCTTTAAATATCTAAATACATCCTATTGGCCCGAATTTAAATTTGGTTTTTGCCCTATTCAAGGTTCAAGAACATTTGTATGGTCGACTGCTTAGTAATTATAAATATATCACCGCGCTTATCCCAATAGCATATAGTTTATGAAAAAAATTGTGTTATAATCTGTTACTACTAAATTATGTCCTATTTTTGATTTGGAATTACGGTACTTTCCCATACAGAAATAACAAGTTGAAAATTAGAATAAACGAATTCATTTATATTGTTATAAATGAATTCTATTTAACTATTAATTATCGTAAAAGCAATTTATTGGAATTACAATTTATTCAATCTTTACACGACAGCAAGGACAAGTTGATTGGCTTTGAAACCAAGTCGAAACACAAGACGAATGAAACAGATGTTTACATGGTAGACGAGACATCTCCTCGTCACACGCATATGCATCTTGACAAATCAAACACATATCTGAAGTATGTTCTCCCGTGGCCTTCTCGGTTTGTATCTTCTTTTTGGAGTCTTCCTTGAGGGGGTTAGTCTTCGCTTCATACTCCTGTAGGGATTGGTCGAGAATTCTTCTAAATACATCATCTTCATTCTCACGATTGTGACGGCGACGGTAATTATAATCTAAATTGTAATTTATTTCATCTTGATTAAAGAAGCCATTAGCGAATAGGTCTTGGAGAACCATAAAATCATCGAGTGGCTGAACATCTCTATCAAATACTATATACGCTAACGGAACGTTTTCATTGTTATTAAAAGGGGCATCTACAAATGCATCTCTAAATTGGTCATCATTGTTTCCGCGAGGAGCGTTTCCGCGAGGAGCGTTTCCGCGAGGGTTATAATTGAATTGATTGTTGTTATTCATATTATTTATTATTAATAGTGAAGTGATTTCCCTATGTTAATTTAAATAAAAAATCAATTTTGTTAAAATGTCAAGCCAAGAATCTCGACGAAAGACTAATAATGAACATCCTGATAGGACTCCTTACTCTGGTACTATTAAACCTAAAGTGGCAACTCTAATGAATCAATGCTGTTCTATGAAAAGGGAATATAGAATAGTTCATCCCGACGAGATAGTTTGCGAAAAGAGTGAACAAAACCTTATGACTATAGTAGTCTCTAAAGACGGAGACTACATACAACACTTTTGGGGCGATAAGAAAGGATAGAATGTTTTTAAAATGATTTTATATTTTTCTTTTTTCTATACTAAAGAAAATGACAGACTTTACACTTTTCGATCAAATATTACAACAATATAAAGACGAGAATAAAAATGAACAACAGGTTAGCATCGGATGTGCTCACCCTAATATTATCACAGAAAAGGGAGTAAACGTTTGTATAGATTGCGGTGAAGAAATTTATCAGAAAATCTCACATGATAAGGAATGGCGTTATTATGGTCAAAGCGACAATAAGCATTCATCCGATCCAAACCGAGTTCAAATGAGAAAAACTGAAGAGCGTAGTATTTTTAAGGATGTGGAGAATCTTGGATTTAGCGAGACTATTATTTCTAAAGCAAACAAGATATATTTACAGGTTACTCAAGGTAAAATTTTTAGAGGAAGTTCAAGAAGGTCTATTGTATTCGCATCTGTCTTTCACGCTTATAAGATTTCAGGTAAACCGCAAAGTCACGAAAAGCTTATTCAAATTTTTAATCTAAGTAGAAAAACAGCCCTCAAGGGTTTAAAATATATCAATCTTTACGCTCCAAAAGAGTCCAAACTTCGTACTACATATATCACTCCAGTTAATTTAATTGATGAGATAATGCAAAAGTTTAGTGCTACACCCGAACAAAAACAAGAAGTTATTGAATTATATGAAAAGATCAAGAACAAATCATCCAGACTAAATCGTTCTAGACCTCAAAGTGTTGCTAGCGGTCTGGTGTTTTATTGGATCGGGAAACGAGGCAAGGAGATTTCTTTAAAAGACTTTTCTCAAAAGGTAGTGCTTAGCGAATTAACAGTAAACAAGATTTCGAAAGAAATTGCCGGAGTAATTGAGAATATAAACGATGAAACCGAATCAGATTAATTTAGTCGTAGTAGGTGATATACTTGCCACGCCTTGCTTTCTATTATTGGCAATTTATTTTTGCGATAATTGGTTTTGTATTTGACCTGACATCATCTCTGTGGTATTTGAAGAATTAATTAATTATTTCTAGAAATAATTAATTACCAAAGTCTGTAAAATCCCAATCCTTTTTCATAGTTGAACAACCTCTTACAGCGGGATAATCTGTATTACTAGGTTCATAACGCTTAAGTTTTGAAAATTCTGTAAGTTTACCCGTGCGATATAGGTCACCAACAACTTCTGTATCCTGACAATTTTGTTCAGTGCCTCTAGAACAGACGCACTGTTTGAATCCCTCTTCAGGTTTGACAAATAATAAAACGGTTATCGATACTACAATATAAATAAATGCGAGAACGATCACTAGATTAATTATTTTCTCCATGATTTATTATTAACGACATTATTTTTATTATTACACATATTGTCTTTTGGGACAAGTGAATCCATCGGTTGATTCAGGACAAACCAATTATAGTAAAGGCGATCTTTTACTGAACGCTCGTTTAATCCACGGCATATACAAGAAACCTCGCAATCGGTTTTATCAGTGTTTTGAAGATTAGAATAGTTGTAACGAGTAGTTGACATTTATTAAATATAAAAAAATTATTTTCTCGCCATTAAACTAGCGATAACATAAGCGGGTGAGAATAAAATGGCAAATAACATATGATATACCTTTCTATCGACAGGCAAATCCACTTTCATTGCTAAAATAATAGCCCAGAAAAAAGCTATAGCTAAAAATAACATATAGTATTTTAAAAAGGAACGATTTTCTCTCATCGCTTCGCGATTACTAGCTACAACAGCATTTCTAACTGCTACATTAAAATCGTCTTGTTTATCGCAAACATTATTCCCTGTATATCTTTCAGCAGAGCAACTCATTTATCTTAGGAAAATCTGAAAATTCTTTATAAAAATCTTTTACCAGTCCACCATGTTCAACATAAACTGCTTGTCTTGTACGATAGTGTTTTAAAAGTAAAGAGTAATCATCTACAATATCAAATATGATAGGTTCTGTTTCTTTACACCGAAAAACACGACCGAGATATTGGATAAAATACTGTTCTACGTCAGATGCTAAAACTAAACTATCGAGACGAGGATGATCAAATCCAACTCCTGTCTTTTGAACTGTCCCTACCAGAATTCTACTCGATTGTTCAAAGTCTTGTTTGCTGCCTATCAAATCCGTGACGTCCTCTTTCTCCTCAAGAAGTCGAGAATAGAGATATTTAGCCTGATCTACCCTTTTACATAATAACAGAAATGTGCGTTCTTTAAACCGCTTAACAAGATTAATAATTAACTCATTGCGTTGTTTATTAAGACACTGAGATTCCAACACAGAACCCCAATCCACTTTCCCCATCTTATTCATCTTTACTTCTGGTTTAAATCCTGTGTTTAACCGATAAACGGTATGTTTTCTGAAAAGCTTCCGCTCAATCTTGAATTTACCGAAATACATTTCGATTAATACGTCAAGACCATCAGTTCTATACGGTGTGGCAGATAAACCTATTACATATCTAGGGACTATAAATCTCATACATTGCGAAAGCTTCTCAGCCATAATAATATGAGCTTCATCTACGCATAACAGTCCGATATCTCTGTATGCTTCCCTTCTAATTTTTGAGACGTTACTAGCATTCATAATATAAAAATCAGCATCGTTTTCGAGATGTTCTTCTTTCTGAACAATCTTTACCTTGGCCGTCGGACAAAACTTATTTATTGAAACCTCCCATTGTTTAATAAGAACGATACGGTGACACAGGATAAGAGTCTTGAGTTTAATCTTGGAAGCAATATAGATTGCCATGGCTGTTTTACCAAATCCACAAGCAGCTGCTATAATAACAGAACCAACCGAGTTTAATCGCTCAATAGCTTCTGTCTTGACTTGTTTCTGTTCTTCTCTAAGACCTCCTTTAAATACTATATTACGTGTCGAAAATTTGTTTCTAGCTGGACGAGGGTAATCATTACTATATGAAAATGGAAGATATACATTCTCGCCTTCCTGATCAAAAAGATAGAGATAGTTGGGTTTAATATTAAATGCATATTTAGAAGCTTTTTGTTCAACCTGTAACTCTTTAGAGATGCGAGTTAGGTCAAAATCGGATAGAGTTTGAATATTGACTACACGAGACATTTTAGTTTTTTATAAAAAGTTTTTATAAAAATCAATCTACTTTTAAAATCTGAGTATATACATACCATCCTAATGTAAAAAATTTTAAAAATTCTTCATCAGAATGTGATACTGTATTTATCTCCTCAAACTTCCAACTCATAAAGAATTCACCCACACGTTTAACTTGTTCTTCGGTGAGCTTTTTTTCGTCTATATCACTTGCTATCTGTCTTAAAAATGATGATAAATTATATTCGCTCATTTATACATATCTTAACTCTTTTAAAATAAAATTTTATATAATAAAAATGTTATCAACCAAAGCATTTAATACTTTCAAGACATTTGGTACTCGTGATATTTATGAAGAACAATTTGCGTCTACATTTCTATTAGACGACGCAAATTTAAAATTATATCATTACTTTTACTCTAATGGAGGTTTTGATATTAATCTTACAAAAAATAAGAGATTAACCAAAAATCATACAGACTTGATAGAGAAAGGAGTATCATTTTACGGTCTAGATGAAAAAAAAATTGATATTGATATAAGAACTTTATTGTTGACACCTCCCGAATTTATCGGTATGTATGAAGGTCCAAAGAATATTTTGAAGCGGCACTGGTTCACCATTGATAATATTCCGCAATTTATCGCGGATGAAAAGATAGATACAACTGTAGCAATTGACACTGTAAAAGAACCAGATTCCATGTACCGTATCAATAGTAATATCATTAATGATATTAGGCGACAAATTCCTTTTAAGATAATACAATTTAAAAAGCCTTTGTTTCACGGAACGACGAGGTTTTTTGTTAATCCTGAACATGTCCCATTTAAATTTACAAATTGGTTTTCTACAGATATTAATCAGAGTGAATTTCATATCATAGACGAGGTAGCGAATAGGGATTGGGATAATGTCGCCAAACCTATACAGGATAGATATCTGTATATATATGGATACATTCTTAAGCGTCCATTAAATTTAATTCAGATAGATGATTTGAATTCGTTTAGAGATGTATTGAAACAATTTAATTTGAATATTAGAGCTTTTTCTGCTGACGATTATTTATTAGCCAGCGTGTTATGTAGTTGTAATATTAATAATTTGGTATCCGCAAAATGCGGACTAGGCAGTATGATAGATGGATGGTATTTTCCAAATGATCAACAACAAGTTATGTTATGTCATGCTAAAAATATACCTGGTGTAAACGAAAACAGTTTATTGACAAAATTACAGTTTAAATCATTGTACTATTACTCGCCAGATAAACACGGAAGAGTAATACCTTTAGATATACCTGATACTTTCGAAGATCGAGTCGAATATTTTAAAGATTATTTTAGACCTTATTATAAAGACAATGATAGGCTTGTTAAATGGAACCCAAAATCTTATGTTATAGAAACTTTTAGAGATTATTTATCGGCATTATACGATACTAAATCGGAAGAGAAAAATACTCTAGAAGAGAAAAATAAAGTTTTGGACGACATTGATACTCAAAATAAAAATTTTGTTTTAGGTATGATAACTAATGCTATAAAACCTTATATATATCATTCTATATACATGCTTAATAGAGAACTTCAAGATTTGGGTATAGTAGTTATAAGTGGAGGCGAGGCAATCAATCATCATTTAATTGAAAATAAACGGGAATTTACACCTGATATTGATACAAAACTTATCATTTTAGGTAGAAATATTCAAGGCTTTGACGAGGTTTTCATTCGTAATAGAATATGGGAAGCTATGAAGCTAGTTATATCATATCTAGATTCAAAATATTCCGAAATGTATCATAATATGTTATTGCCTCTATCAAACACATTTGCATTTGAAACTCTAGGAGTTATTTTTCACCATCCTTCTGAATTAAAAATAAATGGAGGTGAATTACCGCATATCTTTTTAAGACGATTTGTTTTATCAGAAAAAGAAATAAGTAATTATACAGTCACGCAAAGCCATGGTAGATTGTTTGATATTCATTTGTTCTCGTTAGATATGATATTAAAACATTTTTATAACTTGACAGATGATACATATATACAAAAAGGTGGTATAGAATTCTCACGTGATATTAGCAATTTTAACCTTAAAAAAGATAATGTCACTGCTAGTATAAAAAGCAAGGTCGACTCTATCTTTAAAAATATAAAAAATGATGGAAAGAAAACAGATGACGACAGTGATTTAACATATCAACAAAAAATTCAATATATTAAAGATATATACTCAGACCCAATTCAACAGTTTAAAACTATTAAAAATATGAGTTCACAATGGTATTCCAATGATAATTTTGTATTAGCAGGATTGTTAGATGTTCCGGTTATGAAAACCGGAGAGCTGGGAGATTTATTATCAACAAAAACCCCTGATGGTTGGTATCCTTATATATGTAAATCGACGTGTACAGATTTTGCTAAATATGATGTATTGGTTGTTAGCAAAGAATACTTAATCAAGGATATCAAACAAATGACGGAATTAGGTCTTAGAAAAGCAAAGGCTGAAAAAGACAAAAAAAGAATGCAATCTTTAAACCAAACACCAATTAACCTAAGTATCCTTTCAGATCAAGAAGTATTCCATCTATACAATAATAATATATTTAGATATACTAAGATATGTAAATCTTTAACAAAAAAGGATAGCGATGGTGAAGACTTCCAGGATATTGATGAACTTTTAAAAATAGATGCTGAATATACAAACTTGAACCAGTCTATATCTAAAATATTATATTTGACATTCCCTCCTGTGGTAGAAGATAATGTATTGAATATGTATCAATCAAATGGTATACCATACTACGATATCAATGAAAAAGTTATACCGGATCCTGTATCAAAACAGCTTGCCAAACAACTCACTGTTGATATATGTTTTGATTATGTAAACAAGCAATGGATAAATAATTGTGCCAAAGATACTTTTGCTAATAATTTTATCTTTAGGTATCTTCGAGATAATATCAGTACTAATACAAATTTTAGAGAAAATATCATATGGTCTCTTGCCAAATTTTTGGAAGAAATAGATAACGAGCTAAGTAGTTTAGTTGATATTCGTAACAAGAATAGATACACTGCAACGCCTTATATACAAGGTAAAGTCTTTTCAAATACCTTAAGAAATTGTGATATTGAAAGGAAAGCAAATATTCCTATTAGTGATAGAAAATGTTATTATGTATTTGAATCGTTATCTAGAATGTTATACTCTACACCAATAATAAATGTTAGTGGAGGTAAAATGGCATCTATTACAGACAAGAATGTTTATAATCAATATGTATTAGATTTTCTAAACAAGTATGGAGCTCGTATTCTTAACGAACGAATGTTTTGTAAGAAAGATATAAAAGGTGTAAATGTGTTAGCTAGTTTTATGTTTTACAAGGAAATCGTTGATAACATTATAATAATGTTAATACCATTATATAGAAAAGATCCAGTTACATTTCCTAACTACAGATTCATATTAAATATATTGTACAGTATAAGAGTAGACCTTTCAAAATATACACTGGAAGATAACAGAACCACATTTACTTACGATTATAGATTTTTTTAAAAAAACACGCTATAAATACATAGTTGTTGTCTTAACAAAATAGTATACATACTATTTTGTTCCTTTTTTGTATATTGCTATAAAATGTGTTTACAATTTTATTTAATACATATAGTTGGATCTGTTACCAGCGGCAGATTGATAATTATTTGCTTGCCAACCGCTTTGAAGATAGTTTTGGGCACGTTGAGCTTGAGCGACCTGAGCTTGGGCACGTTCATAAGCATTAACAGAGCAACCTTGATAGGCGACATTGGCGCCGAATTGACTACCAAAGTTACCAGTAAGTTGATTTCTATTCTGATTGAACACTTCTCTACCTACTGCATTAACGAAATTGTCATCAGTAGAGCTTCTACCATAAAGGTCACCGTTTACACCTTGAGCGCCAAGAGTGACGTAGTTGAAGTATTTAGGTCTTTGCTCATTCTCAACCATCACACGATCTTCAGCACTGTCACAACCAGGAGTTTTAGTCCATTGCGAATCGGGGGCAACGGCTTGACCCTTGTTGTTTAGACCGTTCCATGGAATACATACCATATTTGAGGAATTTAAAAATCTATCTGATTGTATACGGTTAGATTCACCAACATTCACACTGCAAGTACGAACCGATTTTTCTAATGAAATTGACATTTATTAATATCAAAAAAATTTTTGAAAATAAATATTTTAAAAATATACTCTCGAAGATAAAAATGGATAAATTAATTGTATCTCAGTTTGACTCATACTGTAGCGATTACCCACTCTTTGATAAGAACTGGGAGTTCTTATGTAATAAACTAGGAGCTTCTAAAAAGAAGATTCTACTTGTACAGAATATAGATTTTAATCAGCAAACAGATGAAAATAAAATGTTTGACCATTTAACAAAAGATGGTTATTGTATTAGAAGAGTAGGTGAGTTTACAGCTTGTACTAAATGCGGCAAGGCAGTGCCATGTAAAGAGATTTGGGAGTTGTTAAGGAGTAAACATCTTCCAGTCCCTGATACATGGGCTGAAAATTGTACAACTTGTTAATTTTAAAAGAGAATCTTTTAAAATTTATTGTTTCATTGTCTGTATATCTTCGTTAGTTGCGGGTAAATTAATAGTCGCTTTCTTATTCGTTTTTGAATAATACATATAGATACCCACGATTAATACTATTACTAAAATAATAAAAATACCAGTACCACGCATAAACTGTTGAAATTTATATTCATTTGTCATTAACACACCTATACTGCCTTCTAATTGACCAGAACTTGTCATTCCATCTACCCAATTATTTATATCGCTAAAAGGATTAAAGAAATACGTTTCCTCTGGATATTTTATTGTTCCGTTAGAATAAGCAACGTCTATAACTAAATTACCATTCTTATCAATAAATTTAACCAATTCGTCTCCAGATGCCCATATATTTAAATCAAAATTACCCAGAATATCGCATAAAACGAATCTAGCAAACAAGGCGCGTTTCTTATAATTTACATGTGATTTATTCAAATAAGTTTCCCAACCATCTTTATTTAAATTAGCTATTCCCATAGTAGGATCTGAAGTTGTTGGGTTTGGACCTAAAGCTCCGACATTGTAATATTCGGGGTTGCGTTTACCTGGTTTGCATTCTATTCTATCAGCTCCGGCACCAGTTGTGTCTAATTGTATTATACTAGGGGTACAACTTGAACTAGAATCGGTTTTACTACTAGTATTTCCGATATACTCTTTAGGAATTTTATAATACATTCCATTAGTAGTTAAAACATTTAGAGGATTTGGTAACGCGTCAGACTCGCTTAATCCTACCTTGCTTAAATAACGATTATAACTATTTAATCTAGTTTGAAGAGTTTTATATGTATCAACTCTGTAACCACCATTTATTCCTGCATTGTTTTTATTCTGACCAGAAATGTAAGAAATAACCATTTGAACCAGATTTCCACCTTGTGGAGATGTGGCACCCGGATAAATACCATAAATATACTTAGTTGGAGGTGTTTCCAGATATACTTTGCCATTTGAAAAATTATTACATTCTATATTATCATCTTCTGTTCCCACACCTATAGCTGAATTGTAAATACAGTTAGCAGGAGGGCTAAAGAAAGGAGGTTGTTGATCTTTATACATTTTTAGCACTACTAGTGCCACAACAAATAGAGTTATAATTACCATAGCAACTTTCATTCCTCCGCTAGAAAGAGGCTTGGTACAAGCATAAACAATCAACGCAACTATAGCCAACATTGCTATAAGAAACCCTCCTATACCTTCTACAGTGGCTGTCGCGCGTTGATCTACTTTTTGAGAAACTTTATTTATTACCGCTGCTGTTTGATTATTTTTCAATGTTTGAGACGATAAGAGATCTGAAGTGGTATCAAAACCGATATTTATATTATCAGCAATAATAGTACTACGATTACATTCGAATCTATTCTTTGTAAAAGAATATTGATCGGCAGATGCAGTAACATCATTTGTTATTTGCGTAGTTGAATTTACAAGTTGATTTGTAGAATTATTGGCGGAAGCATATCCTACTCCTAAAAATCCCACATTCGATTGGGCTTGTTGTAGCATTTGCTGTTGAATATTATTCTGTAAATTTACATCCTGCATTGCACTGGCAATCTGACGATTTGTCTGTACTAACTTTGAAGTATTACTAACATTAAAATCACCAGATAATTCAATATTACAATCTTTAATTTCAGTACTATTAAATACATTATTAGCTTGTTTAACATTCGCGGTTGTATTATTACTAACGTAATTACTAACATTAGTTACCGCTCTGGATACGTTTTTCGATTGAGCTTTACCCATTTTTATTAAAAGTCAGAAAATATTCATTCTATTTAGAATTATCCGTCGAACCTTCCCTACCTTCTCCTCCAGTAGGATTTTTGATAATCGATGTTAATGATTCTCCTTTGGCAATGCGTTCTTTAAAAGTAATGGCAAATATGACAATACCCAAAATACAAATACCGAGGATTATAAGAATCCATTTTCTTAAAAACGATTGAATTTTATAATTTGTATCCTGTACATAACCTATATTTCCGCTGAATATACCGGGTCCAATTATACCATCACTCCAAGTTCCTGGATAGCTAAAAGGGCGGTATTGATAAATATATTTATCATCGCCTTTTGCCTTTGCTTCTGCTGCTGTTGAAGTTATAATTTCATTTCTTTCGGTATTATATTTAACGAGTTCGTTATCGGAAATGTAGATATTTAAATCGATACTTGGAGCCAACATATCACACAAAACAAATCGAGCGAATAATGAACGTTTATTTATCTCTTCGTCACTTGTATTATCCGGATTTAAATACGTTCTCCACTCTTCTACATTTAAATTGGCTACGAAATCTCTCCTTGCATAACCACTAGTTGAACCTTCCACTCTTAGTGTACCTTTTTCAAAATTATTAAAACCGGAAAAATTTGGGCAGAGTTTAAAGGGTTCCGGTATTTTCAACGAACTATCTCCCATATTGACACCAACTGTATTTGGTGTACAAATAGATGAATTTTGATTATTTCCTGTCACTTTATATTCATTAGGAATCAGATAAAACTGGTTATCGATAGATTTTACATCGAGTGGATTGGGTATATTGGGGATGTTTAAATTGTTTGCAAATTGTTTATAATATTTGATTCTCTCGTTTAATACATCATATACATCCGCTCTATAACCACCATTATCACCTGCTCCGCTTTCAAATGTTTGATTTGATGCTTTGGCTATAACCATTTGCAAAAGATTTCCTCCAGGTTGGGAAGAATTAAAAGGTGAAACCCCGTATATATATCGAAGAGGTGGATGTGCTAATTTTAACGTACGATTATCCATTTCTACACATTCAGGAACATTTCCTGTGCTATCAGCTCCACGACCAATACTTGAACCACTTATACATTTATCATAAGGACTAAAGAATGGTGGCTGAGCACTTATATACATTCGTAAAGCAAAAACAAAAATAACAAATATAAGAACCATTGCTATAGCAAATTTAAAACCTCCAGAAGATAGTGGTTTAGATGCCAAATAGATAATAAACCCAATCATTAGCAATACCAACAACAACATTCCACTAAATCCCTCTACGGTAGCACTGGCTCTCTGATCTATAGTTTGCTTTATATCATTAACAATGCTAGCCACCTGAGTATTGTTAAGTGTCTGTTCAGATAAAAATTGTAAATCATTGTTATAATCAATCTTTAAATTTTTTGCTTTAATTAAACTGTTACTACAAGTAAATTGGTTATTTACAGTAGCTAATTGATTACAAGAGACAAGCATTCCATTAATTATACTATTAGTGGCATTAACGGTTTGATTGGCGGTATTACTTGCAGAAGCATAACCTATACCTAAACTTCCAACTTTAGAAGATGCTTGTTGTAATGCTTGTTGCTGAATATTATTTAATACATTTGAATCCTGTTTTGCGTCTATGATTTGATTATTCCTCTGAGTTACCTTTGACATTGTATTCACATCTAAATTTCCAGATAAATTAACTTTACAATCTTCGAATTTGGTATCATTTGTAATTTGCGAAATCGCACTTGAATTCGCTGTAGTAGAATTATTAACAAAGTTGGAGACGTTAGTTACCGCCTCCGACACGTTATTTGATTCGGCTGCGCCCATTTATTCATTTAACTTTTTATATTTTTCAATAATTTTCTGTGTTGCTATACAACTTAATCCTGTTTTTTGGTAATATACCTTGAAAAAATAACCAGGACTGGTCAAAAAGAAAACTTTGAAATACGGACTGATCTTATTTACTTTATAAACATATTCTTCAGGTGTCATATCTATATGATGACTTATATCGTATTCTCTTTCAATATCATCAATACTTAGTTTATGATTATGATTTACTGTGATTACATAAATCCCCTCTAGAGTTACAACACAATGAAATATACATTTATCCCCCAATTTTACACAAGCGAGATAGTCATAGACAGAAGGCCATGCCTTTTCTATATTGTGACGTTCGTATGCTACTTGAGGATGTGAATGAAAACTATATCTTGTAGGTTGCACAATAACTTTTTCATCTTCACCGGAAAAGAGAGAATTGTTATTTAAACCGATCACAAATATTGTTTTTCCATTATATTTAATTATATCTTCTGGATATAATTCACCTGAAATCTCTTTCTGTTTGGTTTTACATAAGTTTATTAACGAGTGATAAGCTTGTTTAGAAAGTTTAGCATATACATTACAGCTAGGATGTCCATTGTTATACTGTTCTATCAAATAGTTTATCTCTTGAAAAGTGGGAAATTCACACTCTCCATCATATACAGTATTATTACGGCACAGCGCAATGCTATGTGAGATTTTAACACCGAAAGGTGTTTTTTCTGTAATATAAGGACTGTGAAAGCCGTGTTTAACAAAAGATTTAATAGTGTTTTTATTTTCAAAACCTAAATTTATCCATAATATCAACTTTTGAGAAAGATGTCTGTTTAAAAGATTTAATACGATTGGAAGATACTTTTCACATTCCAGAGTTAGCAAGCATATCTTTTGGTTAAAATAGATAAAACAGTGATATCTTACTTTGGAGGGGAATAAATTTGAACCTACATATTTTAATCTCTCATTATCTTTTATATTTTCAAGATCTTTTAACGTATCTGTGTCTATAATCATTATTATCCCTATATTGACCCCACTCTCGCGACTCGGTTTAGAGAGTTTTGTGTATATTGGCATACCGTCGTTTATATTTTTATAATTGATAAGAATTCCTGCCATATTTATTTATTCCGTTATAATAAATGAATAGAATTAGGAATGCACAAATTGAATCTGTTTTATCAATTGTAAATAGTCCTAGTGGTTCTCAAACCATAGTTAATCAGGCTAGAAACGCAGAACAGATCAACCCGCCATATTTTATTATGAATAACGGATCTATTAATCTTGGTATTGAAAATATATCTGAATGCGTGACCTACAACAAACCTATAAACTTAACTCCTAATAACATTAGCGACCAGAATGTTTACTTTGGAACTGACACGCTTGAATTTGCGCAACAAATAGTTTATTTGTTTAAACTATCGAATGAACTCGTTGGTGTAACTAACATAGGCCAGCCTATTAAATTTATTGCTTATCTACCTGGCGCCCCTGTGAATTTCAATGTTAGAGTCACTACTCTTACCGGAACATCTACCTATATTTCGTTTGCCGGTGTAAACATAACTAAATTATTTAAGAGCATTATTACAAGTGGTAATGTAAAAACGCTATCCCCAGTGGCTACTTTTGACGTAAATGGTAATGTTCAACATGTTAATTTTATATAACAAGAATGGTATGATAATACGATTTATCTTTGATAATACGATTTAT
>Ga0214921_10007586_pt1 | contig 14405 bp, 14 predicted proteins | sample LL1505_MetaG_FD_177992 | JGI IMG/M metagenome (GOLD analysis project Ga0214921, IMG submission 177992) | Freshwater microbial communities from Lake Lanier, Atlanta, Georgia, United States - LL-1505 | ecosystem: Environmental > Aquatic > Freshwater > Lake | place: USA: Georgia | collected... | reverse complement strand
AAAATACTTTTTTCTCAGTTAAAAGATTGATTGGAAAAAGTTTTGATGATTCAAATTTAAAAAAAGATATTCAAGGACTTCCTTATAAAGTAATAAAATCCGATAACGGTACTGATGCATGGGTTCAGTCTCGTGATAAAAAATATTCTCCAAGTCAAATTTCTGCTTTTGTTTTAATGAAAATGAAAGAGTCTGCAGAAAAATATCTTGGCAGCGAAGTTAAGCAAGCAGTAATAACTGTTCCTGCCTATTTTAATGATGCACAAAGACAAGCAACTAAGGATGCTGGAAAAATTGCAGGTCTAGAAGTTTTAAGAATTATAAACGAACCAACGGCTGCAGCTCTTGCTTATGGTCTTGATAAGAAAAAAGCTAAAACAATCGCTGTTTACGACTTAGGTGGTGGTACTTTTGATATATCAGTTCTTGAATTAGGTGATGGAGTATTTGAAGTAAAATCTACAAACGGAAATACTTCTTTGGGTGGTGATGACTTTGATGCTGTGGTAACAGATTATATTATTGAAGAATTTAAAAAAGAAAGTGGAATTAATTTAAAAACTGACAAATTAGCATTACAAAGAATAAGAGAAGCTGCTGAAAAAGCAAAAATTGAATTATCTTCTTCAGCTCAAACTGAAGTGAATTTACCTTTCATTACTGCAGATAAAAGCGGTCCAAAACACGTTAATATGAAAATCACAAGAGCAAAGCTTGAAGCTCTTACTGCAGCACTAATTGAAAAGACAATAGAGCCTTGCAAAATTGCCTTAAAAGACTCTGGTTATACAGCTTCGGAAATTAATGAAGTTATTCTTGTTGGTGGAATGACAAGAATGCCGAAAGTTGTTGAAACAGTTAAAAATTTCTTTGGAAAAGAACCAAATCAAAGCGTTAACCCGGATGAAGTGGTTGCTTTAGGCGCTGCTGTTCAAGCAGGTGTATTACAAGGAGATGTTAAAGATGTTCTTCTTCTTGATGTTACCCCATTGTCGCTAGGCATTGAAACTTTGGGTGGCGTATTCACAAGACTCATTGAAAAAAATACAACAATTCCTACTAAAAAAAGCCAAACATTTTCAACTGCTGAAAACAATCAGCCAGCCGTAACGATTAGAGTTTTCCAAGGTGAAAGAGAAATGGCAAATGATAACAAATTACTAGGTAATTTTGAGTTAACTGGAATTGCACCAGCTCCTAGGGGAATTCCTCAAATTGAAGTGACTTTTGATATTGATGCTAACGGTATTGTTAACGTTTCTGCAAAAGACAAAGGAACTGGAAAAGAACAGAAAATTCAAATTCAAGCTTCAGGTGGATTAACTGATGAAGAAATTCAAAAAATGGTTAAAGAAGCAGAAGCAAATAAAGAAGCTGATAAAAAGAAGAGAGAAGAGGTTGACGCAAAAAATCACGCTGACTCTTTAATAGCATCTACTGAACAAAGCTTAAAAGAACACGGAAGCAAAATTTCAGAGGCTGATAAAAAAACAATTGAAAAAGATATGGAAGATTTAAAAGAGGCTATTAAATCTGATAAAACTGAAGATATTAAAACTAAAACTCAGCAATTAATGACTTCTTCTATGAAATTAGGTGAGGCTATATATAAAGCTCAGCAAGATAATGCTGGTGCTTCAAAAACGGATGCTAAATCTGATGATAAAAAAGATGTGGTTGATGCCGAATTTGAAGAAGTAAAAGACGACAACAAAAAGAACGGCTAACCCATTTACAACTGGTTTCGCCCTAAAGTCATTATGTCCAAAAAAGACTATTATGATATTCTTGGTGTAACCAAAAAAGCAACTCCTGAAGAAATAAAAAAAGCTTATAGATCTCTTGCAATGAAATATCACCCTGACAGAAATCAGGGAGATAAAGCTGCTGAGGGGAAATTTAAAGAAGCCTCAGAAGCCTATCAGGTTTTATCTGATCCAAAGAAAAAATCTTCGTACGATCAATTTGGACATTCTGCATTTGAAGGTGGCGCTGGCGGAGCGGGAGGTTTTGATTTTGGTGGTTTTGAATCTGGTGCATTCTCTGATATCTTTGATGACTTTTTTGGCGACTTTATGGGTTCAGGTCGCGGTGGAAGAGCCTCTAAAAAATCAAGATCTAATCGCGGATCTGATTTAAAAATTAATTTAGAAATAACTTTAGAAGAGGCTTATCTTGGAAAAAAACAAACTATCAACTTATCCTCAAATGAAAAATGTGAAAAATGTTCTGGTAGTGGTGCAGAACCTGGCTCAAAACCAAAAAAATGTTCTACTTGTGATGGACATGGAAAAGTAAGAACACAACAAGGTTTTTTTACTCTACAACAAACATGTCCTGATTGCGGAGGAGATGGTGAAATGCTTTCAAATCCTTGTAAAGATTGCAAAGGGTCCGGTTCCACCAAGACAAAAAAAAATCTCTCTATTCAAATTCCAAAGGGTGTGGATAATGGAACTCAAATAAGATTATCTGGAAAAGGTGATGCTGGTTATAGAGGGGGGTCCAATGGAGATCTTTATGTATTTATAACAGTCGAAAAACATAAGATTTTTCAACGATCTGAGGAAAATTTATACTATAAATTGCCTATATCAATGACTGATGCTGCCCTTGGTGCTGAAATAGATGTTCCAACTATTGATGGAGGAAAATCAAAAGTTAAAATTCCTGCAGGCACACAGTCTGGAAAACAGTTTAGACTTAAAGGCAAAGGAATGTCCGTTGTAAGAAGCGATCATTACGGAGATTTATATCTAGAAACAAACGTAATAATTCCTGAGTCTTTAACAAAAGAGCAAAAAGACTTGCTCGAAAAATTTAAATCTTTAGAAGATTCAGATAACAATTCAGAAATAAAAAATTTTATAAATAAAGCTAAAAAGTTTTGGAGTGGTAATTAATGAAAAGAATTAACATCACGATCACTGGAGCTCTTGGACGAATGGGAAAAATTCTTATTAGAAGAATATCTAAAAACAAAAATATAAAATTACATAGCTTGACCGATGTAAAGTCAGGAAAAACTATAAATGGAATTAAAACGCAAAAAAATAACCTGGAAGCCTTTAAAAAAACAGATGTTATTATTGATTTTTCAAGACCTAAAGCTTCCCTTGAAATTTTGAATTACGCAAAAAAATTAAAAAAAAAAGTTGTAATTGGAACAACAGGTTTTACTAAAAAACAAAATAATTTAATTAAAAATTATTCAAGGAAAATTGCTATATTTAAATCTGGTAACATGAGTCTAGGTATTAATCTTTTAGAATATATAGTTAATATTCTCTCAAAAAAAATTCCTAATGATTATCAAATCGGCATTAGCGACGATCATCATAGAATGAAGGTTGATTTTCCATCGGGAACAGCATTAATGTTGGCAAATGCAGTATCCAAAGGAAAAGATAAAAATCTAGAATCAATAAAAGGAAAAACCTTTTTGAATAAAAAAGGTAGCTTGCAAAAAAATAAAATTAATTTCTTTATTACAAGAAAAGGAAATACTATTGGCAAACATTCTGTTCTTTTTAATAATAAAATAGAAAATATAGAATTAAAACATACTGCTTTTTCTAGAGAGCTATTTGCCGATGGGGCTTTAAATGCCGCAATATGGATAAGCAAAAAAAATAAGGGCTTATTTAATATGCAAGACATGTTTGGCTTGAAATAAATTTTATAAAAGTATTTGAATTTTTTTTAATGCTCCTGAATAAAAATAAAGCCTTAAAGCTTATTGAGGTTTTAAATAAATCAATAAAGAATCCAAAAACATCTTTAAAATATAGAAATCAATTTACTTTGTTAACTTCTGTTGTTCTATCGGCTCAATGTACTGATGTTAATGTAAATAACGTTACTAAAAGCATATATAAAAAATATTACGCTCCTAAACATTTTGTAAAACTTGGAATAAATAAAATAAGGATTCTTATTAAAAGCATAGGTCTATTTAATAACAAAGCTAAAAATTTATATTATTTATCTAAAATTTTATTAGAAAAACATCAAAGTAAGGTTCCAAATAAACTTGAAGAGCTAATGCTTCTTCCTGGGGTTGGCAGAAAAACAGCAAACGTTGTTTTGAATGCCGCCTTTAATAAGCCAACTATTGCTGTAGATACTCATGTTTTTAGAGTTGCTAACCGAACTGGACTTTCGAATGGCAGAAATCCTGAACAAGTGGAAAATCAACTTTTAAAAATTTTACCTAAAAAACACATTAAAAAAGCACATCATTTAATACTTTTGCATGGAAGATATACATGCAAGGCTAGAAATCCATTATGCAAAGAGTGTGTAATTAATAAAGTTTGTCTATACAAAGGAAAAAGTGAATAAAAAAATATTAGGAATAGGCAATGCAATTGTTGATGTGCTTGCAAAAGTAGACGATGAATTTCTATTAAAAAGAAAATTTATTAAAGGTTCCATGAAACTTATTAATAAATCTGAATTTGAAGATCTTAAAAAAAATATCAAAATTGAAAAAGTTGTAGCAGGCGGATCTGTTGCTAATACCATGTCTGGAATTGCCTATTTAAAAGGAATTCCGTCTTTTATTGGAAAAATTAATTCCGATAGTTTTGGGGAACTATACAAAAAAAGTCTCGAGGATATAAATGTAAAGTTTCCTTACCTTCAAAAAAATGAAAATTTGTCTACAGGCGCTTCTATTATTTTGATTACTCCTGACACGGAAAGAACAATGTGCACTTATCTTGGAATATCCTCATATCTTTCTGATAGCGATATAAATGAAAACAACATCATAAATAATGAATTAATTTTTTTGGAAGGATATTTATGGGATAAAGGAATAAGTGAAAAAATGTTTAAACATGCAATTAATATAGCAAAAAAAAATAAAGTAAAAATTGCAATGAGCTTGTCTGATATTTTTTGCGTAACCAGACATAAGGAAGACTTTTATAGCCTGTTAAAAAATGACTTGGATATATTAATAGGTAATGAAAATGAAATAAACGAATTAACAAATAAAAAGAATTTATTAGATTCAATTAATCAATTAAAAGAATTAAATAAATTAATAGTTATTACAAGAAGTGAGCTCGGAAGCATGGCTATCAAAAATAATGAAGTTATAAACTGCGATAGTACAAAGGTTGATAAAATATTAGATCTAACTGGGGCCGGCGATCTATTTGCAGCTGGTTTTCTAAAAGAATATTTAGACAAATCTGACATTAAAAAATGCCTAACAACAGGATCGATTCTTGCATCAAAAGTAATTCAAAAAATTGGTGCCCGATTATAAGTAAATAATTGATTTACTTAGATAAATAATACAAAGAATTTTTTTCTATAATAAATTTTTCATCTTTAAAAATTTTATTTATTTTTTTTCTTAACCGATGCAAATGAGTTTCAAAAGCATGACTTTCTAAATCAGAACTATGATTCCATATATTCTTTAATAAAAAAGATTTCTTTAAGCCATTATTTTTATTTAAGGTTAAAATTAATTCTAATTCTTTTTCTGTAAGCTTCGTTTTAATACCATTTTTCATAATAACTCTTTGATTTGAATCTATTTCGTAATCATTAATATTAATTTGAGATTTTTTAAAAAAATTATATTTAATGATCAAAATGTTAACAATTTCTTTAAAAGACAAAAGCTCAATTGGAAGAATTAATGAAACATGAAAATCCAACAAACTTAACTTATTTTTTGTTAAATAATCTTTATTGTTTAATAAAAAAATAGTTGGCACATTTTGAGTAAAATATTTCTTAACCTCTGTTAATTGTAATCTTTCAGTAAAAACAATTCTAACAAAGGAATCTTGGCTATTATATTCTAAATTTTTACTAGAATTAATAGTATAATCAAAACTCAATTCATTTAATAAATTCAAAAAAGTTTCAGATTCAATAATATGAAGATGAATATTACTCATAAATAAATATATAATATATTTAATATGATTATCATAAATAAATCTGGATATTTAAAATATAAAAATTTTAAAATTCGTTGTTCTTTGGGAAAAGCGGGTATTAAAAAAAAAACAAAAGAAGGTGACAATGTAACTCCCATAGGAACATACAAAGCGGTCAAAGTTTTTTACAGATCAGACAAAATAAATATTATCAAAACTAATTTAAAAAAATTCAAAATTAAAAAAAATATGGGATGGTGTGATGACCCTAAAAGTAATTTTTATAATCAACAAATAAAACTTCCATCTATTTGCGGACATGAAGAACTTTACAGAAAAGACAGTATATACGATATAATTATTGTCTTAAATTACAACATGAATCCAATAATTAAAGGAAAAGGTAGCGCAATCTTTATTCATGTCGCAAAAAATTACAAACCAACTAAAGGGTGTATTGCTTTAAAAAAAATTGATTTAATTAAAATATTAAATTTAATTAAAAAAAATACAAAAATAAAAATTGTTAATTAAAGATCTTTGAACCAATTCTTACAAATGTCGAATTATTAGAGATAGCTTCCAAATAATCATTACTCATGCCCATACTAAGATGCTGAAGATTGTTTTTTTTTGCAATATCTCTCAATAATGAAAAATGAGTGACTGGATTATCTTTAATGGGGGGCAAGCACATTAGACCAATGATATTTAGCTTTAATTCATTGACGCAATATCTAATAAATTCGGAAGATTCTGCTAAAGAAATTCCAGATTTTTGTAACTCGGATCCTGTATTAATCTGAATAAAATATTTGATATTCTTATTAAGTTTTTTTTCAGCCTTTAAAAATTGTTGTGCTAAATTTTTATTATCTAATGAATGTACATAAGAGAAAAAACTTACAATCTCCTCAGCTTTATTAGATTGCGCTTTGCCTATAAAATGTAGTTTAATATTTGGATAAATATTTTTAATTTTTTCCCATTTTGTTACAGAATTTTGAACACGGTTTTCACCGAAATCAAGATGGCCATATTCAAGGATGTCTTTAATTTCATCAAACTCAACAGATTTTGTAACAACAACTATAGTAATTTTATTATTGTTAGTTAAAATCTCATTCTTTATAGATAAAAAATTTTGTAAATATGTATTCAAATGACCTTGGCTCATTAAACAAATTTTATATTATTAAAGACCACAAAATAACATTAAAAAACACTCTAAAAGTAAACGGAATTGCATTAATCATAAATATAAAAGAAGTAAACTCTTTAAGAACAATTAAAGATCTTGTTAAAAAAAATATACATAATAAAATTTTTATTGCAAATAACCCAAGATTAATTGCAAATAAAAAAATAATGGGCGTATATCTTTCCTCTTATAATAATAAGATAACTAATCTTAACAAAAATCACACATTTAATTATAATGTTATTGGCGGGGCCCATAATATCTCTGAGATAAGAAAGAAATTTCAATTAGGATGTGATGTAGTTTTTTTATCTCCTGTATTTAAAACTACATCGCACTTAGAATCTAAACCTATAGGCCTAGTAAGATTTTTATTAATCTCTAGATTATTTAAAAATAAAGTATATCCGCTTGGAGGAGTCACGCCAAAAAAGTTGGGATTTTTTAATATACTAAAAAAATTTGCTGGTATTTCTTACTTTAAATAAAAAAACCCAGCGAGTATAAGCTCGCTGGGTTTAATTTAATTCTAAATACTATTAAGCTAACTAGTAATTAACTCTAATTTTAGCTTTTGTAGTAGTAAAGTCTCTGCCATTAACTGGCGCTGAGCTTACGTTAGAAGCAGTGTCAGTATCCTGTTCATAATTTACTGAAAGAACAACTGGTCCTAAGTTATACGCGATAGCAGCTAACTTAGATTTTGTATCATCAGCAGCTTCTACACCATTTCTAGTTCTTGTATTTTTCATATATCCAAGACCTAAACTAACTTCTTTGCTAGCAGCAAAAGTAGCACTTAAGATATCGATTTTATCTTCAATAGTATCTAAGTTAGTAGCACCTGCTTTAGTTCCTTCGTTAAGAACTCTTTGGTATCCGATAGCAAAAGGTGCGCTCGCATAAGTAAAACCTAAAGTTTTAGCTGTAGCGTCTTCAACACTAGAGTTAACTTTGTTATCGATTTTAGTTAATCCTGCACCGATCGTAAGACCTGTAACTGGGGTTACTTTATAACCTACGCTCCATCCGCTTCTAGAATTAGTAGCAGCGTTGTTAGCTACTCGGTCAGAACCAGATTGAGAACCAGAGTCTAAGTTAGGGTTGTAAGCATAGCTTAATTGTCCAGCTGGACCAACATTAAGTATATCAAAACCCACAACATGACCGCCTGAAGTTACATCGATTACATCGTTAATAGATGATAAACCAGTAACGTCTGTATGTCTTTCTGTAACATATGGAGTTAATGTTCTAGCAATCTCAGAACCTTTAACAGCATCATATGAGTAGAAAAGAGCTACATCAGCAGATGGTTTGATTTCAATCATTCTATCAATAAAACCAGATGTAGTTTCATCTGTTTCTAATGTTTGATATCCTGAATAATCCCAACCGTTAGAAGTTTTTCCTTTGATTGAAAACTTGATTTGGTTTTCAGTTCCTAGAGCTCTTGTCGCTCCAGTGTTGTTATTTGTAGACTGACTACCTGTGATAAAAGAAGTTTCAAGGTAACCAGAAACAGTTACTTGTGAGTAAGCTGTAGTGCTTAATAAAGCAGCAGCAGCAGTCACAGCAACTAGTTTTAGTTTTGTGTTTTTCATGTTTTTATTGTTTGTTAGTTTACTTGTTTGCAACTTATTCAATTTTACTCAAAAATTTTATAAAAAATGCTATTTATAAACAAATTCATGAATTTTGTTGTATTTTTACAACAAAAAATCTATGTTATTTTACATAAAACATTGCTTTTATTAAATAAGCATAAACTTTATGAATAACCAACAAACTCAACTAAAATTACTTTATATTAATATAACTTAAGTAAATTAGCTCAATATTAAAATATGAAAATCTTGCATAAAAGTATTTTATTAATAATTTTATTTTTATTTGGTTGCAGTGGAAATAAAGTTGATCCAGTAACTGGTAAAGTTGAAACTTTTGAACCAAACGCTGAGGAAAGGGCAAAAAAATATGCCCAAGAAAACCCAATAACATTATTTGGTAAAGACAAAAAAGATAATGCAACTGTTAATTTTGGAACTTCAAATGTTTTATGGAGAGCTGCAATCAAATCTTTAGATTTTTTGCCTTTAACCAGCATAGATTATAATGGCGGCATTATTATAACTGACTGGTATAATGAGAACGCTTCATCCAACGATCAAATTAAAATTCAAATAAATTTTTTAAGTAATGATATAAAATCAGACTCAATAACAGTTATAGCCCATAAAAAAACTTGTGACACAACAGGAAATTGTAAAATAAAAAAACTTGAAAATAATTTTTCTTCTAGCGTTAAAGAGTCGATACTTAATTCTGCAAGACTTATAAAAATTGAAGATACTAAAAAGAATAATTAAGTAAAATTTTTATGGAAAACTACAATCCAATTCCAATTGAATTGTATTGGCAAGATTTTTTTGAAAATAATCAAACTTTTAAAACCGATAATAATTTTTCAAAAAAAAAATTTTATTGTCTGGAAATGTTTCCTTATCCATCTGGCAACATCCACATGGGTCATGTGAGAAACTATGCCTTAGGCGATGTCATTGCTAATTATAAAAGACTAAATGGATTTAACGTTTTGCATCCTATGGGTTGGGATGCCTTTGGTCTTCCAGCAGAAAATGCGGCTATACAAAATAATCTACATCCACAAAAATGGACTTTGAAAAACATTTCAACAATGAAATCGCAATTAAAACGTTTAGGATTATCTATTGATTGGAATAAAGAAATATCAACTTGTGATGAAGAATATTACAAGCATCAGCAAATATTATTTTCAACTTTTTTTAAAAAAAATTTAGTTTACAAAAAAGAAAGTTACGTAAATTGGGATCCTATTGACAATACCGTTCTTGCAAATGAGCAGGTTATAGATGGCAAAGGCTGGAGGTCTGGGGCGGTTGTCGAAAGAAAAAAATTAAGCCAATGGTTTTTAAATATTACCAAATATTCTGATCAACTACTAAATTCTTTAGAAAAATTAAAAGGTTGGCCGGAAAAAGTTAAATTGATGCAAAAGAATTGGATTGGAAAATCCGAAGGTTGCGAAATTGATTTTGTTTCAGATTTTAAAAATACTAAAATAAAAATCTTTACAACTAGACCAGATACAATTTTTGGTGCATCTTTTATAGCAATTGCTCCAGATCATCCATTTACTCAAAATTTTAATGATGACGAAAATTTTAAAGATTTTAAAAAAACTGCTCTAAAAAATATTAGAATTGAGTCTGAGCTTTCAAAAAATGATAAAATTGGATTTAAAACTCCATTTTCTGTTTTTCATCCATTTTTAAATAAAAAAATACCAATCTATGTGGCAAATTTTATTCTTATGGATTATGGCACAGGTGCTATTTTTGGCTGTCCTGCACATGATCAAAGAGACTTAGAATTTGCGAAAAAATATGAATTGGAAATAATTCCAGTTGTAACTCCGGATAAATCTAAACCGTTTGTTATAAAGGACGAAGCTTATAGTGAAGATGGTTTCGTTATTAATTCAGAATTTCTTAATGATTTAAAAATAATAGACGCTAAAAAAAAAATTATACAAAAACTAGAAGAAAAAAAAATTGGAAATTCAAAAATAATATACCGTCTTAAAGATTGGGGAATTTCACGACAAAGGTACTGGGGATGTCCTATTCCCATTATGTATAGAGAAGACGGCAAAATTATATTGGTGCCTGAAAAAGACCTTCCCATAACTCTTCCAAAAGATATTAATTTTGACAAGCCTGGCAATCCACTAGAAAATCATCCTACTTGGAAATACACAAAGTGCCCAGAGACAGGCATGAAAGCAATACGCGAAACCGATACGTTGGATACTTTTGTAGATTCTTCTTGGTATTTTTTACGCTTTTGTTCTCCTCAAGAAAAAACCAAACCTTTTAATATTGATGAAGTTAATTATTGGATGCCGGTAGATCAATATATTGGCGGAGTTGAGCACGCGATTCTTCATCTTTTGTATTCAAGATTTTTTACTCTAGCATTGCAAAATGAATATAAATTTAAATTTTCAGAACCATTTGAAAATCTTTTTACTCAAGGAATGGTCTGCCATTCTACATTTAAAACAAAAACAGGACAATGGGTCTTTCCAAAAGATGTTATCGAAAAAAACAATTCTTTTTTCTCAAAAAATAATGAAGAAGTTTTGAAGGGAGATAGCCAAGCTATGTCAAAGTCAAAAAAGAACGTTATTGATCCTGACGACATTATTAAAATATATGGTTCGGATGCCGTAAGATGGTTTATCTTATCGGATAGTCCTCCCGATAGAGACATTCAGTGGAGTGATAATGGCATACAAGGTGCATTTAAATATGTTCAAAAAATTTGGCGTACTTATGAGAAACTAGAAATATATAAAAAAGAGAAAGAAAATAATGAGAATATTTTTGAAAAAAATACCAATATTTTAATAAAAGAAATTAGTGATTGTATAGAAAAATTTCATATTAATGTTGCTGTAGCTAAACTTTATGTTTTTCTAAATATGATCAATGATGAAATTGAAAAAAAGATTTTAGATAAGGAAAATATTATAAAAGCATATAAAGACTATCTTATTATTATATCAGTCTTTACTCCTTACATTGCAAACGAATGTTGGAAAAAAATTACCAAAAAACAAGATTTATCTCAGCAGGCGTGGCCCAAAATAGATCTATCTTCCTTAAATAAAGAAAATTTTGATATTGTCATACAAATTAATGGAAAAAAAAGAGCAATTATCAACGCTAATAACAATGAAAGCGAAGAAAATATTTTTAGCAAATCATTAGCAATTAAGAATATTCAAGTTATATTAGATAAAAAAATTATAGCAAAAAAGATCTTTATAAAAAATAAACTACTAAATATTGTGACAAATGATTAATAAAATTTTTTTCACTATATTCATAACAATTTTTCTAAATCATTGTGGATTTTCACCAATTTATGTTGGCAATCCTAAAGAGATTGTAGTTTTAAAATCAGAAATTATTGGTGATAAAAACTTAGCGTTTGAACTAGAAAGAAAGTTAAATTTTAAAAAGGATGATAAAAATTTAAGCGCATATACTTTTAAAGCTCAAATTTATGATACAGCCGAAAGTTCGCTTGTTGACTCAAGAGGTATAGCCACAGAAGAATTAATTAAATTAACAGTAAGTTATCAGTTCCAAGACAAAAATGGAGTAATTGTTTATCAAGACGCTATAACTAAGGATAAAAGAGTTGTCGTTACTGATAATATTCCAAACAACGTTTTGGTGAAAAACAACGAAAAAAAATTATTATTAGATAGCATTGTCCAAAATATTTTATTTAAATCTAAAGTCTCATTAAATTAATTGGGATGCTGCTTAAGTCACAAGAATTAAATCTTAAAAAAAAAGATTTCTTTAAAGGAAAAATAATTCTTTTGTATGGTGAAAATCAAGATCTAATTAGAGATCTAAATGAACAAATCATTATTAAATTTAATGATGAACAAAAGGCTCAGAAAAATATTTTTGAGGAAGATATAATTAAAGATCCACAAAATATTATTAATTATTACCTTAATGGATCATTGTTTGATGAGAATAAGAATATTTTAATAATCAAGAATTGTTCTGATAAAATTATAGAAACTCTTAACAAAATAAAGAGTAATATTGATGAAAATACAATTATTATTAACGCTGAGATACTTTTAAAAAATTCTAAACTAAGACAATTTGGTGAATACGATAAACTAGCAATCTGTATTCCTTGTTATCAAGAAACTAAACTTGAAATAACAAGATTTCTCACACAGCAATTACAAATAAATAAAATTCAATTGCCCGAGAAGCAAATAGAAATTATTATCAATTCCTCATCATTAAAAAGATCCAAAATTAAAGAAGTAATAGAAAAACTAAATCTATATAAAAATTCAGAAAAAATTACAGATCAGGTTATTGATGAAATTTGTACCGAAGCGGACTTGAAAAAAAATGATGAGATTATTGATATTTTGTTATCTAAAAATGAAAAAAATATTAATGAATTTATATCTAATATGTCTAATTATGAAAAAAATTTTATAGAAATAATTATTATTCTTAGATCATTCATAATTAAAATTCTCGATATACAAAAAAACAATAAGAATCTCTCAATCGATGAACGAATCGAAAGGTACAAACCTATTATTTTTTGGAAAGATAAGGATAGAATAAAAAACATCTTAAAAATTTGGAACACTAATAATCTTGAAAAATTTCTTAGTAATTTAAATATTATTGAGACAGAATTTAAAAGGAACGACCTAAATCAAGATACACAATTTTATTATTTCTTAACTCAAAACTTATCTAAAATAGCCTTTAAGAATGCTAATAATTTTATTTAATTGATCAAGATTTTTGTAAGAAAATTTAATCTCTCCTGAATTATTCTTCTTATTTTTAATATCCACTTTTATTCCCATCAATAGTCCGAGATCATTTTCTAAAGATTTTATATTTATATCTTTGCCATTTGTTTTAGATTTCTTTGAACTAGAAAAAACCTCATCTTTTCTAACTAAAAATTCAGCCTGTCTTACTGAAAGATTTTTATTAACTATTATTTTTGCAAGTTTAATATTTTCGGGAATATTTACTAAACATCTTGCGTGCCCTGCGGTTAACAATCCGTTTGAGATCATTTTTTTTATCTCCTCAGGCAAACCAGCAAGCCTAAGTGTATTAGCAATGTGACTTCTGCTTTTTCCTAAAATTTTCGCTAATGTTTCTTGAGAATATCCAAATTTTTTTATTAAATTATCATAGCCCAAAGCCTCTTCTATTCCATTTAAATCCGATCTTTGAATATTCTCCAATATTGCAAATTCTAAAGATTTCTTATCATCAATATTTAAAATAATAACAGGGATTTCGTGAATTTTTGCAAGCTGAGCTGCTCTCCATCTTCTTTCTCCAGCAACAATTTCATATTTATTTTCTGATTTTTTTCTAACTAATATTGGCTGAATAATTCCCTGCTCCTTAATTGACTCTGAAAGTTCATTTAGTAATTCTTGGTTAAAATTTTTTCTTGGCTGAGATGGGTTGGCATATACAAAATGTATAGGAATTTTTTCTGATGAACTTTTATTTTGAATATTTTCTGGAGGAACATCCCCCATTAATGCTGACAGTCCTTTTCCTAAACCTTTAAATTTATTTCCAATCATTTATGCAACTTTTTTTTCTTCCAAATTTTCTCTAATTAAAAACTCATCCACAAACTGATTATAAGCTAAAGAA
>Ga0214921_10007583_pt1 | contig 14408 bp, 16 predicted proteins | sample LL1505_MetaG_FD_177992 | JGI IMG/M metagenome (GOLD analysis project Ga0214921, IMG submission 177992) | Freshwater microbial communities from Lake Lanier, Atlanta, Georgia, United States - LL-1505 | ecosystem: Environmental > Aquatic > Freshwater > Lake | place: USA: Georgia | collected... | reverse complement strand
CCTTTCCAAAACCAGGTATCGAGAGATTGAATGAAGGATACCACCAATAATATCGTGTAGGTTGGACGAGAAGAACAATAATATATACAATGGCTAAAGCCACGAAAATACGAAAACGGTCGGGGTCGCGTTCTACGATATGATAGTGATAACCACTAAAGCGTTCACGTAGTTCGGTGACGGCACCGCTTTCTTTTTTAGATGATGATAACCGAAGACGGAGGCGACCTTTCAAGTCGTTTATAACGTCCATAATGGAATGAAATGGAATGAAATGAAATGGAATGGAATATATACTACTTGAAGCATATATTACGAAAGTATATTACAGTTTAGACACGAAGAGGGGTGGGGAAACCGACGAGGTTGGCACCGATACCGAAGCCGGCACCGGTTCTAGCAGAAACGGCAAGGCTGGGGACATAGGTATCCAAAATGCTGAAGGTGGCAGCAGCAGTAAGAGCAATGAGTGCGACCTCCTCAAAGGACAGACTGCGCTTGGGGATAGCATAAGCTGCGATGGCAACCATAACACCCTCGACCAAATACTTAATGGTTCTCTTGACGAGTTCACCTAAATCAAAAACTCCGGACATCTAGTTATGTATTATAAATAATAATAAGAAATTAAATGGAATGAATGGAATGAATGGAATGAATGGAATGCGTTAAAACACTTAAATAAACTATAACCTAGTATATTATAATTCCATTTCGCTTCATTCCATTCCATTTCGCGATGTCCGCTCCGTCCGGTGTCGAATTAAAGCACACAAATTCCGGTGCTATCAATCCTAAATATATTGACTTGCTTGAAGAAGACAAGCCTATCGCAGGTCAGAAGTTCGCGTGTCTCTCCTTTGTGTCGCCAGAACACATTTTGAAGCAGAAAGACCACTTCTTCTTTGAGAAGTTTCTTCATTACTGGGACTACCAAAAGTCAATGGAGAAGTTCATCCAGTTCCTTAATTTCGTTAGTTTTAAATACAACGTAAGTTTTGACAAAATGTCTGCGGATTTTCAAGAGTTTGCTAAAGAAGAGAAAGATATCCTTCAAAAGACGAACATCTACGACGAATACAAGACCTTTTTGGACAAGCACGAGGATGACCTTGAAAATGAATTTAACGAGAAGCACAACTTCCAGACTTCGGTGAGGGGTTTGAAAGTGCGCGGTGTCTTTGGCTCACAGAAGGAGGCCGAGTTGCGTTGCCAGATGTTGCGCGAGGTTGACCCCAATCACGATGTCTTTGTCGGGCCCGTGGGGATGTGGGTGCCGTTTCATCCTGACGCGTATAAGACTGGTCGCGTCGAGTATATGGAAGAGACCTTGAACCAGTTGATGGCGGAGAAGAAGAAGAACGAGGAGCAGGCCAAGACGGAGTTTGATAAGCGTGTCAAGGAGACGAAGGCAAAGGCGATTCAGGAGAATATCAAGTTGGCGAAGGAGAGTGGGAACAAGTTGACGCAGATGTTGGCGAAGGACGGTGAGACCTTGGTGGATGCGAAGCCGAAGGACCTCGAGAGCACGGGCAGTGCGGGCGGCGCGGGCAGCGAGGGCGAGTGTGTTGGTGGCGGTATTTGGAATGCTGGTGATGAGACCGCGTCTGTGACGATGACTGTAGAAGAGATGCGCAAGGAACTGTTTGAGAGCGAGGACGTCGTGATGGATAAGAATAACGACCACGGGTTGTCGCGGTTGTCCTCGGCGGGGGGCGAGGGGAATTAGTATTTGAATATTCTAAATGAAAACAAAGGTCATTATTACTACTGGGAGATACAGTAATAATAATGTTATAATAATGTTATCTACCATTTCTTGGTAAATGTAACATTGGCATTCCAGCCACTCGACTGGCTGTAGCCACCACCAAAACTAATAGATGAATTCTTTGCTTCAGCAGCAGTTACAGCAGAAAAATCGGTAGAAGACGCGGTCTTCGGTTTTGTAAATTGGAGAGTTTTCATTCAAATGTGTTATAATAAACCATAAGATTATAATCCGGAGATTGTAATGATATTATTACTGGTCGTGTGAACTCGTTACCTAGACGGACTCTGCGACACAGTAATAATAATCTTTGAATACTGTTTTGTCTTTGACACTGCGACTCATTTTGGCGGTGGATATCTGTAGAGGTTAATATATAATTAAATTGATTAATATGTAATTAAATTGAAACAAATTTTTGTTATAAAAATTATATCATAAAGCAAAATGTGCAACTCAAAACGATTATGTGATGATGAAAAATGTCAAACCTGCTTTGAAAATTCATTTGCTTCACACGACAACTCAAAATACTGGAGCGAGAAAAACGGTGATGTAAAACCAAGACATGTTTTTAAGGGAACATCCAACAAATATTGGTTTGATTGTGAATGTGGTCATCAATTTGAATGTGCTTTATCCAATATTACCGCACTAAATCGTTGGTGTCCTTATTGTGCGAAACGAAAATTATGTGAAAAAGAAGATTGTCCAAGTTGTTTTAAAAATTCATTTGCTTCACTTGACAAATCAAAGTGTTGGAGTGATAAAAATGGTCATATAAATCCAAGACAGGTGTTTAAATCTTCCGGAAATAAATATTGGTTTGATTGTAATACGTGTTGTCATCAATTTAATATTCGTTTGGCTTGTATTTATGGGTCAAACAAGTGGTGTCGTTATTGTTGCAATCCGCCTATTAAATTATGTGAAAAAGAAGGTTGTCAAAGTTGTTTTAACAAATCATTTGCTTCAAACGAAAAATCAAAATATTGGAGTGAAAAAAACGGTGACATAAAACCAAGACAAGTGTTTAAATCGGCAAATACAAAATATTGGTTTAATTGTATATGTGGTCACGAATTTGAAAGTAATTTAAACCAAATTACAGGAACAAATTCTTGGTGTCCTTATTGCACCAACCAAAAATTATGTGAAAATGAAGATTGTAAAACCTGCTTTGAAAAATCATTTGCTTCACACGGAAAATCAGAGTTTTGGAGTGAAAAAAACGGTGATGTAAAACCAAGACAAGTGTTTAAATCGGCAAATACAAAATATTGGTTTAATTGTAAGTCTTGTTGTCATCATTTTGAAAGTGTTGTAGCTAGTATTACGTCACTAAAACCAACGTGGTGTCCTTATTGTGCTAATAAAAAATTGTGTGAAAATGAAGATTGTCAAAGTTGTATGATAAACTCATTTGCTTCACACGAAAAATCAAAATATTGGAGCGAGAAAAATAGTATTGTAAAACCAAGACAAGTGTTTAAACATTCTGGAAATAAATATTGGTTTAATTGTAAATACGGGCACGAATTTGAAAGTGTTTTATCTAATATTACTTCATTAGATAGGGGGTGTCCAATTTGTGTAAATAAAACCGAAAAAAAATTATATGAACAACTATTACAGTCCTATCCAAATATCATTTCACAGTTTCGCGCGGATTGGTGTAAAAGTCAAATTACCGGTCATATTCTTCCATTTGATTTAGTGTTGGAAGAACAAAAAATTATTATTGAATTAGATGGGAGACAACATTTCATTCAAGTCATGAATTGGAAAACACCAGAAGAACAATTTGAAAATGACCAATACAAAGAAAAATGCGCGAATGAAAACGGGTATTCTGTAATAAGAATTATTCAAGAAGATGTATGGAATGATACGTATGATTGGTTGAATGAATTAACTCAAAATATTATTAAAATTACAAGTGAACATACAATACAAAATATTTATATGGGCAAGAAAAACGAATACAAAAACTTTAATTAGTGTAGTAGAAAGCAAGATAAAATTGAAATAAATAGACTTGTGGATAACTCTAATATATAATACACCGTATTTACGTTATGCCCGAGTTCACGCGCGATTTGGATGAGTTGGTTTGTCATTTCAAGTCGCAAAAGGTCCATTTAACATTACATTTGGAGAAAAATTACCGAGAGAATATCCATTATATAAAATCACGAGTTACTGGTCTTGGAGATACGAAAAAACACGGAGGTCATAATCGTATCGTATATATGCTTACGGAAGAAGCATTTGAACTACTAAAAAACTCATTCAAGCTGAGAAGTAAATATATTGTAGACGTGTCAGATAATGTGAAGTGTGTCAAATTCCCAATGTGTATTGAAGCGCAGACCATCGGGTTTATTGAAAACGCGTATCGCGGTTTACGCGCTATGTCGCGTCAGTTTCAGGTTGGACCGTATTTCGCGGATTTGTGCTTTACGGACGATTTGATTGTAATAGAATGCGACGAATACGGGCATCGCGACAGATCTGCTGTGGACGAGGCGGTGAGAGAGGACTTCATCAAGAATCAAGGTTACGCAATGATACGATACAATCCGAATGAGCCTGGGTTTGACTTGTCGGATGTATTGAATCTGATAAATAGGAGGTTGATGTTGCTTTTATAAATTAAAAGTGGATTCATAAAAGCGACCATAATATGTCAGGTCGCTTTTATAAATGAAAGCGATTTTTATGAAAGCGATGATTAAATTACGCTTGCTTTCATAAATCAAAAGCAAGAAATAGTGTTGAAATGCTAATTTCGCGATCTTGCTACCCCGAATTGCGAAGCGCTTTCCCATCACCACTTACTCTTCTTCACATTAATCTTCGGTCCCTTGCCACTTTTCGCCGCATTAGGGTCATACGACTGCTCACCTTCGTCGTCAGAACCGAGATTCTTGGAGATTTCCCAGAATTCCTTACTGCCGAGCTTGAATGGCCCGTGCTGTTGTGCCTTATACCAGAAGATTTGGTCCTGTAATTTGTTCGATTTCGCGTTGTTATTTATGACGAGACACTCGTAATTCTCGGTGCACTGGTCCATCACCTGACAAAAGCTCTCAAACGTGGGGAACATACCCGCATAATTGTCGTAGATTCGCTTACGATTCGCAATATATGGTTCACGGAGGATAAAAACGTAGTCGATATTCGTGCGGAGATTTGGAGGGATACCAAGGGGATATTGCATTGTGATGACTAACATTATCTTCCAATGACGCCCGTTCATAAATAGGAGCCGCATCATCACGTCCTTCGTCCATTTGTTATCATACAAACAGTCATCCAATACAACGAACGTCCTTGGGTCAATGGATGACTTCTTGTATGTATCCATTTCCTTTTTCACTTGCTTTAAAACCGCCTTCTGGCGCTTGAGAATATTCTCAATGATGGCTGTATTATAAGCGTCGTGGATGAATAATTTTGGCACGTGTGCTGCGAAGAAACCGTTGCCGGCCTCTGTGCCTGAGATGACGGTGCCGATGGGTATATCCTGGTGGTGAAACATCAAGTCCTGGACGAGGAAACTTTTACCGGTATCACGGCGCCCGATGAGAACGATAACTGGGCCTTTGTTTTCATCAGGGCGAAAACTGATGGCCTTCATATCAAACTTCGCGAGTTCTAAATTCATAATGCTTGTGATAAAAATGGGAGATATTATAATATGAACGTTTACACGAATGGAATGGAATGGAATGGAATGGAATGGAATCCCGTTTAAAATAAATATAAAACTTCTATTCAACAATCATATCACATTTAGGAAATCACCCAAACAATGTCAACGAATAATCCATCGGCGGAGTGTCCGCGATTTCAACTTCATTATCGAAAACATAAGTATACTCCTGAAAGCATTGAACCCGCATTGCTGTATAATATCCAGAACTATATTCCGATTTATTCACGGTTTTTTGATATGAATGAAGTGAACTACAACGGGATTCAGTTGAATCAAAAGTATTATTTACAGAATATTATCGCGCATCCAGGGCGAATAATGGGCGACGCAGAGACCACCGACCACGACCACGACCACGCAAGGTCATTGAATCATTTAGAAACCATTATTGCCGACGATAATGGAAATACAAACAATATTCCGATATTTGTGAAGTATTCTCCCTTACTGGACCCTATCCGATATTTGTCGGGGAAATATGCTGCGCAGCAGGATAAAACGCGAACCCTTCCTAAATACAACTCCACGCAGGAGACGTGTGAAGATAAAATGTTGAATACGAATAATTCTTCCTATGTAGACGGATTTTTCTCGTTTTTGACGAGCCAAGCACTTCATACGCACGGCATCGTCCACGGTGTGGATTATTATGGAAGTTATTTGTGTAAACAACGCGAATTTTCGACCAATGTATTTGATGACATTGACTACTTGGTAGGCTGTTCCTTTTTCAATAATTACGAAAACGACATGTTTACAATAGACTATTCACAATTTGGCGATGACGACGACCTTTCTTCCGACATCAATATGAATAAAATGATGAAAATCCGAAACAAAATGAAACAAATGATTGGACCAACTGGAGAGAATAGTTATTTCAAACCAGACGAAAAATATAGCGATAGTAAGAATCGTATTCATATTCTGGACTCTACCGCTGAAACTGACCCTGATGTAAGGACAATTGAACCGTGTGATGTCACCCCTGCCGTTGCTGAATGTATTCCAATGGATACGCCAATGGAGGTAGTTGAATTCAATCTCTCGGAAATTGAAAATGAAATCTCACTCACGGAGGGGGCAACTACAAAGAAACAAACCCGAGATTTTAGTGACGGAAGTGATAGTGATACGTCGCAGTCCAATTCATCCTATACAACGATTAGCGATGACGACGACCAGGTCCGCGACCAGGTCCACGACCAAGACCCGCACCAGGAAGGCGGAAGTGACGATCACGGAAGCGACGACAGCGGAAGCGACGACAGCAGAAGTGACGATCACGGAAGCGACGACAGCGGAAGCGACGGCAGCGGAAGCGACAGCGGAAGTTATGACAGCAGTGACGAACAAATCATCGTGAAAATAAAAGACTTCCCAATCCAAGCGATTCTTCTTGAAAAATGCGTGAATACACTCGACCATATTATGATGACAGATGAACTCACGAAAGAAGAATGGCAATCCATTTTATTCCAGGTGATAATGACGCTTATCATCTACCAGAAAATGTTCGCGTTTACACATAATGACCTTCATACCAACAATGTAATGTTTATCGAGACCACCGAGGAGTTTTTGTATTATTTCTACGAAGGCCAATATTATAAAGTCCCCACATATGGCCGTATTTTCAAAATCATTGATTTCGGTCGCGCCATTTACAGGTTTCGCAATGAACTCATTTGTAGCGACAGTTTCCATCCGAAAGGCGACGCCGCAACGCAGTATAACTTCCCACCCTATTACAATCCAGAAAAACCCACCGTAGAACCCAATTTCAGTTTTGATTTGTGCCGGTTTGCCTGCGCACTCTTTGATTATTTTATTTACGATTTACGTAAAGTGGATAAACTGTGTAAATCCGACCCTATCATCAAGTTGGTCGTGAAATGGACGATGGATGATAAGGAACGCAATGTGCTTTATAAATCCAGCGGTGAAGAGCGATACCCCGACTTTAAATTGTATAAAATGATTTCGCGGTCGGTTCACAACCACGTGCCCTCATCCGAGATTCATAATCCGCTGTTTGATGAATACAAAATCACGATGAAAAAATACAAGAAGCATGCAGCGCTTGCTGCAAAGTTCTTGAAAGACGGCAAGAATACGCATATCTTTATCAATGTAGATACATTACCTGTGTATTATACAGTCTAGTCGCTGCTGCTGCTGCCACTGTTGTGGCGATGATTCGCGAGAAATAGCTCTCGGTGAGCCGGAAGTCCATTTTTCGCGATAAACTCAATATTGCGCATTGTCCACCCCATCGAACATCCGGAGTGACCGACTTCCATCTGATACTGGACCAACGACACGATGTCGTCATCGCCGGCACTGAACTGGAACCCGCGGCCGTCTGGCGGGCTGTATTCCGAGAGATATTTCCACACGTTTATTTCTTTGGACTTCACTTGTGGTAATTGACCTGCGCGAAGAATTGCGCGCATTCCGTCGCGAATCATATCTTCAGACCACTTGTCGTTTAAATAAGAGAGGTCGCATTCACTAACCGTTCTTACAGTAAGAGGCCAATACATATCCGCGGTGGAGGCGGAGGCGTCGTCTTCCATTTCGACGTCATCAATAGGTCGTTGTCCAGAGACCGAGACCGGGACTGTGGTGGTGGCCTCAGAAGTTGATGACGTTATAACCATACGAAATAACCAGCGAACGAATGAATATATCATAATAATGCCGTTATCTTTATATAAATATTAACATAAACAATCAATTTTATGTTTATAGTAAAAAAATAGTATTGTGAAATATAACCCGATGATTGTCTTCCACAAGTGGCGGCGCACTAGGAACAAGGCCAATCGGCGGAGGAACACCGGACGATTCGAATACGAGTTTCCCGCCTTCAACTTTCATTGTTCCGTAGCAACCGGCTTCAATCTTTGATAATAACTCACGCGACATCTGAATTGGTATACTGTGAACCTAATAATAATAATTCAATTTTTCATATCCGCGCAACTATCTTATCCAATACCAAAAATCATTGTTGGCATACCTCCTCCGAATAATGATGTGATGAGAGACATCACCATTGTATTTTGGATGCCGGTATTCGGGGAATCTCCCATAATGAAAGCAAATGCGATGGATTCTGGAATCAATAAGAGCGCAATCGTAAGGCCTGAGAGAAACTCATTGATGAGTAACGTAGGTGACGCGGATGTTACAGTATTCATTTTTAATATATGATATTATGATTCATTTATTCGTTCTTCTTTTACGCGATACTCTGCGACGATAATACGAATTCATCGTCCCCCGCATTTTACTATTGATACGTCGTCGTCCTGGTTGTCGTCGTGTCTTACGACCGCCATCAACTTCAATAATGTCTTCTCTACGTTCTGGACTAACAGAATTGGCGCCATTATAAGGGACCGAACTCCAATCAAAAATGGTATGATGCGGTAAGCTTGGATGACTACTCGATGAAGGAGACGGACTTTGGAATGAAAACGGGTCAATTTGGCCCTTTATTGCACGACACGTTACAACAATAACAACCGTATTATCGGGTGAAATTCGCGTCTTTTCATATATTTGTAAACCCTTTCCTTCTCCCAATATGTCAGATAATTTAATATTTGTGGTTCTTTTATCTTTACCAGAAATCACAAATGGATTCTGTGATGCGTTCATTACCAGTGTGCCATCTTCTTTATATTTATATACAATTTTGGGATAGTCCATTGAAACATATTCAGCGCGATGTTTTTCAATTGTATAGATCCAATGGGTATTTCATCAGCTATATTATACAAAAATATACCATCATCTATTGTAGTTACGGGCGTTGTTCCATTACAAAATGTATCCAAATCAGTTACATACGAACCTGCTTGTTTTACATGTATTTATGTTGTATCTCTAAAAATTTTATCGACTTTACCTATATTTTGATACATACGTGTCAACAGTTCATTTCCTGTATTTGGAAAACTAGAATCCAAAATAGTATTCATTATCCTATTATATCTACCGCTCATCATTGTAGTAAACATTCCTAAGTCGCACGTAAAAATCGTGTCAAATTGTGTTTGAAACATACCATTATCTCTTTTATCACGCCTTGACGAACTCTCAGATGAAAATGTGCTACAAGTTTCTGAATGTGTTATTACAAATACAATATTTTCGATTCGTTTTTTTAGAAACTCATCCGGTATCTTTTCTTGAAAGTCGCGTGGTCGTGATACAAGTGGGTAGCGTCTGTGTCTTGGTGAAGGAGGACGGTCTCGGTGTTTGTCATCGACACTATTAGGCGAACGCGAACGCGAACGCGAACTCATTATCCAATAATCGAATAAGCGAATAAGAGAATAAGAGAATAATATATAAACAAGTTATGCTATATATTATATACAGTTAAATGAAATCGAGTAACGGTTCTAATCGCCCCCCCGACACCATTACCATTGAAGGCACTACATATGACATAACCGATTTCAAACATCCCGGTGGAAGTATCATCAAATACATGGCCAACGGACCTGACGCGACAGACGCATTTCGCGAATTTCATTCCAGGTCATCGGATAAAGTGCATAAAGTGCTTCGGTCCTTGCCGGTCGTGACGGACGCCACCGACACCGCCACCGCCACCGCCACCGACACCGACACCACCAAATCCGCTATCGACGCAGCCACCATCGCAATGACCGCTGATTTCCGCGATATGCGCGCCACCCTTGTCGCACAAGGTTGCTTTGAACCGGATTATATCCACGTCTATTTTCGTCTTCTTGAAGCAGCATTTTATTTTGGATTGGGAACGTGGCTTGCGTCGTATAATATTTACGCATCCATTCTCTCGTTTGTCGTATTTAAGACGCGTTGTGGATGGATTCAACACGAAGGAGGCCACGTGAGTTTAACGAGTTCGCGCACCATTGACCGTGCGATTCAATCGGTCGCAATGGGGTTCAGTGGTGGGACAAGTGCGTCGGTATGGAATAGTATGCATTCTCGACATCACGCAGCACCACAGAAAATGGAGCACGATGTAGACCTAGATACGACACCACTTGTCGCATTTTTCAATCGCGCTTTTGAGTCAACAACCCGCGGACAAAGAGCCGCGCGATATATGAACCGTTGGTGGATGCGACTTCAGGCGTGGACATTCTTGCCCATTGTCAATGGAATCCTGGTTCATTTGTTTTGGTTATACTACCTCCATCCTAAAAAAGTATTCCAATCGTTATGCCACGCGAAGACAACGAACGAACGTAGAAATGCGATAATAGAATCACTCGCAATCACCGCACAGCATCTATCATTACCACTTATTTTTTATAATGGTGGTGCGTCAGGTGGAGGTATCGCGTGGTGTTATTTTCTTCTTATGGTGACGAACTTTTATAGTTTTATTTGGTTATTCGGTCACTTCACTCTATCACACTCTTATACTGGGGTTATCCCCGCAGACAAACATCTATTGTGGTTTGAATACGCAGTGAATCACACCGTGAATATTTCGACAAAGTCGGCATTGGTGACGTGGATTATGGGGTATCTGAATTTTCAAATCGAGCACCACCTTTTTCCGTCGATGCCGCAATATAAGAATGCGCTTGCGGCGCCGTATGTGCGCAAGTTTTGCGAAAGACACCCCCATTCATTGAGATACACAGAACATACGTATAAAGAGGCGTGGCGCCGGATGTTATCCAACTTGAACGAGGTTGGAAAACACTATTATGAAAATGGTGTGGAAGCGCAGACACCCGCGTCCGCACAAGCACATGCACCCGCGTCCTCGTCCGCGTCCGCGTCCTCGCCTGAACACGAACACCTTGATTAACCATTTGGAGCCAGAATCGTGAAAACCTAGAATCCAGGTGTGTCTACAAATACCGCCGGTGCGCCTCCGCCACCGCCACCGCCGCCGCCACCGCCGCCACCGCCGCCACCGAGACTGTCAAACTGATTCAACACAAACACCGCTAAAACCGCAGAAATACACACCATAATAGAATCGCGCATCAGAATCTTCACCGGTTTTTGTCTATCTGATTCAACGAACCGCATCTCCATAAATTTCAATAAAAAATAAATTACGGCAACTGCTGCGCCAATAATAAACATTTTCGTAGAGTTCACCATCTACGTTAATTCGATGTATATAGTTCTAAATAGACGTATATACATAATTCAAATGATAGAATACGTGGAATTATACGAATTCCGACGATACCGACGTATTAGGTCTGAAATGCCAACATCACCGGCGGGTAACATACATACATAACACCGCCAGCGATTGCTAAAAATGCGAATGAAAATATGAATATAAGAATGTCTAATAAAAAAATATTATCATACCATTTGCCCGGTTCTTCTTCTTCGTCAGCCATAATTACTAGTATATAATACTATAATTACATTGATGCTTACGCTTACGCCAGCACTTCAATATCATCTAACAATGGCGGCGCGTTGATATGTTGTATATCGTTAAGTGTATGAATATCCAATGTATCTAGTTTGATATCACCGCCAATCGAGAGCCTACCATCGTCGTCGACATCGGCATCGACGTCTGCGTCCGCATCCGTGTCGTGCGTCATATACTCATTCTTTCTCTCGTTCGCATCAGTTTCAAATGTGCGAATCTCATTCTCGCCGAAGGACACCCCGTTGTTATTCGATTCACCGCCACTGCCGTTATCGCCGTTATCGCCGTTATCGCCATCACTACCACCACTGCCATTTAATTCACCAACGAAATCTAAATTTTCAATTCGGTCCGCGCCTGCGCCTGCGCCTTCGCCAGCACTCGCGTCTGTAATATCATCTTCGCTTGAAACACGGTCGCGTTCGCGATGACGCCTGCGCCGTGTCGAAGAATGGTTTGACCGACGTCTCGCCGAGAGATTGGCATCCTCTTCCGATAGAATCGGCTCTTGCTTGATGACCTCTTCATTTTCCGTGACTTCTACGACATCCTCAATCGTTTCTTCTAAATACATCTTAATGAGTTCTTCTACCGGAATATTGTCACGAATGGTGTTATAAATACACTCCTTGACGATGATTTCAAACTCGCGGTTATTGCGCTGGGTGTGAAGTGGTGCGATACCACGCTCAAAAATATACACGTTTGAATACAATTTCCGCGCACTATTCACATATATCTTATGAATAAAGTCCGCAAGTTGTGGTATCTTGATATCCACCTTCTTTTGTTTATTTCCAACACGCATTACGGTCATACACTTCAGATGAATGATGTGAACACAAGTAATGAGGTCTTCTAAATATCCACACGTGCTTCTCTCCTTAATTCTCTCAGTCTCTTCCTTGATGATATTCGGGTTCCATTTGGGAACTCGCGAGAGAAGATTCTGAAATGTCATTAGGTATTTGTCGTGTTCTTTATTTCCAACACATAGCTTCACCGCTTCATCTAAAATAGAACGAAAACCTTCTTGTATCAGTGGAGTCAAAATATTGACGAGACGAGATGCCCATTCATTTTTTGATTCGTAAAGCGAAGTCACCGAATAATCATCCATCCGCGTATCGTATCGTATGCCTCTTGGATTTACATAAATGAAATATTTTCTAAAGTCAAATTACAACGAAATACAATAAAATGAAGTAGATACAACATCAATAATTTCTCATTTCTAAACTCTTTTCTCACCTTGTCAAACATAATGAGAAGTTCATACCGACGAAGTTCTATCATACTGGGATAGGTATGAACGAAATCAATGATATCTAATGCGGAATACCCTTGTTCGTATAATGAAACCGATAAATCCAAGATTTTTGCGTATTCTTCTCGGGTAGGAGGCGTCGTCTCTGGTTCCATCTGACCTACGCTTGTAATAAGGTAACTCGGATGTATCTGTATGAGTTCATTTAATGATTGTTCTCTCGCTTTGTTGATTTTATATGTATCACACGCAGCGTCAACAAAGTAGGTGTGTAGGTTCATCATTACACCTGTCTCGGGATGAATTGGCGGTGGAATATAGATATCACAAAAGCGCGAGAGAATCGGGCGGAGAAGGCTATCTTTGTTTTCAACAACAATGAAAAATCGTGTGGATGAACTGAATAATTCAATACAGCGACGTAGCGCAGATTGCGCGTCAATCGTTAGTTTATCCGCATTTGTTAAAATCACGGACTTGAATATCGCGCCTTCTTTTAAGTCGATATTCGTCTTTGCGAAAAACTTCAATTCTTCGCGGATGAAACGAATACCTTTGCCGTGGGCACAATTCGCGCGCATTACATAATTCTTCACTGCGGTCTTATCTCCGTCGTATACAGCGTGAATAAATTGGTCTAAAATATGTGTCTTTCCGCAACCGTGAGGCCCATAGAAAATAATATTTGGGATTTTGCGGTTCTTGATGAATACACCCAGTTTCTCTCGGACATTTTGATGTATGGATGCTATGACGGACTCAGTCGCGGTAATCGAAGTCGTCGTCGCCGTTGTCGTAGTGGTCGTCGCCGTTGTCGTCGTTGTCGTCGTCGTCGTCATTATTACTACGTATTTAATTATATTGTAATAATGACGTATTGTATGTTTAATTGGGTTTTCGTCTCGGTGCTCCGTTTTCGTCTCGGTGCTCCGTGTTCTCGGCGTTCGCCTCGAATCACTCCGCACCTCGACGCCTTACAATTATTATCATCCATTTTTACACCAAACAAAGCAACAAACGTTTCATTGCTTCGAAAAAAAGCACAGGCGTCGAGGTGCGAAGTGATTCGAGGCGAACGCCGAGAACACGGAGCACATCGACGAAACTAGAAGTTGATTGATTGCTCATACGGCTTCACATTTGCCAACTTCCCTGGCATATTGCTCTTTCCATCCCCGCTCTCGCCGTGTTTGTTCTCTCCGTCTGTATAATAATAGTTCGT
>Ga0214921_10007581_pt1 | contig 14410 bp, 19 predicted proteins | sample LL1505_MetaG_FD_177992 | JGI IMG/M metagenome (GOLD analysis project Ga0214921, IMG submission 177992) | Freshwater microbial communities from Lake Lanier, Atlanta, Georgia, United States - LL-1505 | ecosystem: Environmental > Aquatic > Freshwater > Lake | place: USA: Georgia | collected... | reverse complement strand
TTAGGTTTTGTCATAGCTATGCACATAATTATTCCGCTGCATACTACAGATTATTAGAGATTTTTTCAAGTTCTAACTAAACATCCGCAGCACCGGTATATCTTCGAGTTTTGGTAGCTTATTTTTCAGCCGTCCAAAGCTGATTACTTTGTCTAAAGCCTTGGTTATGTAGTCTTGCGTAGCTTCCTCTGAATTTCGAGAACGATATTTCGCTGATGCGATGTATACCCCCGAAAGTAAGGCTCGCTTAGTGTAATGATTGAAGTCGGTTGCAACATCACCTGCGTAGCGCCATATAGCATCGGATGTTCGCCATGCAGATTTAAGTGATGGAGTATGACCCGGAATAATTCTGAGCCCCAAAGCTAAGGCTATTTTGTCTCTGATTTTCTTTGGAGTCTCTTCTTTTGCTAAAGCCTCCAACATCTGGGCGTCCATCGATTGCTCGTAATAATCCAAAGCGCCGCGAATACCATCTGGAAATATTATGTAATGATATTCAGGATCAAGTGACAGGCTAATGGCGGTATCGCGCATAGCTGATATATTCCAGCCTTTTCTAGCCAAAATTTCCACGAATTTTGATTTTAATTCTTGCGACATAATGGCAGAGCGCTCTTTTTGTGGTTGACTTATTTGCAATAATATAGATAATGATATGCTATTCAACCAGATTTGCGCAAAGGGGGTAATTTAAAAGTGATTGTTATAACTGTTCATGCAGGCAATGGCGAGCAAGCTATCAGGAATCTGAAGCGTAAGATGCAACGTGAGCTAGTCTTTCGTGCCATGAAAATGTCTCGATTCCACGAGCCAAAGTCTGTCGAAAAAGTACGTAAAGCAGAAGAGTCTGAACGCAGACGCCGCAAGCTAGTACGCAAAAAAGCGATGGAGAGCTAAGCTCTCAAAGTTTCGCGGGGCAACTCGCGAAACTAATATTTCAAAAGTTTCATACGCACCTCCCCTAGCTCAATTCCCCCCATCTTTTTATTATTATAAAATTTTTACTCTTGATATAGTCGATTTGTTGCTATAGACTCAGAGTTGCAAAACAATTAAATTGTTGAGTACTAATTATGCTAAAGGTCGTTCTTCTAATTATCTCTATCCCCGTCTGCTGCTTTACCGCTATCGTGGCTTCTGCGGAAGATGAGGCTAAAGATATATATCCAATGACACCAGAGCCAGGTCTGGAGTCCCCTATGGGGCCTAGAAAAACTGACGAAGGATCGTCAGCTGAAGGGCTGGAAGAGTAACAATCAACTTATTTTGGAGTTATACTATGCTAAAAATTATCACACTAATGGCCACTTTATTCCTTGCATCATCCGTACTGGCAGAGGGGGCGCAAGAGACTCCTTCTCCAGATGGCGGCGCTTATCCAGAAATGCCAGAGCCAAAAAAGAAGAGCAGCAAAGTTGATAAGGATCAAACTCAAGAATCTAAAGTCTCTGATGAAGATGATAAGTGATATCTTGCTTATGACACAGATTTTTGTGCCATAAGCACTACCAAAGACCCTCGGGATTGGGCTTACGCTCGCCCGAGGGAAAGATAAGCAAAATAATTCACATCGATATTATCCTGCAGCTTCCAGCTTTTTGTGAATAAATCATACCCAAGCCCCTTTAGTTCTTGTATTTTCATGCCTGAATCACTAACGAACCTGGCTATCTCTGAAGGCTTCACAAACTTGCCGAATTCATGAGTACCGATAGGTAGCCACCTGAGTAAATATTCCGCGACTCCTATTGTCATCAAGCGAGCTTTATTGGTGCGGTTGATGGTTGATAAAATCATCATACCACCAGGCTTAACTAAAGCCATAGCCGACTTGATAAAGAACTCAGCATCAGCAACATGCTCTATAATCTCGAGCGCCAAAACAACATCGTAAAGACCCTTGTGTTCTTCAACTGAACCACACTCGTACTTGACACTAAGAGCGTGCTTTTTTGCATATACTTCTGCGGTTTTGATATTTTCAATCGAGGCATCGATTCCGGTGACTTTTGCCCCAATCTTGGATAGAGGCACCGATACCAGACCACCACCACAACCTATATCCAGGATAGTGACATCCTTGGGAAATGAACCAAAATGCTGAGTAATTTTATCCTTAATATAGCTAAGCCTTATAGGATTAATTTGATGAAGAGTACGGAACTCGCCATTCTTATCCCACCACTTTTCAGCAAGTTTGCTAAATTTCTCGACTTCTGCGGGGTCTATGCTAGTATGATTTTTCATATTAATAACTCATTTGTTTCCCTCGGACAAGCGAAGCGATGATCCGAGGGTCTCGTGCAACGCAGGAATTCCTGAGGCCATGAGGTCTGCGCCCAAGGGGAAAATGACATACTATCTTACTTATGGCAATAATTGTACAAAAATTTGGCGGGACATCCGTAGGCGATAGCAAAAAAATCCAAAATGTTGCAGATAGAGTCGTGCAATCTATCAAGGATGGTGATCAAATAGTCGTTGTAGTATCAGCCATGGCTGGCGTGACAAATCAATTAGCTAGCTTCTGTGCAGGAATTTCGGACTTAAACTCAGAGTCAAAATTGGCTGAATATGACGTAGCGCTTAGTAGTGGCGAGGTTGTAACGGCTGCATTACTTGCATTGGCCTTGCAGCAACGTGGCGTAGATGCACAATCTTTACTCGGATGGCAATTGCCCATAAAAACAAGTCATAGCTTCTCAAAATCCTTGGTTCAAGAAATAGATTCAGAGCTACTGATCAGACTTCTAGATTCAGGCATCACGCCTGTTATCGCTGGTTTTCAAGGAGTAAATTCCGATGGCAGGGTAACAACCTTAGGGCGCGGTGGGTCAGACACAACGGCTGCTGCAATTAGTGCAAGTATCAAAGCCGATTATTGTGATATATATACAGACGTAGAAGGTGTTTTTACCGCTGACCCACGACTCGTACCTCTAGCGCGCAAGATTGATTTACTCAGTTACCAAGAGATGCTAGAATTTGCTGATATGGGAGCTAAGGTATTGCATAGCCGTGCGGTACAAATAGCAATGCGGTATGATTTTCCTATAAGAGTCATGTCATCTTTTTTAAATGCACTAGGAACAACAATTACAAAGCATAGTAAAAATATGGAATCACCAAAAATTATAGGTATAGCTCATAACAAGAACATAGTTCTTACGGACTTCAAATTTAAAGACTATAAGGCCATGGAAGATCTATTTGCTGAATTTGCTGAAAATGATATACATGTGGAATCGATCAATAGAGACACTCAATCCTTTGTAGAATGCATAATTCAGCTTGGTGATATTGCTAAAGTTCAAGCGATACTAGATCGTAGCCCTGATATTACTTACAATATCAGAACTGACATAGCGATTGTCTCGATTATAGGTTTTAGCTTAAAGAATGATACGAGTATATTCAGTAAGGTTCTGTCGAGTTTAGCAAGGGATGGTATAGAGATCATGTCGATGATGAGTTCTCAGATCAAGTTAAGCATAATGGTACCAGAGCCTGCTACTGAGCGAGCTGTGAAAATTCTCCATGGACTATTGATATGCTAGGAAATGGATTTATGAGTCATTGCAAGCTAAACCTGCAGCTCATCTTAATAACGGTCTTGATCCTTTCGGGTTGCTCTGGTGGAAATCATAGCAAAAAACTCCTGTCTAATATCGAGACTCATTTAAGCAAAGAGCATAAAATAGAGCATGGTGCAGTTGTCGCTACCTATGATCTAGTAGGACTTGGCAGCGCAAAATGTTTGCATGCAAAGGACTATAGTTTAATTATTAATGATTCTCACCAAAACTCACGTTTTATCAGTAAGGCATCAAGCAAACTCAAGAAGCATAAACTAGAACAAAGAGCAAAAGCCAAGCTCGCAGACCTAAAAAGCAATCTTTCAAGACTTCATGATAAGTACAAAATTTTCAAGGGCTCTGACTTAAGAAGCCTTGATTTTCCAGAAAGCAGCGAATCCGACTCGCCATTCGATAGCATTGATTCTGATAAAGAGCAAGATGGCCACTTAAGCAGGCTACACAAAACCGATCAGCTATCCAAGCACGTACCCATATTCTTCCCTCATTATTCGGCGCGTCTCGCGAGTAGTTTTGGTATGAGAAAACACCCGATAGACGGCAGTAAAAAGCTACATGCCGGCACAGATTTCGTAGGACCAAAAACAAGCCCGGTATATGCCGCTGCAGATGGGAGAGTTTTGGAGGTCAAGAAGTGCAAGGGTTATGGTAACAACTTAGTGATAGGTCATGGCAAGCAATTCAAAACTCGATATGCTCATCTAAGTAAGATACTAGTAAAAAAAGGAGATCATGTAATACGTGGTCAGAGAGTTGGGCTACAGGGCAAGACTGGTAGAGCTACTGCCGAGCATTTACATTTCGAGGTAATGTTGAATGAAACACATGTCAACCCCGCAGATTTTGTTATGCATGGCTATAGCTGTCAGGTTCGTTAGTCCGTAGAATGATTTTACTAAAGCGTGATTTGCTAATCAAATAGATGCAAAAAGCCACTTACTGCACCAGTGACGCAGAATACCAGGCATTCAAGGGCGATACGTGGACATGATTCATCATCATCAAAATGCTGGTTAATATCAATCTCGGAACTAAGTTGGTAGTATTTTGGCATAGGACAACTTTGGTATAAACTACCCCAGTCAAAGCTACCCGCTTTATATAAACTATCGGGCTCTGTGAGCTTTACATCTTTTTTTATTTGCTCCAATGATCTAAATATCAAGAAACAATTAGAGTGCAAAATCCCTGAGTGAGGCGGAGCGGCAGTAATCGCATCAGGATATTCCCACGGTATTTTAAATTCGCTATCAAATGCACCTTTATGTATAATAAAATCATACTCCCCATAATGCCTTTTGATTATCAAAGAATCTTGCCCAGGAAGGTGTGAGAGTAATATATCAAGGTATGAGTATCTATCTTCGATCTCGAACTTATCTAAACCAAGATAAAATCCATCAGCGACAAGTATGCCATTAGGAGCGAGCATCTTGTGCAATTGTAAAATCAACCCAGCACCATCAACGCAATGTCTTAGAGTGTACTTAGATACTATGAGGTCAAATTTGATATTTTTTACCTCCGCCTCTTCTATTATATTTTCAATAACTACCTTGCCTAGCTCCATAGATTGAAATTTACTGGTGTTCTTGTATTGATTAGATTGTTGATGAGGCTCGCCCCTGACGCTAATGATAGAAACCCTGACGTCTTGAGGTATTTTAGCGCTTCGCAAGAATTCAAGTAAGCCTCTTGCAAAGCCAAAATCCCCAGCGCCAAGATCAAGTAGATTGAATTGTTTTTGATCTCGATTAGATAAGATTTTTGTTACAAGAAGCTCATACTCATTGAGTTCGCACATGCCATAAGGTTCATGATTAATGCCTCTATGTCTTGGACTCCACTGATTACCAGATTTATCTCCTAGATCTTCAAAAACCTCTTTTATTTTGTGTTCAATGGCTTTTGGTCTATTGATCCAATTTAAGTATTTACTCATTAATCCAGCTCCCTTGCTTTAGGCAGGATGTATATTACGGTCGAGTAATTTAGTCAATGAGGTAGAAGCAAAATAGAATTATACCGCGAGCAATAACTCTGATTGGCATTATGCTCATTTCATTTGACAAACAGACTCTTTTCCTGCATTTTATAGCAAAATAAATTCAGGTGACTCATGTCAGTGATGGCGGATAAATGGATAAAAAGAATGGCGCAAAATCACGAAATGATTGTGCCATTTTCTGCAAATCAGATGCGCCAAGCCGAGGGTAATAAAATCATATCATATGGCCTATCTTCATATCTAATATATGTCAAGAATAATTTACTATCGGCAAGATAGGATCATTGCATTCTTGACAGCAAAATAGCGTCGTGGGTCAGTGCCACACCAGTCTACACGATGATTGACAATGGGGTGTGGGGATTACAATTGTATTTGCGGTTCGAGAATGTAATGGCCCTGTTGGCGTTTATCATGGATTTTTTTAAAGGAGTGCATTATATTGGGCATTAGCGCTATTTTATTGGTTTTTCAACAAAACTCAAAATAGCGCAAATCTAGAGTTTATCAACTCTCTATTGGTTTTTTATCTCCGAACATTTAATGGCTCTGTGACTTTTGTTGAATTCAGATATTGACATTAGGTGCATTTATGGTACAATTTCTATTGTATAGGTAAATTTTTGTCTATACACTGATAAGTTCAATCATCAAAAATATATAGGTACGATTATGGAAATAAATATAAATGGAATTATAAGTAATCCTCGTGATCAGGAATGTCATGTAAATATCCTGCCAGGTAGCTGCTTAACTCTTAGTGGTGGCACACAATTCTTTGCTAGCTTCGTTATTCCTCCACATCAGGCATTACATCCAGATGGGCAGTTCTATCCTTATGAAGATGCGCCCGTGCTTGGAGCGTAGCGCCAGATGCAGGTATACCAAAAGAGTAACTCACCTCGCCTCATTTCATTTGACAAACCGATCATTTTCCTCCATTTTATAGCTAAAATAAAATAGAATAGCTAATGTCAGTAATGTCGGACAAATGGATAAGAAAAATGGCGCAAGCAAGCTCGATGATTGCGCCATTTTCTGAGAAGCAGGTGCGAGAAGCCAATAAAGCCAAGATCATATCTTATGGCCTCTCTTCCTATGGTTACGACGCTAGAGTATCTGATGAATTCAAGATCTTCACAAATATCCACTCATCGATTGTTGATCCGAAAAACTTCGACGCTCAGAGCTTCGTGGATCGTAAAACCGATGTATGTATAATACCACCCAATAGCTTTGCCCTAGCTAGAACGGTTGAATATTTTAAAATCCCGCGCGATGTTTTGGTTATTTGCGTTGGTAAATCAACTTACGCAAGATGCGGCATTATAGTGAATGTAACGCCCTTGGAGCCTGAATGGGAGGGGCATGTTACTTTAGAATTTTCAAATACAACGCCATTACCCGCTAAGATCTACGCAGGTGAAGGAGCTTGCCAATTCTTATTTTTGCGTGGCGATGATCTGTGCGAAACATCATATGCAGATCGCAGTGGTAAATATATGGGTCAGCGCGGTGTAACACTACCAACAATTTAAAGGATAATAAACATGACGGAAAAAGATGAAAGGCCTCATATAGCAATAAATGCGCAATATATAAAGGATTTGTCATTTGAAAATCCAGGAGCTCCAGCGAGCTTAGCAATCAAAAACCAACCAAAAGTAGAACTTGCTTTGGACATACACGTATCTAAACTACCGGAGGATAATGTTTTTGAGGTAGCTTTGCATATTAATGCCAAGGGAACTTCTGAAGAAAAGCCATTGTTTATAGCGGAGCTGGTCTATGCCGGAGTCTTTACCCTGATTAATATTCCAGACGAAGATAAAGACATGTTGCTAGCGATCCATTGTCCATCTATGCTATTTCCATTCGCGCGTAAGATCATTGCGGATGCGACTCAAGATGGCGGGTTCCAGCCTTTGATGATTGACCCAATTGATTTCGGTGCTCTTTATCACAAAAAGATGACCGAAGAGTTAGAAGAAGATGGTGGTCATACTGTGCAGTAGTCAATGCTTCCCTCGGGCTTAGACCCCAGGGTCTTAGCAAGTCGAGAGAGATCCTCGGATCATCGATTACGCTCGTTCGAGGAAGGCGGGCTTTTTAAACTAAAGGAGAAAGATCTATGAATAATATTTTCAGTAACATGGCCACGAGCAGCAAAAACACAATCTATCTTTCGCTTACAGCTTCACTATTCGCATGCTCCTTGCTGCTCAATCTTTCCAATAAGCTCGTAGCATGCTCTTTATGCTTTGTATTTATAGCATTTTGCGCCAACCTTATAGCCGAGCTTTATGGCAAAAAAAGAGCCATCGCCACCATTGCTCTATGCAGCTTAGCTACCTTCATAGTTTCATGGAAGACCCTAGATTTAATGCTTCTTGTTTCTTTCTTCTCCGTCCTTCTCTCTTGCTACGGCGCTATAAGCATATCCTCTAAACTAACATCTATGCCATTTCAGATGAGGAATTTGCTATCCCTGTCTATTGCCTCTACTATAGATAGCTTAATCATGTCAACTTCATTGCTCAACAAGTTCTCAGTTCATAAGTCTATACTCATAGGATTTAAGGATCTTATGTTCAAGTTTTCTTATCTATCTGTTACTAGTCTATGTCTATGTGCTGCATTGTATTTAGCATCTTCTCTGCGTTCTCGCGATAGCTATTGATCATTTATCAGGAATTATATTGTCATCCCCGCGGGTCCCATTGTCATCCCTGTGAAGGTCGGGATCCAGGCGTAAAAAAAATTCATTACCAGGCGGCTGAATTATTTTTATCTTGAATCTGCCGCTCTTTAGATTCATGGATTCCCGCCTTCGCGGTAATGACCTTGAGCTTAAGGGTGGTTGTTATAATAAACCGACTTATCATTGGCTCTTCCCCACTTTTCCGACATCACATTCAAAATTCCTCTAAAATATTTTAAAAAATACAACTTTGTTGCATAAATGGCACTTGACTATACTTATTTTGTGTCATATTCTCCAAAAAAACCCACAAAATCCCATATTAACCCAAAATTTACCTATTAAATCATATATTAGCTTAGTAATATATGTTAACAGGGGCAAACCAAGAGAGCGAAGGTGAATATTTTTTTATCGCGGTACCTTAATAATATAGACAAAAAAGGACGAGTCTCGGTTCCTGCAGGATATCGCAATAGCCTTAGCCATGAGAATTTAGGTGGCATCATAGCCTATCCCTCGATTAAACACGGATGTATAGAAGCTTGTGGAATAGAGCGTTTCAAGCAGCTGACTGCTATCATACAAAATCTTGACCCCTATTCAAAAGAGCGCGATGCGTTTGAAACGATTATTTTCGGCGAGTCTGTGCAGCTTAGTTTTGATAGCGAAGGTAGAATCATTCTGCCAAAGCACTTAATAGAATACGGTAACCTTGGAGATCAAGCGAATTTTGTTGGTAAGGGTCTGGTATTTGAGATATGGAACCCAAGTGATTTCGATGATCATCTGACTAAAGCCAAAGCTATTGCCGCGAATAATCGCGACTTACTTAAGAATGTGTGAGTTTGGTGTCTTCCTCGGACGAGCGTAAGCGATGATCCGAGGATCCCATGAGATAAAACTCCTGAGACCTTCGGGTCAAGCTCGAAGGAAACAAGGACAGATTATGACGATGGAGCATATTCCAGTAATGTTAAATGAAGTAATAGCAGCGCTTCATATAGAGCAAAACAAAACATATGTAGATTGCACCTTTGGTAGAGGTGGATATAGCGCAGCGATTTTGGATAGGGGTGGCAAGGTTATTGCGATTGATCAGGATCCTGCTGTTGAGAAGTATGCAAGGGAGCTGAAGGAGCAGTATGGCGATAAATTTTCTTTTCATAGAGGAAATTTTGCCGAAGTGGGGCAGATACTAGGTGGCATCAAAACTGATGGGCTGGTTTTGGATCTTGGAGTTTCCTCGATGCAGCTAGATGAGGCGGAGAGAGGGTTTTCATTTATGAGAGACGCGCCGCTGGATATGCGAATGAGCAGCAGCGGATATAGCGCAGCGGATTTTGTCAATGAGGCTGACGAGATAGAATTAGCGCGTGTGATCTTTGAATATGGAGATGAGAGGGCTTCGCGTAAGATCGCTCGTTTTATTGTGCAAGAGCGAGAAGTTGAGCCTATCAAAACAACACTAAGACTTGCTAATATAGTTCGTCGCGCGATTGTCTTTAGGCCAGGAAAGATTGATATGGCCACCAAGACTTTTCAGGCGATTCGCATATGGGTCAACGACGAAATGGGAAGTCTAGAGAGGTTGTTAGAGCAGGCTGAAGATATGCTGAATAAGGACGGTAGGTTGGTTGTAGTTACTTTCCATTCGCTTGAAGATACAATTGTTAAGAGGTATCTACAGAGCAAGACAGAAAAGAGGGTGCAGAGATCGAAGTATGAGAAAGCGCCAGAGAGCCTGATGCCCTTTGAGTTGATATATAAAAAGGCCATCAAACCTAGTGACGCTGAAGTTAGAAGCAACCCAAGATCAAGGTCGGCTAAAATGAGAGCGGCAACAAGACTGGGCAATAATAAAGGAGAAAGCCGATGAACAAAATTATGAACTACTTAAGCGTCCTAGCTATTTTTGTTGCAGGCTATGTTACTTTGGCAATCAAAGATGCAGTACATGATTTGAATTATCAGCTTGGCGTCAATAGTCGTCAGATCGCAGAAGAAAGGAGTGCTATTAATATATTGAAGGCTGAGTTTGCATTTCTACAATCTCCAAAACGTCTAAGGGCTCTAGTAGAAAAGCACCTAGAACTTAGCAGTATCAAGAGCGATCAAATTGCCCAAGATCCACTAACGAGTCAAGAGAGCGAAGTTAGGTTGGCGGAATCTAGTCAGACCGTAAAAATGACTCAAAAAACAAGGTTATTTAAGCAGGTGAGGTGGAACTATAAGAGCCATGGCGGCCAGAGTAACATACAAACCGTCGATCATAGAAGGTAGGCTAGATGAAGATACTACCCTGGCTTTATAAGACTGGATTTTCATCATTCAAAACAATGATAAGTCTGACTTGCTGGGATAATTGCCAAAGATCTATGACGATGCGCCTTGCCTTAGTAGCGATTGGATTTAGTATCTTTTTTAGCTCCATAGCATATAGGCTTGTGAGTCTTGTTCTTGAGCCTCATGAACAGAGAAGTCAATTAGCAACTAAGCAAGTGGCTCGTAAGGAAATTACAGACCGCAACGGCACCCTACTTGCAGTTAATATTCCGACTTCCTCTCTATTTGCTAATCCTCAGCATATGGTGAATATACAAAAAGATGTGGCAAAGCTAGTAAAGGCATTACCGGGCCTTGATGGAAAAAAGCTTTTATCAGAACTCGACCCTAAGAAAACATTTGTTTGGATTAAGCACGATATAACGCCAAAAGAGCATAAAGCAATAAATGATTTAGGGATTGCTGGCTTGTATTTTGAAAAAGAAGACCGCAGACTATATACATACGGCAGCCTATTGTCACATGTTATTGGTTATGTTGGGAGGCAGAGCGCCGGGCTGGCTGGCCTTGAGAAGTCATATGATAAATTCTTACAATCTAGCGATTCGGCGGATAAATCAAAAAGCCTTGCCTTAACCATCGATGTACGTGTACAAAATATCGTAGCCGAAGAACTTGATAAAATTATGGAAGCCACGCGGGCTCCAGCGGCCATAGGAATAGTGGTAGATCCAAATAGTGGAGAGATTATAGCCCTCGTTAGCAAGCCAGATTTTGATCCACATAATCCAGCTAAAGCTAGCCCAGAAGCGCTTTTTAATAATGCTACTTTAGGGGTGTTTGAAATGGGGTCCGTGATGAAGACTCTGACCATGGCCATAGGCTTTGACACCGGAACTATTACCACGAGTGATGCCTATAATTTGAGCGGCCTGCGTGTTTCTGGCTTTCAGGTCAAGGATGCTCATCCAGTCGCTGGCTGGCATAGTGTACCAGAAATATTCCTCCATTCCTCGAATATCGGAGTGACGCAGATAGCTTTGGAAACTGGACAATCCGCATTCCAATCCTACTATAAAAAATTAGGCCTCCTCGATAAACTGCAACTTGAACTTCCTGAATGTAGCTCGCCCCTTTACCCTCGCAATATGAACTGGAGCAATCTGACATTGACCACAATGTCTTATGGATACGGCATATCAATCAGCCCAATGCATTTTATTCAGGCTGCATTACCTTCTGTAAATGGTGGATATCTACATCCCCTGACCTTAATCAAGAAAGATGCGAGCGAGCGTCCAGAGCCTTTGCAAGTACTTAAAGCATCGACATCCGAATCTATGCTTAAGATCATGAGGCTAGTGGTTACTGAAGGCACCGGTCGAAAGGCTGCCGTCAAAGGCCAATTGATTGCTGGTAAAACTGGAACTGCTGAGATTCAAGAAGGTAGGCACTATGTAAAAAATGCCAGGAGGTCTTCAATGCTAGCGGCTGTGCCGGCAATTGATCCAAAATATGTTGTTTATGTGATGCTAAATAAGCCTCAACCAACAAAAGAGAGCTATGGATTTGCTGGCGCGGGGTGGAATGCGGCGCCAACAGCTGGCGCTATTATTTCAAGAATAGCAGCGCTATATGGCATGAAAAACTATGATGAGGATGATCCAGAAATTGTAGAGAAGCTGCATCTAGAACTGCTCCATGATAACAAGACTTGATTCGAGCATTGTATATCAGCACTTGACACAATAATGTCATACAATTATAATGACATTATATGTATACAAAAGGTATTATTTATGTCTGCTCTTGCTTTAAGACTGCCCGATCCGCTCCTTGACGAGATAAGTGCTATAGCCATCAGGCTTCATATTTCGCGTAGTGAGTATATTAGAAAATCCATTGAATTCATGAATAAGTCGATACGCGAAGAGGAGAGAAAAGCTAGACTCACTGAAGCAAGCAAGCGCGTCAGAGATCAAAGCATGGTCATAAATGCTGAATTTGCTGAGGTGGAATATGATCCAAAAGTCTAGGCTTAATTTTGGTGAAATTTGGCTAGCAAATTTAAATCCTGGCTCAGGAGCTGAACCAGGCAAAACAAGGCCTGTTTTAATTATTCAGGATCAGGCTCTTCTGGATATATCTCATCCATCAACATTAATTATTCCATTAACAACAGATCTATTCGAAAATGCTCTACCATTACGTATTAGGATTGAGTCCCAAGATAATCTTAAAAAAGACTCTGATTTACTGATAGATCAAATAAGAGCCATTGACAATCAACGTTTTAAACTTGGGCCTCTCATGACCTGTAGTAATGCTATGATGCAGTATGTGCAGAAAGCTATACTTGAAGTTATGGGCGTTAAGATTGAGGATTTTGCATGAGGATCCAATGACAATATCCATAGGTAACCACCTTAAAAAAGCTGGAATAACACACATTACATCAGATTCGAGGCAAGTTCAAAAAGGCTCAGCTTTTTTTGCGGTTAGCGAGGAATATATTGATCAGGCTGTAGAGCTTGGTGCGAAGATGATTGTTTCCTTAAGACGAAGTCAAGAAGAGATCCGAGGGTCTTGGGAGTCTTGCGAGACCCTCGGGTCAAGCCCTAGGGAAACAACGATGATTTACGTCCCTGACGTGCGCATAGCCCTTGCAGAAGCTGCAGAGTGCTTATATCCAGAAACACCAGATCATATAGTAGCAGTAACGGGAACCAGCGGCAAAACATCCATAGCAAGCTATTTTATGCAAATATGCGAACTACTTGGTCATAAGGCTGCATCGATAGGCTCTTTGGGCGTTAAATGCACTGATAAAAAACTTGAGGCAGAGCTAGCTAGGAATGACGAGCTAACCACTCCAGATATAATCTCCATGCGCAAGATATTATCGACTCTAAAACAAGGTGGCATAGACTATGTTGCCTTTGAAGCATCGAGTCACGGACTTGATCAAAGACGAGTTTATGGTATTAAGGTCGATGCCGCAGCTTTCACGAATCTTAGCAACGATCATCTTGATTATCATGGAACACTTGATGCTTATTTTGAGGCTAAGCTCAAACTCTTTTCTGAGAATCTTCGCGAGAATGGAAGGGTTATTTTTAGCGATGAGATGAGTGATTATTTGAATAAATCATCCTTAAAGCTGGATCATAAAATTCTAACCGTGGGAAGGAGCGGTGATATAAAAATAATAGCCTCCAAGCCATCAATTAGCGGACAGGAAATTACTTTTACTTACCTTGGTAAGTCTTATAACTTTACAAGCATGGTGCTGGGCAGCTTCCAAGCTGACAATCTACTAATGGCAGCAGCTCTTGCCCAGAAGGTTCTAAAAGTTGATTTTGCTGATATAGTAGAGGCCTTGACTAGAGTCGTGGGCGCGCATGGAAGACTTGAGCGCATTACTGATCTATATTCATCATATCACATATTTGTAGACTATTCATACAAGTCTGACGCTCTAGCAAAGGTGCTGAAGGAGCTGAAAAACATTTGCAAAGGAAGGCTTCTTGTAGTCTTTGGTTGCGGAGGTGATAGAAACAAAGAAAAGCGTCCCGTAATGGGATCCATAGCATCCAAATTCGCTGATATAGTTATAATTACCGACGATAATCCGCGCACTGAAGATGCTGCTAAAATCAGAGCAGAGGTTGCCCTTGGGGCTGGGTCTGGCGCGGTTGAGATTGCCGGTAGAGAAGAAGCCATTGCTTATGCTATATCCCAAATGCAAGATCAAGATGTCTTGTTGATAGCTGGCAAAGGCCATGAAAATTACCAAATTATTGGCGATAAAAAACT
>Ga0214921_10007579_pt1 | contig 14412 bp, 15 predicted proteins | sample LL1505_MetaG_FD_177992 | JGI IMG/M metagenome (GOLD analysis project Ga0214921, IMG submission 177992) | Freshwater microbial communities from Lake Lanier, Atlanta, Georgia, United States - LL-1505 | ecosystem: Environmental > Aquatic > Freshwater > Lake | place: USA: Georgia | collected... | reverse complement strand
GGCGCCCGATTTGAAACCTACCTGATCCCCGCCCCCGCAGGTAAGGGCTCGATCGTTCTGAATGGTGCTACGGCCCATCTTGGAAAAAAAGGGGATCTCCTCACGATTATGGCCTTTGCCCAACTGACTTCCGAACAGATCAAGACCCATCGGGCCAAAGCTGTACTGCTTGGCCCCGGAAACAGAATCGAGAAGGTCTCCGAAATCACCACTATAAATCATTAATCAACAATCACCTCTATGGGGTCAGAGGTGCTAGTAAAAATTAGGGCTCTTTAACGCAACGAAACCCAAGGTGTGAGGTTCCCGTACTCACCTCACCCTTACTCCTCGTGCCTAGGATGTAACGGGCGCAAAACTGGTCAGAACAGAGAAACGAACCCCCACGATGCACTCTTTTTTTGGCCTCAGGCTCCTCTGGATCGAAACTCTCCTTCGGGCCATTCGGGTCACGAACCACTCCTCGCTTAGAATCCTCTGCATAGGTATCCAATCGATACCAGTCGGAGCACCACTCCCACACATTTCCTGATAAATCATACAACCCATAAGGATTCGGAAGATATTTTTTAACAGGAGCAATTCCTTTCCATCCATCTTCCCCCGTATCAGAGCTTGGAAAATTTCCCTGCCATGTGTTCGCCATCCACTTTCCACCGGGCCGAAACTCATTCCCCCAAGGGTACATCTCCCCCTCCCTTCCACCTCGGGATGCCCGCTCCCACTCCGCCTCAGTCGGTAATCTCTTTCCCGCCCACTTCGCATACGCCTCCGCATCCTCATACGCCACATGCACAACAGGAAGATTCCCCTTTCCGTTTAGGTCACTCTTAGGTCCCATAGGATGATTCCAACAAGCCCCAGGCACATAACTCCACCAAGCCGTGAAATCATTCAAAGCCACGGGATGATCGGGTGACTTAAAACAAACTGACCCAGGTATCAACACATCCTCAGGAGCACCTGGAAAATCCTCCGTCTTAGGCTTCCGCTCGGCCACAGTCACATAGTGAGTCGCATCGATGAATTCTTGAAACTGGTCGTTGGTGACCTCTGCCTCGTCCATCCAAAATCCATTTACTTCCACCGCATGCGTTGGTTGTGAATCGGTAAATCCACTCCGCAACAGGCTACACGTCGGTTTTTTTGGATCTGTGGTAGACAACGCCTGCTGACACGCATCCCTTCCTGGTCCTCCCATGGCAAACATGCCGCCGGGAATCCAAACCATACCAACGGGTTTTTCGCCTGCTGGAACCTCCACCCGAAGAGAACGCACACATCCCGCGAGATTCAGCGCAACAGCAAGGACGAAGCAGATGCAGAAGGGATTCACGAAAGAATGATTCCCCCAAGAAGTTGTGGTTACCAGCTTGCAATTCCAAGACTCGCCATATTCATACCACTGGATTATGCTTTTTCCCTGCCGGACGCTTAGCTTAGTGGTAGAGCGCCTGCTTCACACGCAGGAGGTCACTGGTTCAATCCCAGTAGCGTCCATTTACTTTTTTCGGCCGGTCCAGTGATTCGCCACCACCGCGATCACAAGATCTCCCAACACGTTCACGCAGGTCCGGCACATGTCCAAGAACCGATCTACCCCAAGAATGAGTCCGATACCCACTCCGGTTTTCATCGGGTCCACTCCCAACGAGGCCAAGATGGCCGCTAGAATTGGCAATGTCCCGCCTGGCACTCCCGCCGTACCCAAACTCCCGATGACACACCACCCAGCCACGATGGCCTGCTGCGTAAGACTTAAATCCACCCCAGCACTCTGAGCCAGAAATAACACCGTCACTCCCTCATAGAGGGCCGTTCCATTCTGGTTGGTACTGGCCCCCGCGGTCAGAACGAAGCGGGAGACATGAGGACGCAATCCCAATCGACCTTCCGCCGCCCGAATCGAAACCGGAAGCGTTGCGTTGCTGGAGGCAGTGGCAAACGCCGTCGACATCGGCTCCCTCACTCCAGTCCAGAACTTTTTCGTGTCGAAATTTCCCAACGTGCGTAATACCAGAGGGTAAACGCCAAACGCTTGGATACTTAGCGCCACAAGAACTGCTAAAACGAACGTCCCAAGGTAAGCCAGCAGACCCGGGCCCGTTCGGAAGGAGGAGAGACAAGTCAGACTGAAAACCGCCAATGGTGCCCAGCGAATCAACCCATCGATCACCCGCATACAGGCGGCAAAGATTTTCTCCCAGAGTGCGTGCAAAGGCTCACCCCAAGCCTTGGGCAAAAGCATTAGAATCAATCCCCAACCCACCGCTACCCCGAGAATGATCAACATCATATGGGCGGAGGACGGACATCCCACCACGCCTGCCAAAAGCCCAAAAGGATCGTCGGGAATCTTGCTTACCAATCTCAAAAGAAAACCCGCATCCTCCGGCAAGGCCAACCCCTGCCCCCAATCCGTATGGGGGACGGCCGTCTTCCCAGGGTTCCAAAGATTCACCAACCCCAAAGCCACGACCACGCTGGCGGAACTCAGCAAAAGAGTAATCCCAAGGCAGATCAGAGCCGTTCTTCCGAGATGAAACAAGCTTCCTGCCGAAGCAATTCCCAGCGGCAAAGCCGTTAGAAGAACCGGGATAACCATGACAAAGAGAAGACGAAGGAAAAGATCCCCCCACGGCTGAACCCAGGACTGCAGAAAACCCGCACTACCAGGAAACCATTGGCGGAGCCCCAACCCCACCACCACTCCAGCGACTAACCCGCCGAGAACCCACCAAGCGGATGGGCCAGTCGGAGGAGTCGACGTTTCAGAGGCGTGCGACAAGCAACTCCCTCTGATAGATCATCTCCTTGGGCAGTTCGTGATACAGCTTCAGAAAGAGCTCATTCTGCAACACCAACTCCCGCCGCCACTCCTCAGGATCAATCTTCATCATTTCATCAAAACGCTCGCGCTTCATCCCTTGTAGACCCTGCATATTCATATCCTCAAACCGAGGCACCCAGCCGATCGACTTCTCCCGTGCATCCTTATGCCCGTGACAACGCCCGATGATCCACTCCAGCACCCTCATATTTTCTCCAAATCCAGGCCAATAGAACTTTCCAGCCTCATCCTTGCGGAACCAGTTCACATGAAAAATCCGTGGCAAAATCTCGATATTTCGTCTCATCTCCATCCAGTGATCAAAATATTGGCCCATATTATAGCCACAGAAAGGAAGCATCGCCATTGGGTCACGCCGCACCTGCCCCACGGCCCCCGCTGCCGCAGCCGTGGTCTCCGAACCCATTGAGGCGCCGACAAAGACCCCGTGAAACCAGCTGAACGCCTGAAAAACCAAAGGCATGGTGTTGGCTCTTCGCCCCCCAAATATAATGGCACTAATGGGCACCCCTTGTGGATCATTCGCCTCCACCGCCAACGCAGGATTGTTTTTCATCGGTGAGGTGAACCGGCTATTCGGATGCGCGGCATTTTCCCCACCATTCGGAACCCAGGGTTTTCCTTTCCAGTCGATGAGGTTTGGCGGTGGCGGATTGTCTTTTCCTTCCCACCAGACATCCCCGTCCGGTGTGCGGGCCACATTGGTGAAGATGGTATCCCGAGCGATCGTTTTCATCGCATTGGGATTCGATTTTTCATTCGTTCCAGGAGCCACACCAAAATAACCGTTCTCTGGATTGATCGCATGGAGACGACCATCCGCGCCTGGTTTCATCCATGCGATGTCATCCCCGATGGTCGTAATCTTCCACCCTTTGTAAGAATCAGGCGGAATCATCATCGCAAAGTTCGTTTTCCCGCAAGCAGACGGGAAAGCCGCCGCCACATAAGTTTTTTGACCTGTCGGATCCTCGACACACAGAATAAGCATATGCTCGGCCAACCAACCCTCATCGCGCCCCAAATAAGAAGCGATCCTCAGTGCCAAGCACTTCTTACCGAGGAGGGCGTTGCCCCCATATCCTGAGCCCACGGAGATGATCTCGTTCTCCTCTGGAAAGTGGGAAATGTAACGACGCTCTGGATTGCAGTCTAAAACGGAGTGGGTTCCGCGATTAAATGCCTCCCCAGCCCCCAAGTGATCCCAAGCGACTTTTCCCATCCGTGCCATAATCCTCATATTCAGCACAACGTAGATTGAATCCGTTAGTTCGACTCCTACCTTGGAAAGGGAAGAACCTAGCGGCCCCATTAAGTAGGGAATCACAAATAGGGTGCGCCCCTTCATGGCACCCTGAAGAATCCCTTCGAGTTTTTGCCGCATGGCCTTGGGTTCCATCCAGTTATTGGTCGGCCCAGCCTCTTTCTGTCTTCGGGTGCAGATATAAGTGCACTGTTCCACCCGGGCCACGTCATTGGGGTTGGAATGGTGGTAATGGCATCCCGGCCATTTTTTTTGGTCTAAAGGAATAAGCACCCCCTGCTTCACCGCCTGCTCCGTCAAATAGGCCTTCTCCTCTTCTGATCCGTCACACCAAAAAATATTCTCTGGCTGGACAAGGGCGATCGTCTTTTGCACCCAATCCAGGACAAATTTGTTGTTGGGCTGAAGTTTGCCCAGCTTGCTGTGGACAGGAATGGCCTGAAAGGGATTCATGGAATTAGATTAGCCATGAAATCATGGCTAGGAGGAACACTTTCCACAGCCTGACCCCTTGCCCCCCTTGGGCTTAAAAAAACGAATCAGCAGATAAATGAGAGCACCCAGAACCATTCCTCCCGCAACCCACCCCTGCCAACTTTCGCTCATCTTAAGAAAATCCTAACGCCCGTCCCACAATTTGAACAAGCCAAGCAGCCCCATAAGCCAAACCAGTCATGTAAAGCATCATGAAGGCGGGCCAACCCCATCCCCCCGTTTCCCTCTTTGCCACGGCCACCGTGCTCAAACATTGCAAAGCGTACACGTAAAAAACCAAGAGCGAGAGACACGTCAACGGAGTATAAATGGACTCACCATTGGGCCAGCGGGCTCCCTGCATAGCCGCCACCAAACCCGCCTCCTCACCACCCACGTGATACACAATCGACATGGTGCTGACAAAGACCTCTCTTGCTGCCAACGATCCCACCAACCCAATCCCAATCCGCCAATCAAAACCAAGAGGACGAATGACAGGTTCCAACAAGTGCCCCAACTGCCCTGCGTAACTTCCCGCTAACTTTTCTGTAGGATCATCCGAGCGGACTGGAAAACTGGAGACAAACCATAGCAAGATCGACAAAGCCAGAATGACAGTCCCCGCGCGCTTGAGAAAGATAATGGCCCGCTCCCACATCCGCAATGCAACCGACCGAATGGCAGGGCTCCGATAAGGAGGAAGCTCGAGAATCAGGGGTGGGGAGCCACCTCCCAACATCTTTTTCCTAAAGAACCACGCCAAAAGAAAAGCTGTGCCCGTTCCTAGAATGTAGAGTCCCAAGAAAGCGGCTGCTTTTCCCCAAATGGGAACCAGAGCTGCAGGAATTGCTGCGGCAATCAGCGTTGTATAGACAGGAATCCTGGCCGAACAGCTCATGAGGGGGGCAATCAGAATGGTCGTAAGCCTATCCTTAGGATCCTCCACCGTACGCGTTGCCATAATTCCAGGAATCGCACACGCATAGGAGCTCAGAAGTGGAATGAAGGATTTTCCGCTCAGGCCCACCCGATGCATCACCCGGTCCAAAAGAAACGCAGCACGAGCCAAATATCCTGAATCCTCAAGCAATCCTAAAAAGAAGAAGAGAATTAGAATTTGTGGAAGAAAGATCACCACTCCTCCGACTCCGGCCACAACTCCATTCACCAAAAGCTCACGAAACACTCCTGCAGGCATACGTTGTTCAAGAAAAAGACCGGTCCAGCTAAAGCCAGCATCGATCCACTCCATAGGATAGGAGGCGATGGAGAAGATGGAGATGAAGAGAGTCATCATCATTCCAGCGAGGACCCCCCATCCCGCGACAGGGTGCAGGACAATCGCATCAATCCTGTCGGTCCAAGTTGCAATCCGCACCCCACCCAACACCCCTGTGGATCCCAAAACATTCCGAACATACTCATACCGGGCATGAATGACTGCCGCCGACCAATCGTAAGCCTCTTTTCGGAACCGCTCCCGCCACCCAGCAGCCAATTTTCTTGCTCCCTCTGGACCAACGTTCGATCCCGCAAGAAGCTCCAATGCTTTTCCCTCCGCAGTCACCTCCGCTGGAAGGGATTCCCGCCACGCAGCCGCGATCTGCCCGACAGCCGCGGCAAGCGGAGGGGGCATGGCCCACTGTCTTGGTCCGGGTCGATGCAAACCTTGTCCCAGGGCGGCCCGCAACTCGACCAATCCCTTTCCTCGATGGGCTTGAGTGGGAATAAAAGGGACACCCAGTTTTTGGCTGAGCTCCTGAGGCCGAAGATGAATTCCCTTCGCCTCGGCCATATCCACCATATTGAGAGCGACCAAAACGGGCAGGCCCAGCTCCATCACTTGGGTCACGAGAAAAAGATTTCTTTCCAGGTTACTTGCATCCACCACGCACAAAACCGCATCGGGTCGTGGCACCCCTTTTGATTCTCCATGCAAAACCTGCCATGCGATTTTCTCATCGGGAGACCGTGGGGAAAGACTATACATCCCGGGCAGGTCGATTAATTCCAATGCATCTCCGTGCAGGGTAAAGGCAGTGCCCGTTCTTTTTTCTACCGTTACACCTGGATAATTTCCCACTCGTTGCCGCAAACCCGTAAGGACATTGAAAAGAGTACTCTTCCCCGCATTTGGATTTCCCACCACGGCAACCCAGCGCTTGGCTCCGTCCTGATTCATCATAAAAAAACGGGGTTACTTCCCCGCTTCAGCTTGTCCTACGACCTTCCGTCCACGTGCTCGACCAAAATCTGCTTGGCCAGGCGAGCACTCAATGCGACCCGCGTCCCACAGACCCAACAAACCAGATCCGCACCACCTCGTATTTTTGTGACCAGTGCGTTTTCACAAAAGCCCATTTCTCGCAACCGCTGACACGTTGTCGGAGCACACTCCAAACGGCTTACCCTGACTTCCTTCCCTGCCCCCACATCACTCAAATTAAGAGTATGCCCACCCGAAGAGTTGCTGGACGACTTCACTCTGTAAATTTGCCCCTTTTGAGACTCAGTTGCAAGAGCGAGCTATCCAAATGTCTCAGGGCCAGTCCCCGGAACAGGTGGGATGCCAGGCGTAGGGTCTGACGCCAGATTTTAACTAAGCGAACCAGTGATAGAGCATCAGATAAACAAGAACCCCTGTTACCGAGACATACATCCATATTGGCCAGACCCATGGGGTCAGTTTCTTATGCTTTTCGAATTGCCCTGTTGCCGCAAACCACACCGCCAGAAGAATAAAAGGCAGGTTCAGGACCGCCAGAATGGTATGAGGAATTAAAATGAAGAAATACAAGGTTCTGACCCAGCCCTGCATGGGAAACAGTTTCGGTCCGACCGTAAATTTATGAATCAGATAGGACGCAAGAAACACGCTCGAAACACAAAACGCCGTCACCATGATTTTTTTGTGAGCTTCCTTATTTCCGCGTTTGATCTGAATCCAACCGGCCAACAGGAGAAGCGCAGTAGCTGTGTTAAGACAAGCATTCAGCAAAGGCAAATCGTGTAGGGTCATCTGTTTTTTTGCTCCTCGCGCAGAAGAGAACCTACATCCGGAAGAACCCGAGCCAAAAGGTCCGCGTCAGTTCCATTGTAGTAAGCACGCACTTGTCCCCGCCCATCGATCAGTGCCACCTTTGTGCTGTGGAGCACTTTTCCACCTTGGGGAACTGATTCGGGCGGGTTTTCTTCCACCGCAACTTTGAAGCCCTCACGAGCGAGTCGGAACGTTTCCTTCAAAGACCCCGTCAGAAACCACCAGTTGCTTCCAGCTCCATACTGGTTGGCATAACGCTGAAGACGCTCAGGAGTATCCGTAGCGGGATCGACCGTAATCGATACGATCCTGACCTTTCCCTTCGTTCGTTGTACGGCTTGTGCAAGGTCTGCCATTCGACTGGTTAAAACGGGGCACGGCCCAGGACAAGAGGTGAAGAAGAAATCCGCCAGCCACACCTCCCCTTTAAAATCCGCCAAAGTCTTAGTTTGTCCGCTTCTTTCCGTCAGCCGGAAATCGGTAATCTGACCGAGCACAGGCAACTCCTTATACTCTTGCCGAACCGCAGAACTCCAAATCTCCCGTACCCCTGCCGCAATGACTCCGGCTAGGCCCAAGATTAGGATTGCCCAAATAAATGCGGAAAGATTTCGGTTGGCAGGCCGAGGACCGGGAGAAACCGGCGTGCCCAACGTCACGAACGCCGGCTGACCTGAAGCGCACAGGCCATCACAAGCAGTAAGGTCGTCGCACAAACAATCGAAAAATCGTGAGACAAATCAACGGGTAAAGGCATTCCAGGTCGTGTCGCCAGCAACCCCGCCAAGGCATCATGCCCGTAGCTGAGGGGGTTAAATCGCATCAGGACTCGAATCCACTCCGCCGCACCTGCGGGCGGGAACAAGGCCCCACTTAAAAACCAGAGTGGCACAAAGAAGAGATTAATTAAGGCATGGAAGCCTTGGGTTGAATCCATCGGCCAAGCAATCAGGAATCCCAATGCAGTTAATCCAACAGCCAAAACAGAGATAATCGCCAAGAGATAAAAAAGAACCCGAGCATCAGGGTGATAATCCGAGTAGGGCGCCAGAAGTACTACGACAATGGCCTGAAACACTGCCAAGAGAGTCCCGCCGATTAACTTTCCAAAAAGAATGGCAGATCGACCATCCGGAGCGACGAGGACTCCCTGAAGAAATCCTTCTCGGCGATCTTCAATCACCGAAACAGTCGAGAATATGGCCGTAAACAGAATGATGAGCAGGACGATTCCGGGAAAAAAGTAGGTCAGATAATCCGTTCGTTCACGAAATCCTGGTGCCACTAACGATCTTCCGACTCCCGAGCCCAGAAGGAACCAGAATAGGACGGGGGTTGCCATTGCCCCGATAACCCGATTTTTTTGGCGGAGGAAACGAGTGACCTCACGAAGAGCTAAACTGTAGGAAGCTTGCATGAACATGGTATTAAATCTCCCCTGGGGTGGAGGACCAGAGCCGGCCGGTTTTCTGGAGGAAAAGGTCCTCTAACGTCGGGCGACAAAGGGTAACGGAAGTAACCTCATGACTGTACTCGCGCCAAAGACGAATCGCCAAGGGAGCTGCTTGCCCCCGAGTAGGCACCACCTTGACCGATGCGGGCTCCGCGCTCACCTCGATCTCCCCTTCTTTGCGGATTTTTGCAGCTAACTTTTTGGGGCTATACGTTCCGAGGCGAACATACTCTTTACCTAAGGAACTGCGGAGTTCAGAGACCTTTCCAGACGCGACGGAGTGACCTTGATCCAGAAGCAGAATCTCATCCGCAGGCTCTGCCTCCTCCAGAAGATGGGTGGTGAAGAGAACGCTCAGTTTACGAGTGTTACGGATTCCTGAAATAATGCTCCACAGTTCAGATCGTATGGCGGGATCCAACCCTGTGGTGGGTTCATCCATCAAAAGGATGCTGGGACGGGTGAGCAGAACTTTTGCAATCTCAACCCGCCGCCTGAGCCCACCCGAAAGACTTTCGACCATCTCCCCTCCCCGATTTTCAACCCCTAAGGCCTCTAAGTTTTTGTTGATTCGGGTTTCCAAGTCGTGAGGGTCCAAACCGTAAAGATTTCCGTGATGCCGAAGGTTCTCTCGGACCGTTAATTTCATATCCACTGCCGGGTTTTGAAAAAGAACCCCGATTTTTTTTCTCACGGGAGTTGGAAACTGGCGCAAACTACGTCCCCCAACTGATATTTCGCCATCTTGAAGGGCAAATATCGTGGAGATGATCTTAAAAAGGGTCGTTTTGCCGCTTCCGTTCGGGCCGAGGACACAGAACATCCCCCCCTCCTCCAATTTTAGATCAATATTATCAAGAACCCGCTTGCGCCCGTATGAGTAGCCTACCCCTTCCGCTTGAACGGCATATAAACTGTCAGCCATAAGCCGTTACTCTGAGGGGAAAAAAACGCTCGGTCAAGCAACAGCAGCCCGAGGTCTCAACGAAATGCAGATAACTAGCGTAATCCAGCCCGAATCGAACCAGTGACGGGGCCTTGCAACTTCGCCGGCACACCTTGAGTCTGGAGATAGCTCTCAATTCTGGAAAGGGATTGGTTTGGAAGTGCCTTGGATCCCCGTGATCTGCACAAGGTCAAGACACACTGATGGGCTATTTCGCTAGCATCCATTCCCTTGGCTTTGGCGTGTTCGACTGAGAGAGTAAGCCTACTTTTCCAGTAATTCATGCGATTATCGGCGCAACCTTGATTCTCCTCATCGATGACCGCTTGCGCAAAACCCCAAATCTCCCTCTGTAAATCTTCAGAAACGCGAGTCGCATGCATGCCGACATGATGATGATGAATCTTCGAAATCATACTAGGAGCTGGAACAATGTTCGATTTGTCCAAATAATACAATAATTATATTTCTATATGTATTAACCCTTCTAATCACATAAGTCATTGAATACCAATTCACTATAAAAACAAGAAGCGTGGGTGATCAAACCCACGCTTCTTGCCAAACACTAGGAGATGTAAACGATCTGTAGTAATAGACAGGGGAAGAGCCAAAACGTTCAAACTATTTTCACTATCGGAAGGCTTATTTTAGCAGTTTAAGGCAAAGAAAACCGCCCACCAAAAGGACAAGTAAGACCCCAAGAATAGCCTCGAGATAACGGTCGATCTTGGGCCGAATTGTCGGACCAAAGCGCCTCAACAACTCGGCCTCCAGAACAAAGCGCATAGCCCGGGAGACGAAGGAGGCGATTGAAAATTGAAGTAAATTCATTCCTGTGGCCCCAGCAGTGATCGTGATCAGCTTGTATGGCACCGGGGTCATCCCCTTCACCAGAACGATCCAGGCCCCATAGGTGTTAAAGATGTTCCGGAAAATCTCGAACTGGGCTTGAAGATGATAAAAGGCGATCACCGGAGCCCCGATGGCATCGTAAAGGAAATGTCCGATCCCATAACCCGCCCATCCTCCAACCACCGAGGCTCCTGTGCAGGCCATGGCATAGGTCCATGCCTTGCGGGGTTGAGCCAAAACCATCGGAATGAGTAAAACATCCGGAGGAATGGGAAAAATGGAGGACTCCAAAAATGAGATAATGATGAGAGCGGGCAATGCGTAGGGAGTTCCGGCCCAATGCAACGTCCAAGCATATATCCTACGGATCGGATTGGTGTGGCCTTGGGGATTTTCCAGCGGGCTCTTCTTGTTTTTTAAGTCAATCTCCCCTCCTCCCCAACGAATTTTCTTCCACCGATCCTTTAGCGCCACCACAACAAAACTGCCGACGGCTAAAGCTACCAAGGCGACCACACCCTCTGTGGAAAGAGTTCCACTCCTTCCAAGGACGCCGGCTAAAGCTAAAATAGAAAGCGAGATTCCAGCCGATACAAGTAGCAAAAAACGGTTTGAATCAGCCACGCCTATTTCAGGATCTCTTCAATCTGGGAATCTTTCAGCGACATCGGATGCCCTTCCCAAACGACCTTACCGCTTTTATCAACCAGAACCGCGTGGGGAATGCCTTGGATCCCAAACGGCTTGGCATATTTTCCACCGTTATCCAGCCCGACCGAATACTCAATGGGCACCTCTTTCTCAAATTTTAAAATTTTCGCCCGATCCTCATCCGTGATGCCTATGACCTGGAGGCCTTTATCTTTATACTTCGCATAAATTTCGTTCAGATGGGGGATGCTCTGCCGGCAAGGTGGACACCAAGTGGCCCAGAATTCTACAATCATCGGTTTCCCCTCTGTATCAGGCTTCTTTTTCAACCACTGGACGCTCAACTTAGGCAAAGGCTGACCCACCATAGATTTTTCAGCGCGAGCCATAAGATCTGATGTCATTGGCAATATCCAAACGATTGAAAATCCGAGCAATAAGATGGTGTTCATTCGATAGATTTCACTCTTTGTTCTGGCTCAACGCAAGCATCATGTCAGACACTCCCTACAGTAAAATGACCCGGCACAGCCACACTCGCTTCCCAATCGTTTCCACGGAAGGGCACCTTGACACGTTCCGCATGCAAAAACATACCCTGTTGCCCTGTGCTTTTGGCAAAGGCCCTGTTTTTCTCAAAATCCCCGTAGGTCCGATCTCCCACAATCGGCAAATTTCTTTGCGAGCACTGAATCCGGAGTTGGTGCGTTCTCCCCGTCTTCGGCTCCAATTCCAATAAACTCATCGCTCCCGCTACTCCCTTACCCCTGCCCCTTTCCTTCATCACCGCCTCAGCCCAAGAACCATTTCCAGGACGCGCCCTAACTCTCCCTTTGTCCTTCACCACCTCAATCCGATCCTTCCACACCGCGTTCACCCTCTCAGGCAATCCGAAAACCACCGCCACATACCTCTTTCTCACCTGATGCTGCGCAAACGCATACTTTACCTCAGCTGCAGTCTGCTCCTCAGTAGCCACCAAAATAACCCCGGATGTACCTCCATCCAATCGATGCAAAAGCCAAACCTTACCCCCACCCTTGTCTGGAGGAATGTGATACGCCTCATCCCTTAACGAGTAGCTGCACGTAAAAAGCGCTTGAGCATCTTTCCCCCCCTCTTTGGGTTGCGACCGTATACCGCTCGGTTTACTCAGTGCATAAAGACCTGCAGGCCCCTCTTTCACAATCTCCACCCCAGGCCCCAACGGCCAACGACCCGATACTTTATTTTCCTCCAACATCCTGAGCCACTCTCTGTTTTTGAAAAAAATCCCTTAGCAGATCCCGACACTCCTCCGCCTTCACCCCACTTCGTATCTCACACTTGTGATTCAGCCCCTCAAACTGAAGCAAATTGAGCGCGCCACCAGCCGCACCCCCCTTGGGATCCGACACCCCATAAACAACTCTTTTTACCCTCGATAAAACAATTGCCCCCGCACACATCGGACACGGCTCCTTGGTCACATAAACCGTTGCCTCGTTCAAACGCCAATCCCCTACCTCCCCCGCCGCCGCCGTCACCACCAGCATCTCTGCATGGGCCGTCGCATCCTTCAACTCTTCCACTTGATTATGCGCTTTGGTAAGAACCGCGCCATTCACCACCAAAACGGCGCCAACAGGAACCTCCCCCTTGGCGGCCGCCTTCCGTGCTTGGCGTAGGGCCTCTTCCATGAAATGTTCATCTGTCACCCCTCTACTCTGATGAATCCCGAGCTCCTCCAAAAGATCAAATCTCCATCCTCCTCTTGGATGCCCGGCCCCCGCACCCTCCTCCGCCTCACGGGCGCTGACCGCCTACGTTTCCTCAACGGCCAAGTCACTCAAGACATAAAGAAACTCCCTCTAGGCCATGCCGTCCGATCTGCCATTACATCCTCAAAAGGCCGACTCGAGGCTGATCTCCACATCGCCGCTACACCCGACTCCCTCTTCGTCGAAACCGACTTCTCGCTCCGTGAATCGATCCGGTCCCGAATCGAGAAATTCATCGTCGCAGATGATGCCACCATTGAGGACATCTCCTCCTCCTACACCCTCGCCCACTTTCCAGCCCTCTCATCCCCGCCCACCGATACCCCAAAAGATGCCCTCTGTTTTCTATGCTCCCGCTTTCGCGAGCCAGGACTCGATCTTTGGATTCCCGCAACTTCCATTGGACGCTCCAACTCCTCTCCACTCTCAGATTGGGAACCCCTCCGCATCGGTCGTGGCCTTCCTCTTTGGGGAGTGGATGTCGGACCCGACACCCTTCCTCCCGAAGCCGGCTTCGAATCCGACGCCATCAGCTCCACCAAAGGTTGCTACATCGGCCAAGAGGTTATGTCCCGCCTCCGTAGCGTCGGCCACGTCAACCGCCACCTCTGTGTCTTGGGCACAAGCGATACCGCCCCCAAACGAATCGGGGAATGCACAACCTCGGATGGATTAGTTGTAGGAAAAATGAGTAGCCTAGCCTCGGACGTCAACTTACCGGGGTCAGTGGCCCTAGCCATGATCAAGCGGGACTATGCCATAGTCGGAAATTCATTATTGGCCAAAGGAACAACTTGGACCATTCTTCGTCATGCTTAATTCCATCAAGTATTTTAAGATACATTTTATCGGACTAATATTCGGATTGTTCGCAGGACTTAGTTCATGCTCCTCACCAGAAAATAAAATAACTCAATCAGAACCAACCCCTACCCCAAAGGAATCCAACGACATGAAACCTACCATCATTGAAGAAGATATCGTAACCCTTACCACAGACGACGGCCTCATCGTCATCAAACTCGACTCCGTCAACTGCCCGAAGCATGCCGAGAACTTTAAAAAACTCGTCAAAGAAGGATTCTACGACGGCACCACCTTTCACCGCGTGATCC
>Ga0214921_10007578_pt1 | contig 14414 bp, 20 predicted proteins | sample LL1505_MetaG_FD_177992 | JGI IMG/M metagenome (GOLD analysis project Ga0214921, IMG submission 177992) | Freshwater microbial communities from Lake Lanier, Atlanta, Georgia, United States - LL-1505 | ecosystem: Environmental > Aquatic > Freshwater > Lake | place: USA: Georgia | collected... | reverse complement strand
CGTTCTGGTTGAAGTGTCTCCTCGTCGTACTTGTTCTCGCTCCGTGACTGAGTGTGCAGCGCAATGTTCTTCGCCTTTTTCCACGATTCGTCGTGCTTGACCGGGCGGCGATGCTTGACGCCCTTGGCCTTGAAGCGGTTGATGGTCTTTGCGAAGGAAAGCTCGGCAAACATGGTTGGTTATGAAAGTGTAGAGATGAAATGCGTTTCAATTTTTTGTGAGCTTCCAGCTCAACCGGCTTGCAACGGATCTTTGCAGAACCCAGGTTCCGCACCTCCTATGACCCGTTATATTTTGTAGACTGCGCCTACCCGGTGAACCTGGAAGGGGCTTGTCCTAAAATTGAAACGTCTTTACGTTACACCTTTCAAAATGTTTCAACGTGTTCCTTACACGAATTTGGTGGTGGGTAAAAAATACAAAATTCATGGTCACTGTAATGTATACAAGGGTATTTACAATGGTATGAATCCTGATACTATTTACAATGTAATGTTTACCGTGAAAGGTCACAATATATTATTTTCAAAACATAACCTCTTTTATGAATTTGTATCTAATCCTCAAGCTAACATGGAACGTCGTGCTGTAAATCTCATTGTACAGAAGTTGATTGGCGATGCTCATTTTACGTGGTAGGTAGGGGCTAGCCCCTACGACCCCGTTATTAAAATGATTAAAATGATTGGGTCGTAGGGGTGTACCCCTACAAGGGAGGTACGGAACCGTAGGTTCTGTAAAAAAGGGGTTTGACCCCCCGATTTTTTTTACTTGAAGAGGAACCGCGGAAGAAGCATAGTTCCGCACAATTCAATTCCGAGATTATTGTATACTTTCTCTAGGTTAACACATTTGTAGTGGTGAATCATACACACTTGGCTCCCCTCACGTACGTCAAACGTAACGTGTCCCTCAAAATCCGAGGGTAACGCGCGAAGCACCTCCTCCGGAGTCGTAGTAGGAAGGACAATGATTTTCGTGCGCCACATTTTTATGAAAGGATAGAGATGAAATACGTTTCAATTTTATGAGCTTCCAGCTCAACCGGATAACGGGTTAAACCCATTCCACTTTACCTTCGCGAATGTACCCTACATGTTTATGCAAGAATAGCCTTGGCAGTGTCCCTGTTGCACCCTCTATTTTATAAACAGTACCATCAATGATAATGTTCTTAATGTTCCGATTTTTCGTAGATATGCCATCTTTATAATGCATCCAGTCTTCTAAACGTACCGGTATCTGATCTTGGTCGTACCATGCTTGATAGTCACTCCCCCTTTCCATGGTATACGTTTTAAAGTAAAGCGTGTACACGTGATATCCGTGATGATACACTTCATTCCAATTCTCTCCATTCATGGTAAATAAAGTATCGTCTACAAACACGTATCGCCCGTAGGTTTCCACTTTGTGCTCCTCACCATTCAACAAGAAACGCATTTTATGAACTCTGACTATACAAAAATCAATTTTTTTCAGAATCTTATTTCACCACTTTTTGTAAATAAGGGCGTCCATTTTCACCGAACCAAACAAGTTGATCTTCGCGAATGTAGCCTACGTGTTTCTCCCGCAAGAATAGTTTTGGACGTGGCCATAAAGCAGCTGCACCTTCTACTTGATACACGATGTCGTCAATGATAATGTTCTTAATGTTTTTTCCACTTTTTCGTGCTTTCCATTCTTCAAATTCTATAGGCATTTGATCCATCACGTACCATGTCTCATAGTCTTCGCCTAATTCTATACGAAACGTTTCTGGATATAACGTGTAAACGTGTCGTCCATTGTCCATGACTTTTCCTTCTTTCAAGTCAAACCATGTATCCTCCACAATGACACGGTGACCAAATGCAGCCACCGAATAAGAAACACCATTCAACGTGTAAATCATTTTTAAAAACAAAAGTATTTTCAATTTCAATTTTAGCAGAACCTACGGCATAGGGGCTCGCCCCTATAACCCCGTTGAAGAGTAGGGGCTCGCCCCTATAACCCCGTTGAAGAGTAGGGGCACGCCCCTACAACCCCCGATGAACCTGGAAGGTTCGCTGGAAGCTTACCTCCCTTGTAGGGGTCGTCCCTACTAAACGGATCTTTAAAAAATTGAAACGACTCTTACTACTCTACTCTCATACAATGGATCTCTTAACTTACTCTGCTGCTAAAGAGGAGGCGGACAAACAGCGCCTACTTGCCGAAAAGTACAAGGCTGAGGTAGATGACCTCAAACAACAGTTACAAAAATTACAGGAACAAATAGAGCGGGCAGCCTCATGCGGTATGACCATGGATAAGTACCTCCGTATGAAGGAACTGGATCGGCAGGAGCGTGCAGTTCTACAACAGGAGACGGAGTACGGCAGGCGGATGCGATTACAAAAATCCTAAAATAAAAAGAGGGTGGCGAACCCATTTTTTTGTGGACAGCGCCGTAGGTTCTGTTCCCTTATTCGCTACTAATGGGGGTCTTAGGGGCTTGCTCCTAAAAAGGAGGTGCGGAACCTTGGTTCTGCGGGGTCGTAGGGATGAAACCCCTACAAAAAAGTTGAATCGCGAATACTGCATAGGAGTAAAATGAAGTTTCGTAGTATTGACATAGAAGATACAAAAGAAGGAAGTCCTTATTTATTGATCACTCACCCTGTGCCGATCAAACTATATCATTCTATTCGTTGTGCAGATGCAAGAACTGGATTTCGTAAAAATTATAAATTTTGTAACGGCACATTTAAACATCATGCAAGGTGGGGTAAAAACTTTGACATTTATACTTTGATACCGTTTCACGAAGAACGCATGTTGAATCGGCTCCTACGTCAAATTACAGGAGATCCATCCTTTTATTGTAATGTATTGGACTACGAAGAATTTATTATCATGCGTTTTTAAAAAGAAGAATTTAAGGACGGAAACAATATGGATGATGCAACGATACGTTTTTTAATCCAAAAAAGGATTCATGTTGGAGAGAAACGACTTCCATTGGATCCATTGTACAAAGAAAAAATTTTGGAATTGACCAAACAAATGTTGGAGGAACCCTTTACGGGTTCTATCCAAATGGCATTTGATACGTACATTTCAGAATGTATGTCTCATTTAAAGCGAATAGAAGAACCGGAAAGGGAAGAACCACCGCAAAGTATTCATGATGCATTATTGTATCCGGCCAAGAAAGTAACCACAATGGTAAAGAAGAAAAGTATTTTTAGTAGGGGCGAGTCCCTACAACCCCGATAATTGGTTGTAGGCGTAGCCTACCCGGTGAAGCTGGAAGCTTCTCGTAGGCGTACCGGTGAACCGGTTCAAAAGTAATGGTAAAGATTATTTTCACAAGTAATAGTATGGACACTCTTACGTAGACAGATCCTAAAGGACAACCACAACTTTTCAATGTAGGTGATGAGGTATTCATTACTGATCCTGGCGGGATACCTAAATATGGTAAAATTTCCAAATGGAAACAATGGTGGCTTATAGATGGTAGAAGTATAGAAATAAAAGATTTAGAAAGTGGAAAATATGAACTGACACATATGGCACCTAGACCTATTCTTACACCTGAACAAATTGAAGCAAATAATAAAGCATATACAGGATCAAGAAATGACGATCATCAAGAATATTTGAATCAACCACAAACAGCAGGTCGTTATAGGAGAAAATCAAGAAAGTCACGTAAATCAAAAAAGTCAAAATCCCGTAAATCCAGAAAATAAGGACTCCTATAAACTCCGGGGTCGTAGGGGCTTGGCCCCTACAAGGGAGGTACGGAACCGTAGGTTCTGTAAAAAATGGGGGTTTACCCCTTTTTATTTTATAGCCACCGTATCATCCGCTCCGTCGCTCCCGTCTCGTCCGTCGCCGTCGTAATGTGTCCTACCAATTCAGAGTTGTAATACAGTTCCGGTAGTGGCCATGACCTGTCCGCGTTGTTGATCTTGTACGTCTTCCCCTCCAACCGCAAGTACTGCGGCGTATCGTCCATCTCCCATTCATCCGGTGACTTGTTGAGCCGCTGCGACCATTCTTCAAACTCCGGTATGCCCGTCTCCCATACCCAGTAGTCTGGGCCACGCGAAATCTTTTCCATGTCCACCGTGTAAATGTGTAAGTCGGCGTCCATCACTTTGTCTCCCTCCAGAGCATAGTCAACGTGATTGATCCGAATGCCAGTCGGTGTCATGAAGTATGGGAAATCAAAGTGCGTCATTATGCAAGTCTAGACCATTTTGCGTTTCAACTTTTTGCAGAACCCAGGTTCCGCACCTCCTGCAACGGATCTTTAGCAGAACCTACGGTTCCGCACCTCCCTCATAATGGGTTGTAGGGCTTCGCCCTACCTTCCAGCTTCACCGGGTAATATAACGGGGTCATAGGGGTGAAACCCCTATAAATGGGGTCGTAGGGGCTAGCCCCTACAAAAAATGGGGGTTTTCACCCCTCTTTTTATTTAGTGCGTCAGGCATTGGCGGCAGCTGCGACATACGAACTTGTCACATCCGGAATAAGTGCACTTGCGCTTCGTCTTGCTACGTGTCTGGCATACCCCCGTTTCCCGTCGTCCGCTCTGGCAGAAAGCATTTACGACCACAGGTGCCGGAGGGCGCATAGCAGCACGGGTTGCTGGAGCGACTTGTGCCGCGAATGGCTGACGAACTGGTACAAAATACGGAGCTAGCTGTGGATACGCATTGATGTAGCGCCGTTGGGTGAAGATCGGTAGGTCACGTATGCGATCGGCAACCGCTGCCCAGTCATCACGTGGCCTTGGCACTGGCCTTGGCTTTGGAGCATAGAGCTGGGCTAATTCGTACTCGTACGAGAAGGTAGATCGTTTTCCGGGTGCTTTCTCCGGTACTCGGCACATAGGACACTTGAGGATGCGACCTTTACTGGTCACTGGTTCTTTCATACGCATCGTTACTTCACACGTGTCGCATACCGCGTGCTCTACGGTAGACCCGCAGTTGATCACGTAGCTGGGATCGTTCGTGTAGCAGATAGGACACTCCATTTCATTCTACCATCCTACTACATTTTACGTTTCAATTTTGTAGGGGCAAGCCCCTACGACCCCTTCAACGGATCTTTAGCAGAACCTACGGTTCCGTACCTCCCTTGTAGGGGTACACCCCGTTATTAAAATGATTAAAATGATGGGGTCGTAGGGGGGCTAGCCCCCTACAAGGGAGGTACGGAACCGTAGGTTCTGTTCCAGACATTTGTGTTCTTTGCCAAGCCAGTCATTTGAACGCCATTCTTCGTGCATCCTACACAATAAATTTGTTGATTCATGCAGCCCGATTGTATCCCCTGCTTCAATGCAAACGAGGCATATCGTGCCTTGGGTGTACTTGTGTTACATACCGGTTTGTCTGGATGGTCTAGGGTATATTGCTTGTAGAGTAACCGATTCTTTTTATAGGCCGTATAGTTGCCACCGTACGTAAAGACGGCATTGTAATTACTCGCGACAGGAACGTATTTATAAGAACATGTCATACTATACATAAATACTTTTTTTGTACCATAAATCACTGTAATGGGTTTGTACTTTGAGTTGTTCTTCTCTATATCCTCTATAATTTCTTAAAATGAGGGCGTTCTCATACATAATATGATCATTATAACGCACGGGGTATACCATGTCAATATTGATTGGAAAATGAGCGGAAAGTTGCCCCAACATTTCTGGTCCCGTAGGGGACAAGATCCATTTTCCATAATATTTTTCTCTCACATGCTCTACAATTTTATGTATACCCGCTCTCAAAAAAGGACTTCCTGCTTTAGATACCATAAATGCATTATAGACGTGAACCGAATCTTTCGGTCTATCCAACACATAGTGTTCCTTATCTGCCACATCCATTAATTTAAATCCACCGATACATTGTAGCTTGATATCCATGTAGATGCCGCCGTTTACATACAAGACACATAAACGCCATAAGTCGGCTTTATAAGCGCCTGGTATTAATCCATGATACGCTTGAAGCACGTCTGCTGAAAAATGCTTTTTTATAAAATCAATACAAGCGTCATCATCGTAAAAATGAAACTGAAATTCTGGATTTGCCCTACATAATTCTATATAATTTTGTTTCATCAAAGGTGGCATGTCTGACGTTTTCCAAGTCATGTACACATGAAGTGGAATCACTGGTGTAATTTGTTTTTGTTTTCGCATCGGTATGATTAAATTCGTTTTCATTTACAGTATCCTTATATTTTACCCGTAGACCCGAATCCATTGTCACCACGTTCTGTAAAGGATAACGAATTGGTAAGAACCACGTGAAATGGGTCTAACGTAGGTGAACACAGCTGTACCAACCGCTGACCTGCCTCAATCTGTCCTGCTTTACAATCAAAGTAGGCGCCAATGTTACCGCGATACCCGCGATCAATGATACCGACACTGTTCGCCAAGCGAAAGGATGTCTTGGATATACTGGATCGTGGATACAAGTAGTAGGCAGATGGAGTATACTTTTCCATCTCTAGATGATTCAAATCAATGGGAGACTCGCTCTTGTACATGGCAGCCTTTACCTTGAAATCTATGAAGAGCGTACCGGCCTCTACAGAGAGCTGAGTTGGACAAGCCAAATCAAACCCGGAATCCGCGTAAGGATCCGATTGCTTGGCATTATGTTGAATGACACGAGATTCGTAGTCATCTGCATCTACAAAGAGAACGTAGAACATGAGTCACTATACTGTGAAGGGTTTAAGTAGATTATTTAATTCTAATCGTATAGTAATGTACAAGTACAAAGCAATCTTAGATAAAATTCGTGAAGTTCTTCTTCCTTATTCTTTGGAAGCCAAATGCGACCTTGCCACTTGCATGTTAACCGAGCTTGTCCCTCATATTGAAATTATTGCTGGACAAGTCCATTCCCATAACCACGTCTTTGCGTACGATTCCAAAGAAAAATATTATATTGATATTATTTCTGAAAAGTTTGGATTTCCACCCTGTCTTTGCTCTCAAGATAAAAAAGACTTTGAAACACTAGGCTACGTGATTCCTCCGGATTTTCATACCTGGAATGGTGTGATTCACATGTTTGAAAAGTTAAAGCAGGGACCCGTTCTTATTGATAATGGTAAAGAAATTACCTTGGATCAACTTCTCTCGGAAATCAAGAAGAGAAAATCAAAACGATGGTCCTTTTTCAATAGTACTAGGAAGAAGAGATAGAGTCACTGATTCCCAATTTGGATGAATCCCGTAATGAGGTAGCCCCGTCGGCCTACATATCAGAAACCGTGCATCACCCCGAAAACTAAACTGTGGTGTTGCCCACCGTTCTCCTCTCCATGGTAAATACGTAATACCAATCGGTCCTTCTTCGCGACCTACCAGTGATTCTATACGTACACCCAGCTCGTGACCTTCATACGTGATAAAGTCACCCTTTTTCAGCACAAGGGTTGACCCATCGGCCTTGGTAAGAAGAATCTCGGTACGCTCTGCATTGTTCCACGTAGACGTCATTTTACTATCTATGGATTCCATACCAATTCAATTTTAAATTGAAATCAAATGATCATATCTATGATTATCATGTTGTCCGTCAAAGATACCATCGTACTGGAATGGAAAACGGTTTCCTTACCGATTCATCGTGAAGAAGAGTTGGACTTTGCCCTACATCACGTTTCCTACTATGATAGTCCCTTTTCCTCCTCCTATGAAGAACGAAAAGCCTACTACGGAGAGGATTGGCACCAGTATACAGGAGAAACCCTAGAAACCCTATGTTTGCTCCCCGATGCCTTTACTCCGGAAAAAAAGGCCGACCTGTTACGTGAGTATCGCGCGATGATAGAGTATGCAGACTCTACTTTGGATAAAATGACCACGTTACAAGTACCGCGGTTTCTCAACGCTACGGTAGAAGAAGCAGAAACCTATCTCAAACTCTACGGTTATAACAGTGATTTAATAGCCATTCACTCTTGTACTGCGGAGCAAAAACGTCTCCTTCTGTACTGTTACAAAAAGAGGATACAAGAAAAAGAAACACGAGACATAGATGCCGTCTTGAAATCCTTGGAAGATAAATATGGGGATATACTACCTCTTGCCATTCAACAGTATAAAGTAGAGGAATGTCTCCACCAAATAAGAATTCACCTAGATAAATTACCTGCCTTAAAAGATCGCCTATAGTTATGTACGTGTTTGTGAAACCATTTAGATGTAATTTACCTACGTCTACTATGCATACATGTACTACATGCCAATTTACAACGGCAAAAAAAGGAAATTATGAAAGGCACTTGTTAACCAAAAAACATAAAGAAAAGGAAAAACAGTGTCGCTGTGGTAAGAATTTTGAATCTCGCGCCGGTTTATGGAAACATAAATGTTTGATTCCCTTGCTAGAATCCCAACATGAAATGATTCAAACATTGCTTCAAAAGCAAGACCTAGTACAGGACCAAGTCAAAGAATTACACGATAAACTATCTCCTTCTATCCACATTTCTATTTTTTTGAATGAAACTTGTAAAGAGGCCATGAATTGGGGTGATTTTATTCAACAATTAGATTTGTCTGAAAATAAAACCATTGTAGATACGATACAGCAACAATTACAACAATTAGGATACAAGCGACCCGTACACGTATTGCCGACTCAAGTTCTCTACATCAAACAACAAAATCAATGGAAACATGATGCACCCAGTATTCAAGAGGCCATTACGGTCCTCAATGATCACATTCATCAATCCCAACATAAATCATTACAAACGTGGGAAAAGGAACATCCTACGTGGTACCTGAGTGAACACGAAACAGACGTGTATACTCAAAAATCGGATGTACAGGCGATTGATGAATCCATGCTCATGGTATTAGTTCCTAAACATAAAGTATGAGGTTTGATTTTGTGTTTTCTTACTGGATCTTTGCATGGTATGTATTGTATGCATTACGCGTGACTACGTTGATTCCAAAAATAGCATTGATCTTTGGGATCATACACAACACTGGTTTATTACTAAGCATGTTTTATTATAAAAATGATTGGATACATATCGCTACGTTTTGTTTCATCAATCTATGGATAAAGGTGATACCCTTATGGACCGTACGCAATGAACCCTATCGGTGGAAAGATTTTTATGCCCTAGTCGTGTACTTCATGATTCATCTAGTATGGCTTTTTATAAATGGTAAACTGAAACTCAATACAGATGGATTACAACTAGTAAAGAATAATCTTCCAATCGGTCCCTTTATGCAGCTCGTAGACAAATATGTACGATAAAGTATGAGGTTTGATTTTGTGTTTTCGTTCTGGATCTTTGTGTGGTATGTATTGTGACTACCTTTATTCCAAAAATACCACTCGTGTTAGGTGTGATCCATAACACTATTACTACTGTTTTATTATAAAAATGATTGGATTACCTTTTGTACCATAAATCTATGTATAAAGGTGATACCCTTATGGACCGTACGTAATGAACCCTATCGGTGGAAAGATTTCTATGCCCTTCATCCTATTTATCCTATGGATTTTTATAAATGGTGAACTGAAAATCAAGTCAGACGGATTACAAGAAATAAAGGAGAATCGTCCATCTGGTCCCTTTACAAAGTTCGTATACAAATACATTCTATGACCGAAACATAGAGTCTTTATGTATCATAAAAATATCTATAGATTTATGAAGGACTACATAGTTACGCTCTTCTAAATAATGAAGAATCGGAATACTATTATCATCATAATTATTTTCAAATCCAATTACATCTATAAATACTTTATCAAAGTCAATAGATTGAATCACTTCAAACTCTGCACCTTCTACATCAATGGATAAATAATGTATATGAGATAGGTTATGTTCCTGTAGTAGGGAGGTTAACTTTTTGGTAGTTACCTTTACCACCTCTGTAGTAGATCCCATTTGTGCATTTTCATTTTCTAACCGTGTAACATGACGTTGATCAAACGTATTTTTTATTCCAGAAAGCATTTCTGTATACCCCGTATTCAATAGAAAATCGGTTACTCCGTCTTCATTACAAATGGCACAATTGACATTGATACAATTGGGTCTATTTATCATCAATGAATCAAATATTCTTGGATTCGGTTCAATGTTCAATCCAGTCCATTGATTCGTTTCTTCAAAATAAAGTGTATTGTTAATGTGTTTACCATCATATGCACCCACATCTACAAACACTCCCTGTTTGAACCCCTTGAATACGTTTGTCTCAAGATAACAATCTTGGTTCTCTTGAGAATAAAACATACTCCTATGATTATTTTATTTTGGTTTACTTTACGTGTTTAATTGGAAATAAATTATTTTTGAGGCCATTCTCCCATGTATAATAAATGATCGGTTCAAATGCAAGATACGTAAAAGTTTCATCCCCCGTTATTTTTCGTAGTAGTTGATGAAGCATACGCTGTTGTAATTTTGGTAACACAGAGGGGATACATTTAAAAAAAGTAAGATAATACGTTTCTACTTGTATTTTATTTGGAATGGCTTTACCCGTTTTGTAATCGTATACGTGATCTAATGTAGTGTAGGGTGGTTGAAAAGGTGGCGTGATTTCTGCCAGATAATACTGTATGGTATCCTTGGTTTGATAATTATTATGAACAATGAGATAAGGTCCCTTCTTTATTTCAGAAAGTAACAGGGGAGTAAAATACATGAAGTACCAGTTTTTTATTTTTTTGTAAACTACACGAAAATGATCTTCCAAAAACCTGACGTAGAATGGTGTGTCTATGAAACCAAAAAAGAATGTTTCATGTTTTTCAGTGCGAGTGTCAAGTTTTTTCATGCAAAAATCGTAACTTTAAAAAAAAATATTTTTCAAAAAGTCCCTGAAAATGGACCCAGCTCTTTTTTGCTCTTTTTTTTTGAGGGTCCGCTTCCGAAAAACCTGATGCTCTTCAATAACGCACTACAATAAAATCTACAAATTATGCTCACAAGTTGTGTTTCCATTTTGGAAACACCTTTTTTTGGGATTTTTCAGAAATAGTTCACTTCGTACATCTATCATCATCAGAATTTTGTTTACATTTCCTTTAAAAAGGAGACTGACGTTAAAAAAAGAGCGCATTGACTTTTGGATCATATAATTCCATTCCGTAAAATTCTGATGCAACTACGTAAGGAGTTTGTTTACAAAAAGAATGTTGCAAGTTTTTCAGTGCGAGTGTCAAAAAAAAACATGCAAAAAGTGTAACTTGAAAAAAAAATATTTTTCAAAAAGTCCGCCAAAATGGACCCAGCTCTTTTTTTTTGAGGGTCCGCTTCAGAAAAACCTGATGCTCTTCAGTAAGGGTCTAAAATAAAATCTGAAAATTATGCTCACAAGTTGTGTTTCCATTTTGGAAACACCTTTTTTTGACTTTTTTTGAAAATTTTTAGTAGTCTGACCTATTATGACCACAACTGTTGACGGACTAGTCCGTCATTTGTGACTGACTGAAAAAAAAGAGCGCACTGACACAATCCTAAGAAAGGAAAATGATAGAATCTTCTGACGCAGAATGATCGCAATGTGAATCCAAAAAGAATGTTGCAAGTTTTTCAGTGCGAGTGTCAAAAAAAATCATGCAAAAAGTGTAACTTTAAAAAAAAATATTTTTCAAAAAGTCCCTGAAAATGGACCCAGCTCTTTTTTGCTCTTTTTTTTTGAGGGTCCGCTTCCGAAAACCCTGATGCTTTTCAGTAACACCCTAAAATAAAATATGAAAATTATGCTCACAAGTTGTGTTTCCATTTTGGAAACACCTTTTTTTTAGGATTTTTCATGTTTTTTGTAAAAGTCTTATGAATCAGGATCAGATTTTTTGTAGATTCTATTTCAAAAAGGAGACTGACTGAAAAAAAAGAGCGCACTGACATAAAAATAATAAATGCGATAGATAGAATCGCCTGAGGTAGAATGATCACATTATGAATCCAAAAAAGAATGTTTCATGTTTTTCAGTGCGAGTGTCAAGTTTTTTCATGCAAAAAGTGTAACTTTAAAAAAAAATATTTTTCAAAAAGTCCCTGAAAATGGACCCAGCTCTTTTTTGCTCTTTTTTTTTGAGGGTCTGGTCATGAAAAATCTTATGTAATCCAGTAACCCACTATAATAAAATCGGAAAATTATGCTCACAAGTTGTGTTTCCATTTTGGAAACACCTTTTTTAGAGACTTTTTAAAAAGTTTTAGTAGTCTGACCTTTTATGACCATAAGTATGGATGGTCGCGACCATCCTTTGTGACTGACCACAAAAAAAGAGCTGCATAAAAAAGGATAGTTGACGGTAATTTTTGAAAATATGCAGTGGATCAAGGTAAAATGGAGTAGGTAAAGGTTTCATCCCCTGTAATGTCGCGAAGTATTTGATCTACCCAATATTGTTCCCATTGATATTTGAGCAAGGATACATATTTATACATAGTCACTGAAAAGTACCGATTGGCATGAAAGAACATGTTGGATAAGTGAACCGAGGTAACATTCCCTCCATGTAGCCGGATGTGATCTCCCTGCATTCCAAGAAATGTTCCAAAGTAGGTTTCATTGCCTTCTCTTACAAAGTATCGCCCCCTTACTTTGAGTTGATCGGGTGTCACTGGAACATACATTTTATGCAAGTAGATGTAGATTGTGTTTCAATTTTAGCAGAACCTACGGTTCCGCACCTCCCTTGAACCTTCCAGGTTCACCGGGTAATATAACGGGGTCATAGGGGTGAAACCCCTATAAATGGGGTCGTAGGGGTGTACCCCTACAAAAATTGAAATGAAACCATCCATTATCTTCAAAAATGTTTCCACTAAAGTATTGTGGGGTATGGTGTCTTGTCTATAGTACCAATCCTTATATCCCTCACTCTACGATGATGCATGTTCAGTACAATCGGGTGTCCATTACACCCATGCAAGATTACAAGGTCTTTCAACTCAAGAGAACCTATCAGGGTGTTGTTTCCGTACGTGAGGACTCTGCCAAAGTCATGTGGTCTAAAAAAGTAAATTATGAAATAGATTCGGCCTTTTTACCAACTCTACCTCTCTATGGAAAAGAATTAAATTGTAAACCCTTGGTATTGAATTATACAATGGATGAAACGAATACCTATTGTACTTTTGTGGGAGACTATGAATATGTCTTTCATCGGTACATGCCTACTGAAAAAAAGGATACGATTTTAAAAATATTCATTACCCAATTATTATTTGATTTCATTATACGTCACATTTAAAGACTTTTCAACTAATGTAAGTATGTTACCTTTTTTACATAAACATTTAGATAAAAATGCATCGGAATTATGGGAGTTAGCTTTTCAAGAGACGAAATGGACACGTAAAGAGTATCATCCTCTAAAAAAAGAGAAAATAGAGGTCCTTCTTACGATGACCACTTGTAAACGGTTTGATTTATTTGAACAAACTGTGAACTCTATTCTACATACCTGGACAGATTTGGATCAAGTAGATGCATGGTTTTGTGTAGATGATAATTCTTCGGAAATAGATCGCCAACAAATGAAGAGTTATGATTGGATGGAGTATTATTGGAAAGGTCCATCGGAAAAGGGACATCGTGCCAGTATGAACCTGATTTGGAAAAAACTCAACGAAGTCAAGCCAACCTACTGGATTCATATAGAGGATGATTTCGTGTTTCATGTAGAGCGATCGTACGTAAGAGATGCCATACGTGGATTACGAGAGACGGGTGCTTCGCAACTCTTGTACAATCGTAATTATGCAGAGACGATTCATGATTATCGCATAGAGGGGCATCGTGAAGTAAACGAGTTCAGCCTACATGAATTCAAAACGGGAACGTTTCCTTATCAAAATTGTCACTATTGGCCCCATTATAGTTTTCGGCCAGGTATAACCAAAGTAGATGCGATTCTATCTTTGGGTAATTTTGATTCGTCCAATACTTTTTTTGAAATGGATTATGCCTATCGGTGGATGAATGCGGGTCATACAACGGCTTTTTATAATGCCATTACGTGTCAACATATTGGAAAATTAACCAAGGATAAAAGTAAACCGAATGCCTATGCTTTGAATAAGTGTAATCAATTTCACGATGCGCACTACATTAAGGTGGTCAATTTAGAAAGACGAAAGGATCGGAGAGAAAAGATGGCCCAGGTATTGGATATACCGTACGATATCTACAAAGCCGTAGATGGGTCTACGTTAAAGATTACACCTGAAATCATGAATTTGTTCATGGGAAATGATTTTGACAACCGTAAAGGTGTCATTGGTTGTGCTATGAGTCACTACTACTTATGGAAACAATTGGTCGCGGATTCAGTAGATTATTATGTAGTATTGGAAGATGACATTACGGTAACCACGGACTTTAAAACAAA
>Ga0214921_10007576_pt1 | contig 14416 bp, 13 predicted proteins | sample LL1505_MetaG_FD_177992 | JGI IMG/M metagenome (GOLD analysis project Ga0214921, IMG submission 177992) | Freshwater microbial communities from Lake Lanier, Atlanta, Georgia, United States - LL-1505 | ecosystem: Environmental > Aquatic > Freshwater > Lake | place: USA: Georgia | collected... | reverse complement strand
CAGTTGGCGGATCAGCAGACACAGCAAATACTCCTAATACTGTAGTAAAACGTGACGGCTCAGGAAACTTTGCAGCAGGCACAATTACAGCAAATATTGTTGGTAACTTAACTGGTAACGTAACAGGAACAGTTTCAAGTCTTTCAAACCATGATACTGGAGATCTTGCAGAAGGATCAAATCTATATTTCACAAATGCTCGTGCATTAGCTGCAACAGCAGCAGCATACGATGCAGCAGGTGCAGCATCAAGCGCACAGGCAAATGCAGCAACAGATGCCACAGCTAAAGTAGCAGCAGAAGCCACAGCACGTAACTCAGCAATTGCATCAGCAATTGCAACAGAAGTTGCTGATAGAAATACTGCAATTGCAACAGCAAAGACTGCAGCAGAAGCCACAGCATCAGCAGATGCCACATCTAAGGCTAACGCAGCGCAGTCTGCAGCAGCAACAGATGCAACAAGCAAAGCAAATGCAGCTCAGACAGCAGCAATCGCTGCTGCAGCAACAGATGCAACTACTAAAGCTAACGCAGCACAGTCTGCAGCAGAGGCTACAGCAGCAGCAGCTCTTACATCTGCAATTTCAACAGAAGTTTCAAACCGTAATACAGCAATTTCCACAGCAGTAGATTCATTAGTAGCAGGAGCACCAAATCTTCTTAATACATTAGACGAGTTGGCAGCAGCAATTAATGATGATGCTAATTACACAACAACTATTACAACAGCATTAGCAACAAAAGCTAATTCTACACAAGTTGCAACAGACATTGCATCAGCAGTTACAACTGCAGCAACAGATGCCACATCTAAGGCTAACGCAGCTCAGTCTGCAGCAGCAACAGATGCCACATCTAAGGCTAACGCAGCGCAGTCTGCAGCAGAGGCTACAGCAGCAGCAGATGCAACAGCTAAGGTAGCCGCAGAAGCAACTGCTAGAAACTCAGCAATTTCAACAGCAATTTCAGGTGAGGTTACAGATCGTAACTCAGCAATTGCAACAGCTCAGTCTGCAGCTCAAGCAGCAGCAGAATCTACAGCAGCCTCAGCACTTACAAATGTAAAAAACGGTACAACACCATTTACAGTAGTTAATGTAAATGATGTAGCAGCAGTACGAGCAGCAACCACAACAGTTTCTTCAGCTGGAACTGTAAATGCTCTAACATGGTCAGGATCTGACTACCGTACAGCAAAGGCACTTGTCAAGTTTAAGAATGGAGTAAACACTCAAGTTTCTGAAGTTCTCTTAACACTTGATACAAGCAATAACGTAGCAATAACAGAATTTGGTTCAATTACAACTGGAACCGACCTAGGAACAGTGTCAGCGGCATATGCTTCAGGTAGCGTTTCAATATCAGTAACAACAACCTACGCATCAACAGATGTAATGGTTTATGCAACACTAATTAAATAATTAATAAAAGGTATGGGGTCCTTCCAAAACCCCACCAAAACAATTAGGGGATATGTGAACTTAAATGGCAATAGTAAATAAAAACTTCAAGGTTAAAAATGGCCTTAATGTAGCAGGACCTGCAACATTTGATGCAGCAGTAAATGTAGACAACTTAGTCTTAAATTCAACCCCCCTTGCCTTCGACTCATCAACTGGAAGATTAAAGATCCAGATTAATGGTGCTTGGAAGGAAATTGCCCTTCTTACTGATGCGGCAGAAGATACAAGTGCTTTAACATTTATGGATATTGGATTAGCCATTGATTATAATGGAGACCCGATCTATACAGTTTATGCAAACGGAGTAAATACAACAGCCACAAAATTTGCGGATGGTGGAGATTACTCAACAGATACATACAGCATGACCTTTGATTCTGGAACAATTAACTAATTGTTTTGGAATTATTGTAGTGCTATAATTACCAAATAAGTCTAAATAAGGGGTGGCAAATATGTCAACAGTAAGAATTCAAGTAAGAAGAGGAACAGCTTCACAGTGGACCTCAGTAAATCCAATTTTGGCAGCAGGAGAAATGGGTGTCGAGTCAGATACAAACCTATTTAAATTCGGTAACGGATCTTCTACATGGACTGCCCTTGCATATGCAAATAATTCAGACGTAGCAATTGGTGAAATTTCCCAAGATGCAATTAACGCTGCCCTTGTTGTAGGAGATGGTCTCACAAAGACATACAACGATGGCGCAAATACTATTACAATAGCAGTAGCAGATTCATATTTTACAGAAATGGCACAGGATGCAGTTAATACAGCTCTTGTAGCAGGAAATGGTATTTCTAAGTCATACAATGACGGAACAAACCAGCTAACAGTTTCTGTTGACACATCAATCATAGCAAACAAGGGCTACGTAGATTCAGCTGTATCAGCACTTGGAAATACAGTAGACCTAGACTACATTCCTTTAACAGACAGAGGAAATGCTGGCGGAGTTGCATCACTAAATAACTCAGGTAAAGTACCAGCGTCAGAACTAGATATTACAAATACAGTTACATCATTGATTGATTCAACAGTAACTTCTGGCAGAGGTGTTAGCTCAACATGGGATAACGCTACAAGCAAAGAAGTTGTTTCTGCAGCAATTAGAGCACAGGGTGGAATTGTTAAGACTAATGCAACAGACAACTTAGATATTATTCTTTCATTGTCCCCAACAATTACTGCAACAACTAAATTTACAGGACCACTTGTTCAGGTAGATGCAGTTGAAGCTGATACAGCAACACTTGGAGCATTAACTGTTTCAGGTAATTTAACTGTTAACGGAACAACAACTTCTGTAAACTCTACTAACTACACAGTAGACGACCCAATGATTTATATTGGCGACGGAAACCAATCAAATGCATTAGACCTAGGTGTAGTTGCAGCATTTAATAACGGCACATATCAGCACTCAGGTCTTGTAAGAGATGCCTCAGATGGAATATGGAAACTATTCTCTGGCGTAACAGCAGAGCCTACAACAGTTGTTGACTTTACAACATACACAAAAGACTCACTTGAAGTTGGCAGCCTTGTCGCAGACTCATTAAGAGTTGGTTCTGTAGCAAATGCAGAATTCCAGCGTTTAGCTGGTGTAACAAGCGGCATACAGTCTCAAATTGATACAAAGCTTGCTTCAACAGAAGCAGCTTCAGTATATGCTCCAAAAGCATCACCGACATTCACAGGTACAGTAACTCTTCCATCTGGAACAGTAACATCTGGAATGATTTTAAATGGCACAATAGTCAACGCAGACGTTAATGATTATGCAGAAATTGCACAATCAAAGATTGCAAATTTGACTGGCGATCTTTCAGGAAAAGCACCAAAGGTTTCTCCAACATTCACAGGATCAGTTGTCCTTCCAACAGACACCACAATTGGTGATGTAAGCGCAACAGAGATTGGTTACGTAAATGGAGTAACTTCTGGAATTCAGTATCAGATTGATACAGTATCAAATGCATTAGCTGCAAAGGTTACAAGCTACGATTCATCAATAGCAACATTGTTTACCGACACTTCAACTCTGACAACAGACTTGAATACAGCAGAAAATGCAATTACAGGATTGCAATCAGATGTTACAGCAATAAATACTGCTGCAGCAACATTACAAACATCTGTAAATACAAAAGCCACAACTGCAGCGTTAACATCACACGAAGCAGACACAACAAATATTCATGGAATTGCAGACACCTCAGTACTTGCAACAGCAACAACAGTTGCTACAGCCAAATCAGAAGCAATTGCCGCAGCAGCAACAGACGCTACAACCAAAGCCAACGCTGCCAAAACAGCAGCCGAGGCTACAGCAGCAGCAGCACTTACAACCGCAATTGCAACAGAAGTCACAAATAGAAACTCAGCAATTGCTACAGCTAAATCAGAAGCAATTGCAGATGCAACCTCACGGGTCACAGCAGTTATTAATGGTGCACCAGCAGCATTTGATACTCTGAAAGAAATTGCAGATTATATTTCAGCAGATCAATCAGCTGGTTCAGCGCTCACCACATCAGTTGCGCTAAAGGCACCACTTGCTTCACCAACATTCACTGGAACAGTAACAGTTGGCGCAGCAGGAATTGTATTCTCCGATGGCACACAGACACGTGCAGCAGTTCCTTCTATAACAACAATTGCAACAGAAAGATCTGCTTCCGAAACACTAGCAGCAGGGGAACAAGATAAGTTTGTTCCACTATCAGGAGCAGTTGTAATAACATTACCAGCAACTGGATATTCAACTGGACAATCAATTGATTTCTGGCAATCAACAGGAACTGGAGCATCATTTGCAAATACAAATGGTGTAATCGGAACACCAGGATTAAAGTTTAGAGCAAATAACTCAGTAGTAACAGCATTGAAAATATCAAGCGGATGGTTGGTCTTCGGAGACCTATCAGCGTAATCGGATTAAGGGAGAATATATAAATGTCAAAACAATCAGGTAGAATGAGTCAGTCAGCAAATGACTTTTTGGCACCATACGCACCCACAATAGGAACTGCAACAGATGTCGGAACAAATCGTGCATACAATAATGGTGCAGCCACTGTATCATTTACTCCTGCTGGTCCATATTCCGCAACATCATTTACAGTCACTTCTTCTGGTGGCCAAACAGCAACAGGAAGCTCATCCCCTATAGTAGTAGAAGGATTGGCTTCTGCCACTTCTTATACATTTACAGTAACAGCAACAAATTCTTATGGAACATCACCTGCTTCTTCAGCATCTACTGCTATAACAGCAACTACAGTTCCAGCAACACCTTCCGCTCCATCTGCAACAGCCCAGATTAACCAAGATTATGTTACTTGGTCTGCGCCAGCTACTGGATCAAAAGATATAACTAGTTATACATTAAAGTCTAGCGATGGCCCAGTGTATACAACAGGAGCAGTGAGCTACACTGTATCAGAAACAGCAAACACTGCACAGTCATATCAAGTTCTTGCTACAAATGCTAACGGAAACTCTTCATATTCAGAATCATCAAATTCTGTTACAACATTGGCACCGTTCTTCCCGCCAAGCTTCTTTGCTCCACCAGGGTTCTTCGCACCACCAGCATTCTTCGCACCACCAGGGTTCTTTGCCCCACCAGGGTTCTTTGCCCCACCATCATTCTTCGCACCACCAGGGTTCTTTGCCCCACCAGGGTTCTTTGCCCCACCAGGGTTCTTTGCACCACCAGGGTTCTTTGCCCCACCAGGGTTCTACTGTATTGATCAAGATACTTTAATCTCTGTATTTAATAATGGAGAAGTTGCTTATAAAAAGGCAAGCGACATCGTTATTGGAGATAAAGTCTGGTCAGCAACTTGGGACGGACTATTTTCAGAAGTTAATGGAGATCCATTAGCATGGTCAGATGATAAATTATCTAATCTAGAAATAGTTCATACAGAAATTGTAGCTATAACTCCATCAAAGAAAGATGTTACTTCAATAATTAATGGAAATAGCGGACAAAGATTCTCGCTAGAGCAGACAGTTCTTGTAAAGAATAGCAATAAATACTTCTTTAAGACAACAGGAATGCTTGAAATTGGAGACGTAATAGTACAACATGATCCAATTAGCAATACATTTGCTGAAGTTAACGTTGAAAGTATTAATACAGTCGACGAAACAAGAACCGTGTATCAGTTTGATGCGGCACCACATGACATACTAATAGCAGGAAACGTCCTAGTCCACAACAGAAAAGCTTATTAATGTCTATGTACCACCTGCATGTCCCCAGGACATCAGGAACATATATTAAAAATAATGTTCTTCCCCACCTGATAACAGGTGGGGTTGAGCATTTTGCATCTAATAGATCACAAATAGATTTAGAGCAAATAAAAAATAGTAAATTTGTTATTGGTCATTTTGGACTAATGCCAATTGATTATATGACGGATGTCGATGTGTTCTGCATACTAAGGGATCCAGTAGAGAGATTTATAAGCGATTTTAAATATACGTCAAAAATAACTGAAAGAAATGGAACGGCGGAAGAAAAGCTTAATCATCTATTATACGAAAATCAATCAGACCTTCAGTCCAACATACAGTCTAAATTTTTAAGCGGCAGAATAAATGTAGATAAGTTCAACCTAGACCCAGCCAGATATATACATAGCTCAAGGAATGGCTGGTTTATAGAAAACTACTCAAAAGATATAAATGTAATTAAAAGAAACATAGATAAGATTAACTGCTATACAATGGACAACCATAGTAGATTTAAATCTGATTTTAATAAATCATTAAATAAAAATTTTGGATTTACTACATTTAAGCATGACGATAAAGCAAATGAATCACAAGATGTAGGGATATCTCTAACTAAATCTCAAATTTCTAGAATAGAAGACCTTAATAGGCTAGACATGGAAGTATACGAGTATGTACGTCAGACTCAAAAAAGATAGCAAGTGGTCAATATTAACCCTTGGCGAATTTAAAATAAATTCGATAAAAGAAGAGCTATCTAAATACTCATCAGAATGGGATATTTACACAAAAAGGCAAGAGTCTTTCTATACACACAAGGATACAAAAATGTTCCCAATAATCTTGACAGATGAACTTGGATGGAAGCCTGGATCTGAAGTTGAAATAAAAAAGTATAACGATTTTAATAAATCAGATTCAAATGTAGAAATTAATAATATATTTAAAAAGCTAGAAGAGTTTTATTCTGGAAAAGTTATAAGGTGTGAGGTTGTAAGCCTTAAGCCACATACAAATATAAGAATGCATGTTGATGGAGGACCACTACTTCATTATTCAAGAAGGGTCCATATCCCAATTATAACTTCGGAAGAAGTCACGTTTACGGTTATGGATACAACCATAAATATGAAAGAGTCGGTATGGTATGAAATAAATAACCAAATGAAACACGGTGCAAACAACCCAACCGACAATGAAAGAATACATTTAATTATTGACATATTGCCAAATGATATGATAAACTATATATGAGAGAAAGAGAAAAATGAATCCAACTTGGTCAAGCAAAGAAATACTATTTCCTGGGTTATGGGTATATCGAGACGTAGTAAAGCCAGATCTAAATTTAATGGAAAGACTTGTTTCAGTTGTAAATGAAAGTAATGGCCAGTATAACTGGAGAGGCGCAACTGTAGGCTACGATGAAACAAGGCCAAGCTATAGAGATTGTCAAGATGTAAAGATAGGCCCAGTGCCAGTAATAAGAAATGATTTTGATAGAGAAATAAATCAAATTTGGCAAGATGCAAAAGATGCTCAAGGCCCAGCGGCAGAAGACTACTGCTCATTCCATAGCATAAGAATGGATTTCTGGGAAGTAATGAATTTTATTTCTTATGGCCCAGGTCAACATTTTCAAGAGCATGCGGACCACGGATTTTCCTACACAGCAACAGTATCTTTAGTTGCGTACCCAAATGATGATTATGAAGGTGGAGAGCTGTGGTTTCCAAAATTAGATCTAAAGATTAAGCCAAAAGCTGGAGATTTATATATATTCCCATCTACCTATATCTATTCTCATGTTGCAATGCCAGTAGAAAACGGCACAAAATATTCTATAGTTACAATGCTAGATTATAACGACAATACACACAATGATGAATATCGTGCACTTGTAGAAAAAAGATTAAACGATGGTAAAACTAAAAGCTTATAAGACAAAAGATCTTTCGGCCACAATTCTCCCATTGTCCGTAAAAAGAGACTGGATGGATGAGACATGGGAAGCACACGCATACAAGTGTTTTCCAGTAAGCCTTACAAATCAGATGGGGTGGGCAATGTCATTCCCAGAAGATATAACTTTTATATGGGATGGCATATCTGATTCAACGCCAGACCATGTAAAAATATTAGCTGGTGAAAAGTATGCTTACGCTGAAAGATCAAATGCAACAGTAAGCTTTAACACTGGTATAACATTTAAGACAGATGAAAATCACAGCCTTCTGACGATGCCAGTCCCCAATAATTTTGTAGATGGATATGAGCCATTTACAACCATAATGAGTTCTTCTTTTTATAATGGAGATCTTTCATGTGCAATAAGAGTTACTCGGCCCAACGTAGAAATAACAATAAAGGCAAACACTCCAATATTTTCCATATTGCCAATAAATTTAGAGGCACTCCAGGATTCAGAAATAGAGTTTTTAGATTCTTCACAAATGCCAGAAAGAACATTTGATGCCAGTGAATATAATAAGGCTGGTGCAGAATCTAACGGGGTTGGAAAATGGACCAACTTCTATCGAAATGCCACAGACCATCTTGGAAAATCTTTGGGAAAACATCAGGTAAAAGCAATAAGGCTAAAAGTCATTGAGGGCAAAGATCAATAACATGGTAAAATTATCTTGTAGCATTAACGGAAAGAGAATTTATGAAAATAGCAAATAAAGACATCCAGCTTCATGCACCTAAATCAATTACGCCATCTGGATTTTTCGGTTCATCCTCAGACAATATTATAGAGTTAGAAAACTTTTTAACAGAAGAAGAAAGACAAAAGCTTATAAACTTTGCTTTAAATAATAAAGTTTGGGATCAGACTGAAACCCATGTAGATGAGGATGGCCTTGTGCTATATGATGCAAACATATGGAAAGATCGAGTATGTACATACAACTCTTTGATGGAGTCAGACCCAACAATATTAGAGTTGATTAATTCAATGATCGCAAGATTAAAAATTGAAGTAGATAAATTTTTTAGTGTAGATGCACAAGAAACTGGCCCCGCAATTGTAAGATGGCCTGTTGGTGCAAGACAAGAGCCACATGCAGATAAAGAGTTTCATACTGGAATAGAAAAAGGAAGGCCAAATGATTTTCCTTGGTACGACCTAGCTGGACTATTTTATTTTAATGATGACTATGAGGGCGGGGAGTTATATTTTCCACAACACGGAATTGAGTTTAAACCAAAGGCAGGTGCAGCATATTTTTTCCCAGGAGATATGTATTACACACACGGTGTAAGGCCAGTCACAGCAGGAAATAGATTTACTTCGCCATTTTTTTGGACGATAATGAAACATACAGGAGAAAGACAGCCATGACAAATTTAGAATACGTAGAGCTATATCCAAAGGTAGATGTCTACAGAAATGTTTTAAAGGACCCACAGGCTCTGTATGAGACAATGAAAAAATCAGAACAGACTTCTGAAGGTAAGCATTTTCTAAAGACATGGGACCCTTGGGCACATTTTGGTACTTACTCTCAAGCAAAAAATTCATTAGAGGTAGATGAAAATCAAAAATCTGACCCAATGTTTATAGAAGAAAAAGATTTTGTTGATCAAATTCAAGCTGCTTATGATGCAGTATTGCTTGACTATATTAAAAGACATGACATTGAATTAAAGCCTAATTGGCATTTTAGCGGATGCTCTTTTTCAAAGTATACAGATCAAGTTGACGTACTTGACAATAAGATGACCATGCAATACCACACAGACTTTATTATTTCAGAAAGAGACATGCCAGGATCTAAATTTCAATTAACCTGCACCATGTATATTAATGATAATTATGATGGAGGAGACATTGAGTTTTTTGTCAATGGTGATATCATTAATCATAAGCCACAAGCTGGTGATATATTGGTATTCCCTTCAGACGACCCATATTTCCACGGGGTTAAAACAATATATAATGGAGAAAAATTCTTTGTAAGAAACTTTGTTATGTACCCCTATGACGGACATCCAGAGTGGTTAGAAAATCAAAAGAAACTAGGCGCTGCTAACTGGATGAAAAAAGAATTCAAAAGATTAGAGCACGAAAATCCTAGAAATATGAGATACCTACAAGATGGTGTTCCAACAAAGTATGATGACTTAACTGGAAACAAATCAGGCCCAGAGGGAATGTAATGAACTTAATAAAACTAACAGAAGATATATTTTTGTATGAGGACTTTATAACAAAAGAAGAATGTAAAGCTGTTCTTGGAGTCCTTGATAGACTCGTGGAGTCCGACCCAGATTACTGGAAAGGAATTTCTTTTTATGAGTCCTACTCAGCCAGGTACCCTTATGACGGTGAACCAGTACTAAAAGAACTTGGACTTTCAGAGACATGGTTTTCAGACTTGCAAAATAGATTTAAAGAGTCTGCAGCAGAGCTAGCTGGTAAAACTCCAGAAGAGATGTCTAAGATTAGTTTTCACGTACAAAGATGGCTACCAGGAGCATTTGCACCCAAGCACTCAGACAATAGCGATTCAGAAGGAAAGATGGGTGCGTTTACAAGAAGTAGATACGCTGGTTTTCTTTATCTGAATGACAATTTTGAAGGAGGCCTTTTAAAGTTTGACGCAGATCATGGAAACAAGCCTTTTGAGGTTACGCCAAAAGCTGGGTCATTTTTAATTTTTCATGGTGGTCATAAAAATATGCATGAGGTTACCGTAGTAAAAGGAGCGCCAAGATATACGCTTGGATCTTTTTGGGACGATAGAGAAGAGTCTGATTATCCTCAAGAGCTTAGAGATGAATGGGCAAAAGAGCTAGCTGAAGTTAGAGCACATCAAAAGGGCGAACAAGAAGAGTGGAAACAAGTTCGTGAAAAAGGTTTAAGGTTAACCCCGTACGGAGCACCAGTCCCAGCCTCAGAAGTAGAGAATATCTAATGATAGAAGATAAAAAAGATTTTAATCCAAATGACATGTATCACATGTTCATACCAAATGCTTTAGAAGATGGCATATGGCATTTTAAAAATGTTTTAAGCTATCCAAAAGAACTAGTTGATTTTATCAATGAGGTCGATGAAAGCCAAGAGAGTTATTCAAAAATAACACAGTGGATCCCATGGACAGCAAGTGATGATGTCAATGTTGTATACGGAAAAAATAAAAATGTTTTAACTAATAGCATAAAAGAAAATAATTCTGGTTCCAGACTAGATCAAAAAATTCTTTACATAAGTAATAGTTTAAAAATGGCATTTGAAATGTGTCTTGATAATTATTTAAAGTCAAGAAATATTGACGGAAAAAATTACATACTTCCAATGGGAGAAATTCCAATTAGAGAATGGGCAGCAGGTTCTGGCATGGGGCCACATTGTGATAACTATGACGGACATACAACACTAGCATTCTCAATGATAGCTTATCTAAATGATGACTATGAGGGTGGCGAGATAGAGTTTCCAAACCAAGGCTTGTCAATAAAGCCACAAGAGGGCAGCCTAATAATATTTCCAAGTCAAGAGCCGTATCTTCATAAGGTAAATGAAGTTTTGTCTGGCAAAAGATATACCTCACACCTTTCTGTGTATAAAGGCTTAATGGTATAATTAAAAAATGGCAACAGTAGGCGTTAATGGATGGCACTTCCCAAGTTACTCGGATTCTCCCGACGTACCTAGGGACCTTGGTATTTTAGGTAATGATATTGCTACATATATTGCTGCTCATCCTGGACCCCAAGGAGCAACAGGCCCTTCAAACGTTTTAACCATTGCTTCAACAAATACAATAAATGCTGGTCAAAATGCTTCGGTAACTATTAGCGGAACATCTCCATCACAATCTTTAACATTTAATATTCCAAAAGGTCAAGATGGAGTAATTGGTGGCCCTGGTCCATCAAATGTTTTAACAATTGGAACAGTTGAATCTGGCGCATTAGCTTCTGCAACAATTACTGGCACATCTCCATCTCAAGTTTTAAATTTAGTTTTACCAACTGGAGCAACTGGAGCAACTGGAGCAACTGGAGCAACTGGTCCAAAAGGTGATGCAGCAGCAACAATTACTATTGCTAGCCCAGTAACTACAGGTGCAGCAGGAACAAACGCTATTGTTACAAATACTGGAACATCTAGCAATGTTATTTTAAATTTTACAATTCCTCGTGGAGATACTGGTGCAACTGGCGCAACTGGCGCAACTGGCGCAGCAGGATCAAATGCTGTTATTGATCCAATTGCAACAAGAATTGCGCTACAAACAACAGCAACATCTGCAACTGGAGTCAACTCTGCCTGGTATCCACTATCAACAAATACATTTACTTTAGGTTTGCTTGGTCCAATTAACTCTGGAACAGATAACGTAACTAGAGGATGGAAAAACATATATTTAAACTCAGCAGCAACTGTTATATCAGATGAAAGAACAAAAGAAAATATATTGACATCTGACCTTGGATTAAATTTTATTAATAAATTAAACCCAGTTAAATATAATAAAATTGGTGGAGATAGAACACATTACGGATTAATTGCACAAGAGGTAAAGTCTGTCTTAGATGAAGTCAATATTGCTGACTTCGGCGGCTGGGTAATTTCTGATGTGAATGATGCAGAAGGACAACAAGCATTAAGGTACGAAGAATTTATTTCTCCATTAATTAAAGCGGTACAAGAACTTACAGCAAGAGTAAAATCACTAGAAGAAAAGTAGGTTTGGGATGTCATACAAAAGCGTAGTCTTAAATGACCACCCAACATCATTTTATTTATTAGATGAAGTAATATCTGGCACCACAGTTTCATATGATGCCCTTAAAACACAATATGCTACATACGCTGATTTAAGAGATAATGGTATTTCTTATGCCAATCTCGGAGGGTCGGTAATATATGATTATTCTGGAAATAGTAATAATGGAGTATCGTTTAACTCATCAAATGCAGTATTAATGCCTTTGGTTCCTGGATCAATAGCTGGAACAAAGATGAATTCTGATACAAAGATTATATACGTATCACCAGGAATGGCTAATTCAATATATAAGAATAACCCGTTTTCAATAGACCTTTGGTTTAAACCTCCACAAAATTCTACTAATGAAATACCTTTAGCATTTGATAATACTAATTTAATTGGCTTAACTTATAAAGATGGTAATATTTTATTTTATTTAGGTTCATCTATTGCTATTGCAAAAATAGAAAAAACATCAGTATCATATATTTCTGCTGTATATAATGGCTCATCAATAATATTATATATTAATGGAATAAGTAAATCAACTAAATTTATTGCAGAGCCTTACCCATTTAGCAACTCAACAGTTTCATTTATGAGTGGTCCTTCTAATGAGTCTGAGCCATTTGTAATTGATTGTGTTGCATTTTATAGATATGTTTTATCTGAGGATAAAATAAAAAATCATTATACTGCTGGATCTTATGAATTAAATCATTTACAAATAGTAGAACCAGACGGTGGAGTTTTATTTACATTGAATCATTCAAAAATAATGCCAGTAAAACAATACTACTACCCATCTGCAATTAAATGGTCAGATCTAATTAATGGAGATGCAGTTCTATCTATAGACCAAGATTACATAACATTTCCTAAAACAGATGTCTCATACGCAGCATCTTTTGATTTTACACAAGAAATTATAGTTCCTTCTGGTATTGGAATTAATAGTTCACAGCTAAACTACTCACCAGACATTGACAACATTTCTGTTCAAATTAGTCTTGATGGATTAACAAACTGGAAAGATTGTAAGAATAATAAATCTTTGCCTTATTTTACTAAAGATGATCTTACATCTAATGAACGTGCATATATTAAAGTAACCATGTCATCCGATGATACATCTTTTGATATTCCCAAGATAGAAACTTTATCAATAGATTTTTTTAATAATTTAGATTACTATGCAGATAACTCTGGGGACAGAATCTTCTCAGATAAAGACTATGATCTTTCTAGATATAATGAAAGAATACTTTCATATAGCAAATATAACGGATTATCAATGCATGAATCTGGAGGTTTCAATATAGAAGCAGCATCACCCTCTAGGTCTATTGAAATGATATATACCCCAGGATCTGGCAAAAATGTTTTATTTTCAAATGGATCAAAAATATTTGAATGGCTCACAGACGGCACCATAAATAAGAATGGGATTACCAATGTGTACGTAAATGGGAAAGATGTGACTTCCCAAACAAACTGCTCAAGTTACTTTACAGTAGGGTTCCCACATCACGTAGTCTTAGTTCTTTCAAGCGTTACTTCTGGCTTAATTAAAATTAATCAAAATGTTGCTGGCACGTCGTACGGCCTAGGGTCAAGCTATAATAATATTGCCATATATCCAACAGCCTTAACTTTAAGCCAAATAACAAACCATTATAATTATTATATTGGCAACTGGTCTAACTCAGTTGGGTCAGAAGGACTATCGATATCAGAATCGACATCTGGCAATGACTCATTAGCGTACTCAATCTATTCTATTGAATTAGCTGGTTCAAATATAACCATTTAGTGTAATTATTGGTACAAAATCTGGACTTTGGCACTAGATAATGGTATGATTATGGTCTATGGATATCTTAAAGAAAAATACTAAGATTGTCGAAGAGACAACCCTAGGCATATACGTATGGATGATGCCAGACGGCAGATGGATTGGAGACGAC
>Ga0214921_10007574_pt1 | contig 14418 bp, 10 predicted proteins | sample LL1505_MetaG_FD_177992 | JGI IMG/M metagenome (GOLD analysis project Ga0214921, IMG submission 177992) | Freshwater microbial communities from Lake Lanier, Atlanta, Georgia, United States - LL-1505 | ecosystem: Environmental > Aquatic > Freshwater > Lake | place: USA: Georgia | collected... | reverse complement strand
GACGGAGCGGACCGACCTCCCCGAAGCCTCACGAACGCTGGCCCTGGCGGGCTTTACTGAGAGCGTGGAACGGTATGGAGTCCTGCTGGAGTGCGGTCCCCTGCGGGCCACCTACGCGCGGTACACTCGGTCCACCGCGTCGGTCGACAGAGCCCTGGCAGGCGGGGTCCTTGACGTCATCGAAACGCCCCTTCGAAAGTCCCACCCCGTTTCCACCGATGCTGCGCACTCCAGGCCACCACGGTGACGACACCAGCTCCCCGATCAAGGGTCTGATCGGTTCCGGTCCGGCCATGATGGAGGTCTACGCGATGACCCGGCGGGTCGCCGTGTCGAACGCGTCGGTGCTCCTCGTGGGCGAGACCGGCACAGGCAAGGAACTGGTCGCCAAGGCGATCCATCAGCTCTCGCCGCGGGGCAGCGGCCCGTTCGTCCGCGTCAACTGCGGCGCCCTCTCTGAGAGCCTGCTGGAGAGCGAACTCTTCGGCCACGTCCGCGGCTCCTTCACCGGCGCCATCGCCAACCGCACCGGCCGGTTCGAGGCCGCCCACACGGGCACGATCTTTCTCGACGAGATCAACTCCACCACGCCGAAGCTGCAGGTCAAGCTGCTTCGCGTGCTGCAGGAGCGGGAGTTCGAGCGGGTGGGTGACACCGAGACGATCCGCGTCGACACCCGGGTGATCGCGGCAAGCAACCGCGAACTGCTCGACGAGGTCGCCAAGGAAAACTTCCGCGAGGACCTCTACTACCGGCTCAACGTGGTGCCGATCTATCTGCCTCCTCTGCGGGCTCGCCGCGAGGACATCCCGCTCCTAGTGAGCCACTTCCTCGAACACTACAACGAGGCCAACGACCGCTACGTCGTGCACATCCACAAGGAGGCCGCTGCGGCGCTGGCGAAGTATCACTGGCCGGGCAACGTTCGCGAGTTGCAAAACGTGATCGAACGGTGCGTGGTGATGGCCACTGGCGACGAACTCACGCTCGACCTTCTGCCGCCGGCGATGCGGGGTGATCGGCCGACGGTCTCGCTGCCCGGCCGGGGCGGCGATCTCGACAGCCTCGCGCGGGATCTTGTCGAACAGGGCATGGCCACGGCCGGACCGGGAGACGAGAACCTTTTCGACCGCATCGTCAGCCGCGTGGAGCGAGAACTGATCGCCCAGATGCTCGCCGACTGCAACGGCGTGCAACTGAAGGCCGCCGCCCGCCTTGGCATCAACCGCAACACGCTCCGCAAGAAGCTCCAGGAACACGGCCTCGAAGAGGCGGAGTGAGGGCGGAAATCCGACTTCTTGTTCCAGGTTTTTCGACAGACGTCGAGTGGCCCAAACCGCCGGGGGCGGTGCAAGCCTCCGACTTGTTGTGCGCACCATCACGAACCGGGTGGCAAGTCGGAAGCTCCGAGCGACGGAACCTTTGCCGTCCCGGCGGCGCAGCGACATTCGACCCACCTGACGTCCCGGTGTCGCCCCGCACCTACTCCACGATCATGCCGTCTTCGGCCATCTCGCGGGCGTGGTAGCTCGATCGCACCAGCGGTCCGCTGGCCACCTGCTTGAATCCCATGCTGCGGGCGAGTGAGCCCAACGCATCGAATTCTTCCGGCGGCAGATACCGTTCCACCGGCAGCGAGTCGAGCGTCGGCTGGAGGTACTGCCCGAGCGTGAGGAAGTCGACGTTGTGCTCGCGCAGGTCGGCAAAGACATCGAGCAGTTCGTCACGTGTCTCACCCAGGCCGAGCATGAGGCCGCTCTTCGTCTTCACGCTGGGCAGGCAGCGTTTGGCATCGGCGAGAAGTTGCAGCGTCCACGGATAGTGGCTCTTCCGCCCCCGAACCGTGCGGTAGAGCCGCGGCACGGTCTCCGTGTTGTGGTTGAAGACATCCGGCCGCGAGAGCATCAACTGCTCGAGGGCACCCTCCTTACCGATGAAGTCGGGCACGAGCACCTCGACCGTGGCGCCGGTGGCCGCCCGCACGGCGTCCACCGTGCGCCGGAAGTGTTCGGCGCCGCCATCGGCCAGATCGTCGCGGGTCACGCTCGTGATCACCACGTGCTTGAGGCCCAGCCGCTTCGCCGCCTCGGCCACCCGCTCCGGCTCGTCCTGCTCGAGCGCCTCAGTCTTTCCCTTGGGCACCGAACAGAAGCCGCAGGGGCGGGTGCAGACGTTGCCAAGAATCATGAACGTGGCAGTACGGGCCGACCAACATTCCAGCCGGTTGGGACATTTCGCCGACGAACAGACCGTCTCGAGATTGAGTTCCGAGATGAGGTGCGCCGTCTCGCCATGGCCACCGCCCGGCTCCAGATTCCGGCGCAGCCACGGGGGAAGCCGGCGGGTAGGTGCGACCGGCGAAGCGGTCGAGGCAGACGCGGAACCGCAGCCGGTCTGCGTGCCGCCGTCGGCAGCATCGTTGACGCTGATGATCGGAAGGGAAACGATCGATGAGGCCATGATGTTATCCGACACTTCTGCTGCGCTCCGAAGGTGCAGGGCCTGACGACTGAACTGGCACGGGAAAGCCCGACTGAATGTGCGATCGCGGACACTCGAAGGCGTCGACCAGATGCTCCACGACCGCCGCCCGGGCATCCTGCATCCGTACCCGGCGTTGAACATCGGCCTCAACCGACCCCATCGTATGCGTTCCCACCCCCGCGGCGACAGGCACGCTTTTGATCCTGCGGTGGAGTTCGAGCGGGGTTTGGATATTCAAAAAGCCGCCGTGCCAGACGACGCCCCGTCGGACGGCGATGCCGATGGCGGTCAACAGCCCCGTTCGGCCGAAGATTCCGTGCATGCGGGAATCGCGGGCGGTGCCACACCGCAGGCTGCGAATGGCAGCCTCGAGCCCAGCCTCGAGGCGTTCGAGATAGGGGCCGACGTCATACCGACCAAGCCCCAGATCGGCCAAAGACGCAAACATCCCGATGCCGATCTGGCCCGGACCGTGCAGCACGGCCCCACCTCCCCGGCCGATGAATCGAACGTCCAGCCCACGCAACCGCAGGTCGTCGTCGGAGAGGCCGATATCGGCCCGCGAACCCAGCCTGCCGATCGTGATCGACGGCGCGGGATCATAGAGCACGAGCGTCGGTGGACGCCCGTCAGGCTCCGACACCTCCCAGGCCAGCCGCTCGGCCATCGCTCCGTAGGCGTCGAGGCCGATCGTGCCGGCCAGCCAGACGGCGACCGCGGGACGAGCCGATCGGTCTGCATGGCGGGCATTCATCCTGATGGTTGCCTCACTTTGCCAGCGCTGCGTGCAGCGTGTCCCACGGCAGCGGGAGCCAGGGCACCGCATCCGGCAGTCTGACCGCCGCCGGACCAACCAAGACCCCTGCGGAGAGACCGGCATCAGCCCGCTCGATCGCGCGGTCCACGGCGGTCGTCAGGTGGTCGAGCCAAGCCGGTACCTCCACCCCTGAGCCGCTGGCCACGCCCAAGAACGTCGTCGCGCATGCCTCGAGCCGTTCACCGGCGCCCGCCGGGCTCCCCGTCACCAGTTCCCTCACGGCCGGATCGACGAGCGCCTCCAATTCATCCTGTTCCAGCGCCACCGTGAACGGCCGCCGCACCCGATCGGCCACGCTCGCCAGTCGGACTCCCGACTGCGTTTCCAACGCGGTCAGCCGCGCCGCCAACTCCCCGGCGGTCTCGCTCGTTTCATCCCGCATCCGGCCGCGCCACGCCGCCGCCGCATCGACCGCAGCCCGCCGAGCGAGCACACGGTGCGCCATATTCACCGGCCGGAGCGTCCACGCAATGCGTTCGTGCTCCGCCTTGATCCGCAGGAAGTCGAGGAGCACGTGAAGGCACTCTCCCCGATCCGATTGCGTCGTCGTCGAGTTCCAGTCGCGATACTCGGCATGATTTTCGGCCACGCATTCGAGCACCAGTCGCAGGCGGGCTGCCGCCTGCTTGATCGGCAGGGCACCGCTGGCCAGGTCACCGAGCAGCCGCGTCGGCCGTCGCGGTGGCCGCTCGGAGTCGGGCAGATCGATGTCGTCGGGCTCACCCGCCGCGCGGTCCAGCAGCTGCTCCAGATACTGCCGCACACCGCCCCGCAGGATCCCGCGGAGCGACGGCGGCGAGAGAAGCTGCTGGGTGAACAGCCCCGAACCGTACCGCTCGACGAACTCCCGGATCGAGGCAAATGCCTTGTCGTCCTGCACACGCTCCAGCACCGAGAGCCGCAGCTGCCGAGCATGCGTTGTCCAGGTGTCGAGCAGCCGGGGCACGAGCAACGACAGTCCGTCGAGAATTCGCTGTGTAGCGACCGCCGGATCGGGTGGCGCCTCTCCTGATCCCGCTGTGGTAGCCGTCTCCACGATCCGTTCGACGAGCGACTTGGTGGCGGCCTCGAAGACCCGGTCAAACTCACTCACGCTCGCTGCACCGCGAGGCCGCCGGCTCTCGAGCGCCTTGGCAAGCTGCACGATGTCCGCCGTCTCCGCCACGAGCCCCAGCCGCGGCAGGCAGGCCGCCAGTCGCGTCAGCAGCCGCTCCCGACTCCGCGCCAGCACGATCCGCTTGGGATCACCACCGCGGGAGAGCGGCACATAGAGCACCATCCGTCCGACGAGCTTGCTCCGCACGAGCGCCAGTTGCTCCCGTGTCGCCGCCGCATCTCCAGCGAACAGCGCCGCAAACAGCCTCCCGATCGACGCCCTGCCGGCCGGCCGTGGCCCCTTGCCGCCTGGCCGTCGTCGTGCTCCGTGCAGGCGGGCCGAGAGCAGCCAGAGTGTTTCGCTCGCCTGCAGCGCCGCCTCGATCATTTGTTCGGCAGCGGCATCGCGGTGCCAGCGGAGCTTGTCGAATTCGCTGGGCGACATACCCGGGGAAGGGATCGTATCGCGTCTGGCCACCGTGGCGGCCGCCCGGATCAACGTGCGCCGCAGTCGCCGCACCGCTATCCGCCATCCCGACACCGAATCGATCTCGGCCTGCGCGACCGGCTTCCCGGTGGCCGCATCGCTCGTGGACCAGGCCACCATGGCATCGGCGAGCAGCTTGAACACGCCGGCCGTGAGTTCAGCCGCATCTTCGACCGCCGACACGCTCGTCAGCGTCGCGCCACCACCGCCGTCCATGTCGAGCATGCCGCCATCGACACCGTCGTCGGTGGAGTCGCGCCAGACCATCGATTCATACGCCGATGCCACGCTCTCCTCGCCGCGCTCCTCATCATCCACCTGACCATCTGCGAAGTCATCGTGAAGGCCGTCTGCCCCATCGGCGGCGCGACCCGGCCGCCTGCCATCCCCCGGCTCTCGGCCGGTCGCCGCGGCCCCGATCACATCGGCTACGCCGCCGGTATTGGCCTCGACGAGTTCTAGAAACCGACGCACGCGGGATCGACCGGCCTCGGATTGGTCGGTGCAGGCCCGCGCCATCCACCGCGCAGCCTCTCCGAGCCAGACGCCCCCGGAGCGATCGATCGCTGTTCCCTCCAAGAGCGACGCCCAGTGCACGAGCAGGCCCATCGCACCGTCGAGATCCCCCTCGTGCAGCAGACAATCGGTAGCCTGCGAGTGGGTCTCAGGTGACGAAAACGAGGCCACCTCTTCCCGCCAAAACCCCGGTGGTGGCAGGGGCGCCATCTCGCGCCTCCGCGCAAGCGCCGCGATCACCTCGCGGGCCGAGTCGTGCACCTCGCGACCCGAGAGATGCGGCACACCCGACACCGTTGTCGTCGCGAACCGGTCCCACCAGCCGCCGAGTTTCTCGACCGCCGCCGCCGCCCGCGCGGCCGCAGCCGGAGGACCGTCGAGCGCAGCCTGCCGCCAGACCGCCGCAAAGCCATCCAGAATCGATTCCGTGATCGCCACCAGATCATCGACGCGCGGATCGGTCAGGCTTTCACCACCAGCCTCGTGCAGCGGAAACTGCCCGCCGAGCCCGAGGATGTTCCACGGATCGACCACGCCGCCGCAGTCCACCGCCCGCATCAGCAGCACACTGGCGGCATCGAGTTCTTCCAGGGCTACGGTCGTCGCCGACTGCCGCAGGGCCTGTCGCGCCGCCACGACACGGCTGGTGATCCGGGCCGCCATTCGGGCCGATGCGGCAGGCACCATGCCGGCCATCAGCTCCGCCCCCTCCGCCCGACCGAGCCGCGCCAGCACCGCCGCCAGCGCCACGCTCTCCACCTGACGGGCCCTCCGGCCTGCCAGCAGGGTGTTGATGTGTCGACGGACACCGCCAAAGGGTTGCCTCAGCCGACGGGTTTCCTCATCGAGCCGAAGCCGATGCTCCGCCGGCAGTTGCGTCATAAACCATCGATAGAACTCGTCGCGGTAGCCAGCGATCCGGGGCAGCAGGTCGGCCAGCGGCAGGCTGCCAGAGGCGGCGCCCGGACCGTGGCCAGAAAGACCGGATGCCATCAGGATCACGCCCGCCAGCACCGCCGCCGATTCTCGCCGCAGTTGCGCCTGACGCTCGACCGTCCGATCGGCCGGCGACTCGACCGCCGCCTCCGCCCACGAGAGGATGCCGTCGAGCGTGGCCTGCTGCACAACCATCCGCCGATAGAATCCCTGCCCATCGATGCGGGCCGGATCCCAGAGTCCAAAGAGATAGTTGGGGCGGCTGGCCGCCGGGTGGAGGAAATCAAATGCCCGCGGATCACATGCCAGTTCTTCGAGCAGGGTGAGATCGAAATCCGCCTGCCGCAGAAGCGGTTCTGGTGCCTGCTCCAGGATCGCCACGGCGTCTTCCACGAGCCGGCGGTAGCGGCCGTGGGCGGCACCCGCGCCACGGATAAAGAGCGGAATGGGTCGAACCCGTTCATGGGGATAGGGCTCGGAGAGCTGTCCGTTTTCCAGCACGGCAACCGGTCGCCAGCCGACGTAGTCATTGAGCCTGCCGATCGCCGCCTGCACGACGCCCGCCGGGTCATCGCCGGTCGGATCGCTGGCCAGGATGGCCTGTGCCGCCGCCATCAGAAAGAACGGGCGTTCCAGGGCTCCCGGTGGCTGGTGCTCGAGCAGATCGGCATGGAAGCCGCGATAGGCCGGGAGCAGCCGGGAGAAGAGCAGGTCGAGCACCGCCCTGGCCTGCCCGGCATCCCGGAAGGCCGCCTCGGTGGCCGCCAGCGTCTCGAGCCTTTCAGTAAGGAGGGCGGCCACCCGGTGGGCAGCATCGGGCCGCTCCACGATCTGACCTGCGGCTACGGAACCGCCTGCCTCCCCATCGGCGGCTGGCTCGATGGTGACAAACAGTTCGTTCAATGCCTGCCAGACCGCCGGATCGAACGCCCCGGAGGAGAAATTCAGGTAGCCGAGCACGACGGCGGCCGGGTCGCTCGGCCGCGACCGCTTCGGAGCGGTTCCGGAGCTCTTCTGGGGATCGTTCGGAGAGTCCTGCCGCATCGACACCATGCCTCTTTGGTTCACAGTCACCCCGGGGCGGCACGGGCCTCGGGCACGCGGCGGGAGAACCGCGATCGTAGCATTTTCGCTGGCCCGATTTCGTGGGCTAAGCTTGCTCGACGGGTCTCCGGGCCCGCTCGTCCTGCCATCCGCCCGAGCCCGGCCCTTGATTTTTAGGGATCCGCCATGATTCCCCGCGTGTCCAACCGGACGCCCAACCGGACGCTCTCCCGAGCCCGTCTGTGCCTGCTGTTGGCAGTCGCTCTGCTGGCAGCACCCGCACGCAGCCTGGCCCAGAGCTGCCTCGCTGGCACCGCCGCCGATGAATTCACCGCTGACCGCGCGGGCCTGACCCGCGAGTGGATTCTGCAACTGCCCTCGATGGCCAACGGGACGAGCCTCGCGCAGGTTGTGGTTGGAGACGGCCTGGTCGTGGCCCAGACCAGCGAAGGCGCCGTGCATGCGGTGCAGTCATTCCCCTTTGGTGATGCCGTACCGTCGGCCGGCTCGCCGCGTCCGGGATCGTTGCTCTGGTCAGAGCAGGTCGGCCGCAGCGGCGGACCGATCGTACGGGCAGGCATCGGCCCCGACCTGGTCGCTGTACCCCACGATCGTGGTCTTGCCGGACTGGAACGATCGAACGGTCAGCCCCGCTGGCACGAGTCATTCGGCCAGAGCGTCTCAGCCGGTGCTGCGGTGATCGGCAACTGGGTCTACGTCCCCAACTCGGCCGGCACCGTCAGCCGCTTCGCCGTTGAGCCGCTGCGGCATCCGGAGCCGACGCCGGCGGCCGCCGCGAACAGTGCGAACACGAAGACGGGCAAAAAACCGGTCAACCCCGCCGCGAGCCCAAGCCCAAGCAAGACCGCGCGGCGCCGCAAGGAGAGCCTCGACCCGGTCGCCATCAATGATGGCGGCAGCAGCGCCATCGAATTCGCCCCCCGCTCGCTGGCCACCGGCGTGCTCTGGTGCACATCGGATGGCGTGCTCGTCAGTCTTCAGCCCACCGAACTGGAATGGCGGCGACTGGAATTCTCACTGGAGAATCCCCCCGCAGGCCCGCCGGCGGTGCGCGATCGCAGCATATTCGCCAGCACGAGAACAGGCGATCTGGCGCGGATCGATCTCCCCGCAGGTATGAAGGAACTTCAGCTTGTCTGGCATACGGTGCTGCCAGGCCCCGCGTATTCCGGGCCGTTCGTCTCCGGTGACACCGTTGTGGTGTCGCTCGGCGACCTGGGGATTGCCGCCTACTCCGCCGAGACCGGCGCCGAACTCTGGCAGACCTGCCTGACCGGTCAAATCCTCGCCATCGGCGGCGGACGGGTGTGGCTCATCGATGAAATGGGGAAACTCTCCGCATTCGATCTTGCCGATGGCTCCCCTCGTGAACGGCTCTGCCTGGGCCCCTTCACCATGCCGATCGTCAACACCGTTTCCGATCGTCTGCTGCTGGCGTCGCCGTCGGGCATGCTCGTCAGCCTGGCCCCGCGGGGTAGCCGTGGCACGCCGACGCCTGCAGAGAGGGCCGCTACCGGGCCCGCTGCACCGGCACCCGCGCCTTCGGATCCTGCTGCCAAGCCTCGGCCATGAGTGCGTAGAGATCGCGGTCGTACCGATAGAGACGATGCGGATCCTGGAAGAAGCACTCGCTCCCCACCGCAAAAAATTCGCCGGGTCCCTCGGCGGCATAGTCGTCAAACGCGACGAACCGCCCTTCGTCGAGCGCCTCCGCAAAGCGTTCACGACAGTCGGCCATCCTACGCACCCAGTCGTGTCTCGCGGCTGCCGACGCAAGCGGCGGAACACCATCGATCTCTCCGTCGAGCAGGTCGATGGCGTGGGCGCACTCATGGATCACCACGCTCCGCGGCCCATCGCGTAGCCTGCCACCCTCCACCACCCGCGGCCACGACAACACCATGCTGCCGCCGTTCCAGGTCTCGCCCAGCCGCGGCTCCTGCCACTCCAATTCGCCTCCGCCCTCCAGTGGCGTCGATCGTTTCACCAGATAGTCGCCCGGGTAGACGAGTATCGATTGCAGGCGGTCGAAAAACTCGTCGGGCATCCCCAGCACGATCAGGCCGGCCTGACCGGCGATCGACAGGCGAACCTCGTCGTCGATCGCCATCCCACGGCAGCCCTCGAACCGTTTCTCGGCGACAAACACCGCCACCCAGTCTCGCAGCCGTTCCCGCTCGCGATCGCCGAGCCACTGCACTTGCCGCACGTTGCGGGCAAGGATGTCACTCCAGACGGGCGGCCACGGCTGTTCTCGGATCGTACGACGGCGTCGCGACCGCAGCCAGCCAAACATGACACCACCCGCAGCGGACGACGACAGAACCCGGAGAGCGTTCTAAGGCTTCAAGGGCAACCGTCGGGAAAACAGATCCAGTGCAAGGATCAGGCAGCCTGTTGACACGGCGATGAACGACAGCAGCAGCATCGCCGTGTAGACGTTGATCGGTGGACGTGGGGAATCGGACTTTGAATCGTCTGCCATGGCATTGGGTATGGTTCGGGGCCGGATGGAGAGGCTCAGGCCCGGGTATCACATCCACGAATCACGCTTATCACGCCTTGAGTCGCGTGGTGACCTTGTCACCCCGCTGCACGATGCCGCGGGAGTATTCCCGGACGAGCACGGCGACGGCCCGATCGGGTTTCACACTTCTGACGATCGCGCGGCCCAGATATTCGTCGTTGCGATAGACCTCGATCTGGTGGCCGGTCTGCAGACCATCGTCAAACCCGAGCGACACCTCGATGGAATCGTCCACCACGGCCATGACAACGCCATTGACCGTCGGCACTCGATCCTTCGGCAGGCTGTCGAGCGACAGGCCATTTTGTTTGAGCAACACCCGGGCCTGCGATACCTGCTTCTCGAGTTGCGCCTTTCGTTCGTTGGCAATCTCGAGGAACGACTCCTTCTCGTGCAGTTGAGCGGCGATTTCGGCAGCCCTGTCGATCTGGGCATCGACCTTCTGTTGCTTGTCGTTGGTCTCGGCCTGGAGTTTCTCAACCTGCTTGCGAGCCTGCGTCAGGTCGTCTTCGACGGTGGACAGTTCGGTGATCTTCCGCTGCATCTCCTCGAGTTTCTTGTCGCGGCCGTCCTTGAGGGTGGTGAGTTCCTTGTCCTTCTCGATCAGCGCCTGCTGGAATTTGGCGATCACCTGATCGCGGGCGGCCTCCGAGGCGGCGACGTTTTCCGTCAGCCGAGTGATCTCCTGATCGAGGCTCGCCTTCTCGGTGGCGAGTTTGTCGAGCGAGTCCTTTGTCTGCTTGGCCTTCTCTTGCCAGTTGATATGCGAAGAATAGATCGCGACGGAAAAGGCCATGAGCATCAGACTCATGACGAAGATCGCGAACACGAAAATCTTGCCAAGGACGTTTTTCATGATCGAGTCACTGCGCTTGCGGGAGGGCGACATATCAGGCGTGGCGGGCGCCCAAATCCGCCCGCACCCGTCAGCCTACGGGTTCTTCGGCAGGCGGGTCAACGAGTCTGCAGCCTCCCTGCCCGCGACCATCCCGACAGCAGTGCGACCGCTGCCACCGCCACACACGCCCCCAACGGCAGACTCCCCCACGCCAGCCACGGGCTCGAACGGCCGTCGGAACTGACGCCGACCCGCAGGGTCTCCGTGGCGCGCCGGGGGCCTCTGGCCAGCAGGCGCCCCGAGCCATCGATCGAGGCTGAAAAACCGGTATTGGCCGCGATCACGATCGGCGTCCGCACCTCGACGGCCCGGAAGATCGCCGCCGTCAGGTGCATGTCGAGTTCGCTCGATCCCCAGAACCACCCATCGTTGGTGAGGTTCACGATCACGTCGGGCCGTCCGCCCGCGTGGCTGAGGTCAAGCACCAGCGACCGCACCGCCTCCGGCAGGGCTGTCTCGTAGCAGATGTTCACCGCCACCCGCCTGCCGGCGATCGTCACCGCCACCGGCTCGGTGCCCGCCGTCAGGCCCGCCGGCAGGGGCGTGAGTCGGTAGAGCCAGGGAAATCGTTCGGCCAACGGGATGTATTCGCCAAACATCACCGGATACTGCTTGCTGTAGCACGCCAGCGGAACGCCATCGGGACTGAGAAACAGCCCGCAGTTGTAGTTCCTCGCGCCAGAGGCCGCGTACGGCGTGAGCACCTGCTTGTCGAGTCCGACCAGCCAGTTCGAGCCATACCGACGCGCGAAGGCGGCTAGAAGCGTCAGCCGCTCCTCCTCCAGCAGGCGACGACAGGCCGCCTGCCGTTGGGCCGCCGAGGCCGGGCGGGCTGTGGTGGCGGGAGACTCCGTGACCTCCCGGCCGCCGAGCGTCTGGTCGACAACGCTCTCCGGCAGCACCTCGTCGGGATCGATCTCCACGAGACCCCATCGCCACATCGTCTCGGGCCAGACGATCAGATCGGGACGCGACTCGACATCGAGGGCAGACATCGTCAGTTCGTCGTAGTGCCGCGCCACATCACCGGCGGCGGCGGGATCGTGTTTGAGTTCGGTGTCGATCGATCCCTGGACGAGCAGCACGTCGAGTGCCGGCCCGGACGGCCGCGGCTCTTCCCAGAGCCGCCAGCGTCCATAGCCGAGGGCGGCGAGCAGCACGACGATGGCAGTGAGGCCGGCAGCCAACGCCGTACGGAGCCGTTTTCGGAGGTTGAGGTCGTCGCCGTGATCACGCGACGCCGCGGCGGCGGCCACGCTGGCCACGCCGGCGGCGACGGTCATCACCACGCCCCCCACGCCGACCGCACCGAGACAGTCGGCCAGTTGGATCAGCATGGTCCAGCGCCACTGTGTGTGGCCCAGTCCACCGAATGTGAAGCCACCGAGCACCCAGCCGCGAAGCTGCTCGCAGGCCATCCATGCAAGCGGCGCAGCCGCCACCAGCGGCCACCTCCAGCCGTGCACCAGCCGGCGGGCAATCACGACGAAGAGGGGCAGGTAGCAGGCGAGATAGGCGGAGAGCGCGACCCAGCCGATCGAGGTGGCAGGATGGGGCAGCCGCAGCCAGTGAATCGTGGCCAACCAGTGGCAGAAACCGCCCAGCCAGAGTGCCCGCCACGGATGCACCGCCGTGAGCCGTTCAGTCTGCACGACCGCCAGCCATGGCAAGGGCGCCAGCCAGGCGAGGAGCCACCAATCCGCCGGAGGTTGCGCCAAAAACATCAGGGCTGCTCCGGCCAGGGCGAGCCGTCGCACGCCGCGGTCGTCAAGCGGTTGGCAGGAAAACCCCGGCATGGACCACAGTCCGCGCAAGACCCGGCCAATCCAACCCGGTCGTGTCTGACCGTCTGTCATGGCGACGCCTCAAACTCGGCGATCACCATGCCCGGCATCACGACATCATCCTCGTCGGCCAGATACGTGAGCAATCGGCCCCCGACGGGCGACTCGAGATCGATGGTGGCACCGCCGGCGAGCAGTTCCACCACGCGATCCCCCTCCAGCACCTCGGCTCCCTCGGGCACGAGCCAGAGCGACACCCGCAGCGGCAGGCCCAGCACCCCGCACTCCGGCACCGCCAGCGGTTCGCGTCGACAATGGGCGTCTTGCTGCATCGCGTGTCACCCGCCCAGGCGGGCTACGGAAGCCCCCGCAGCCAGTCTCCACGCAGCCATTCGAGCACGACGCCACCAACGGCCTCCAGCGACTCCGGGCTGCAATGCCGCGGTGTGTCCTGTGTGGTGTGCCAGTGTGGATAATCAAAATCGATGATGTCACAGGCGGGGATCTTCGCGATCATCCGCAGCGGCACATGGTCATCCTGCACGGAGTATTTGGGGCGGGGCACAAACTGCCGCACGTTTCTGCGGGCCGCCACCGCCCAGATCGAATCGACCACCGGGCTGGTATCAGGCCAGGTGATGCTCTGCTGTTCCTGCCAGATCTCGAGATCGCGGTCGGCGACCATGTCGACGATCACGCCACAGCGATAGCGATGCGGTTGCTGGCCGGCCTTCGCAGCGCCGGCCTGCTGCCCCGCTGCATACTCCCGGGCAAAGAAATTCGACCCAAGAAAGTAGGGATCACGCGGCCCGACGACATATTCCTCGGCATCGAAGAGCACGAAGTCGACCCCCACGGGCCCCGGCAGCGTCGGCATCGCGCGGGCCAGTTCCATCAAGAGCGCCACGCCACTCGCGCCGTCGTTGGCACCGACGAAGGTGCCCTTGGGATCGACAGGATCGCGGTCGGGAAAGGGACGCGTGTCGTAGTGCGCGCCGAGGAGCACCCGGTCGAGCCGGTCGGGATGCCACTCGACGATGAGGTTTTCCATGTGCACCGGTGCGCCCGACCGCCGATCACGAATCTGGAAGGCTTGCCCATGCACCCGGCCGCCCGCGGCACGGAAGTGGGCGGCCAGCAGGCCACGCTGCTGCACCATCGCCGCCGAACCGCTGGGCCGCGGCCCCAGGCCGGCGATCGTCTCCAGGTGCGCGAATGCCCGCTGACCGGAGAATTCCGGCGGCTCCTCCGCCCAGACCGCGGCCGGCAACGCGACGGCAGCCAGCAGCGCGGCCGCGACCATGGTTGTGTGCATCCGCTGCCAGTCGCTCATGCAGACTCCTTTCGAGAAGAGTCTAATGGATGCGGGCAGACTGCCGGCGCTGCCTGTCTGGAACAGCCCATTCCCATCACCGCCTTCGACCCTCGGCCCACACATGAATCCCCGTGTTCTTCAGGTGGCCTGCCTGCTGCTGGCCTTTGGATGGGCGGGCCGCACTCAGGCTGGCGGGGGGCCTGAGAACATGTTCCTGGTCGTCAATGCCTCGAGCCCGGACAGCGTCGCGGTGGCCAATGCCTATGCCGATCTCCGCGGCATTCCCCCGATCAACGTCCTCATGCTGCCGTGGCGGGACAGCACCGAGAGCGTCAGCATCGCCACGTTCCGCAGCGACCTGCTCGATCCCGTGCTGCAGGCGATCGATGGGCGACGGCTCGCCCCGCAGATCAACTGCGTGGTCTATTCCACCGACTTCCCCTGGCGGATCGACTTTGCAGTTGATCTGCGGGGCGAGCCGTCGCCCATCGATC
>Ga0214921_10007573_pt1 | contig 14422 bp, 12 predicted proteins | sample LL1505_MetaG_FD_177992 | JGI IMG/M metagenome (GOLD analysis project Ga0214921, IMG submission 177992) | Freshwater microbial communities from Lake Lanier, Atlanta, Georgia, United States - LL-1505 | ecosystem: Environmental > Aquatic > Freshwater > Lake | place: USA: Georgia | collected... | reverse complement strand
TTCATGTTCTGCGTCACAAGGGTCGGTTTCGAGTAATCGTCTTCCTTGTTGCAATCCATGGTTTCTGCGGGGCCGACTTTGAAGCGGTAACCGCGAATCCCCTGGCCGCTCAGGTTGACGTTGAAAACGGTCGCGTTCGAGACACCCGATGGCAGCTTGGTCAGTACGCCATCGTCCGACGATGCCGAAGTCGTCTCGACAAGAACGGGCGTGGCGCCCGAGGCTTCCTTCAAAAGTTGGCAATCCGGGCTGGATGGATCCGCGCAACTGGTGGCGACGCTGCCGCTGCATGACGAGAGCCATGCGGTAACCGTGACCATGGCGGCCAGCCTGAAAACAACAACTCTTGCGACGCCGAGAGCATAGTCGACCATGACACCAACCCCCTTCAAGGGTGGAATCGGCCACAATTCCCGGCGATTTAGGGATTTTTTAAACTCGTGACGCAGAGCCCAATCATTTCAGGCTCAAGGCGACGCAGTGTCGAAAGTTTCTTCAAACTGGTCCTACCAAACTACTCTTCTAACCACTCTTCTATCTATCCGAGGCTGCTTCGTCTTTTTGTTCACTTTGTACGCAGAGTCACACCTGGCTTCCGTTTTTCTGTTCAAAATGCCGCCAGGACCCCCTATTGGCGTTCAATTAACCCGTTCTATGTGTTCTAAGTATTTGTTTTTATTGACTTATTTGGCTTTCTCGACGGTCTTCAATATACACCTGTTTTTTGAACTGGGTAGGGGCGCTATATGCGATTTGGGGCAAAATCCCCCAAAACCGCGCCCAATTTGCCTTTTCGGCGATCACCCGCTCGCGCAATTCTGCTGTTGCTGCCGCCTTTCTATGTCGCTCCGCCATTTTTGCCGCTGCTGTGGTTAGCGGGTTTCGAATCTGCCTGATTTGTGAACAGAAAAGAGGACTTAATGAAATCAAGATTTCCTGAAGCCGACCGATCCGATTCCTAGGAAGGAAACAGGGAGCAGCGCAGATGGCACAGGATGTGTCCACATTCTCAACATTTAAACGAAGCGCGATCCTCGCCACCGCGCCGATGTGTCTTGCCGGCTGTTTCCAAACACCGTTCAGCACAAAAGCCGCCATCTCCGCGATCGAAGGCGGAGCCGCCGCCGTTCTAGTCACAACGGATGAAACGGGAAGGGCGACCGGAAGTTTCGATCCCTCGGCCGCCTATGACCAGCTGTTGGCGGCAACCAGCGGAGAAATCGCCGGCACTGCCGCCGTGTTCCCGCCAGGCGCCCTGTCTGTCGCAACAGATATCGCCATCGAGGGCGGCGCCAGCCTGGCGCAGGGATCAGCACTGGCTGACCTGGGTCTGACCGTCAGCAACGCGATCGCTTCCGCCGGCGCGTCCGTGATCGTGCGCCCGGCCGACAACGTGCAACTTAAGCAACCAATGGCCCTGTCATTGCCGTTACCGGATGGTTACGGGTTGGTTGACCTGTTCCTCGGCGACGACAATCGATTGGCGATCCTCGCGAAGGTTTTCGATACCGATGGGCAACTCAAGAGTCAATTGATCCCGAGGTCCAGCCTGACCGTCTCCGATGGCAAGGCAACTTTCCAGACCATGGCGTTCGGGGCATTTCAGACGATCGTTCTCGAAAATCCGGTCACCGAGGCGAAAACCGCGACATCCACAGAACCGATCGTGAACAAGAACGGCGTCGCCGTCATCACGACCAGCGGCGTTGTCAGCCAATCCGCAATCGCCGCCACGGAATCCTTGTCGCCATTGACGTTCAAGAGATTCACCCCGACCTTTGCCGTGGCGACCCGCATCGTTCGCGTGACCGTGGAGTTCTCGGAGAACGTACCCCAGATCACGGGATGCCGCGGACAGATCCGCGACGCCACCAAACCGGCCACGGCGCTGTTCAGCGGCCAGATCAACGGCAACCCGTTTGAGAGCGGAACGACCGACGTCTCGGGCCCCGCCGTGCCCGGCAGCATTTCGGGAACCCTGGAAATGCAGCTGACTTGCCAGGTGAAGGACGGCCGCGTCGCCAGGTCCGACTGGGCATCACTCGGCAACGTCCCGAAACCAGACCTTGCCTTTGTCAGTTTCGTGCCAACGTTCTATCCCAGCACGCGCCAGATAAAGGTCACCGGGGAACTGTCCGAGAGCAGCGCGTCCATCTCGTCTTGTACCGTCAAGTTCCGCAACCCGTCTGAGCCCACGGTAATCGTTTACCAGTTCACAAAAACCGCGGGCACGTCGCAGAACGCGACGCCGGAGACCATGCCTTACAACAAATCCGGACCGCTCGAGGCATCTTCCACCTGCACGGCAACGGACGGACGGACGGCCACCAGTTCGTGGGTCTCGATCGGCACGATTACCGCCGCGATCAATGGCATCCTGACCGCCGACCAGATCACGGCGACGGGAGCGCGCCTGACATGGACGATACCCCCGGGCACCGCCTCAACGACGCTGTACCGCGTCGAACGCGCCGCCAGCACCGTCGACTTTGACCAAAACAGCACATCCGCCATCACCACCATTCAGGACTGGGCAGAACCGGCCACTACCGGCTCGACCAGCCAGCAGCTGTCGGTATCCGGACTGGTGTCGGGAAGTTCCTACGCGTTCCGCGTTGGCGCCAAGGATGACGCCGGCAACATCCTCTACTATCCTGTGGTCGTCGTCAGGGCGGGATCGTCCGGCACAAACCCCGGCGGCAACACCACGCCAGGATCAGGAGGCAGCGGATCAGGCGGAACCGACATCGTCCCCCCGACCATCGGGCAATACGCGATCGCGTCACAACTGGTCCCCGGAACAATCACGCTGCAGAAGGGTTGGGCTTACGACAACGTCACGGCCCCGAACAACCTGCAATACAAAGTCGTGTATTCCGACGCCCCGTTCACGAATGCCGCCGTGTTCAACACAAGCTCGCTGCTCGTGACGGTCAGGGACTGGGCCCTGAACACGGGCAACTCCATCGAGATCACGCAAGTCAACACGGCGCAGGCCGATTTCAAGTACTACACGGTGGGCGTCCGGGACCAGGCAGGAAACGTCTCCCTGCACCCGTCGCTGCACCTGAAAATGCCGGGGCCCAACCTGACATCCGTGAACTTCTGGTCCTATCCGGCTTTTGTCCGCGACCGTTTGCCGTTCCTCGAGTTATTCATCCAAAATTCCAGCCAAGCTGCCGCGACTTTGCAATATTCCATCACCGTCGGGACGAAACCCGGTTTGACCGACATCTTGGCGGAAACCAGCCAGGACGCCATCGACGGCACAATGTCCCTCGCGCAATCAGGCACCGGCAGGATCACCCGCGATGCCGCCCTGCAGGGGCCCACCCTTGCTCTGCGCACGAATTACTACGCAAACCTGACCATCTCGACGAACAGCGACACCGTGATCGCGAAAATGCAAGCGCCAATCTTCGTGACCCGCCCGACTGTCCTTTACGAGTTCGAGGACGACGTGAACAACGGTGGCGAGAGCGCCATGAACAACCCTCAATCGGCACCCTATCCGGGCACCGCGCCGACTGGCTTCGCGTTCTCCAGCGCGAACCGGGTCATGGGCAACCGCGCGGCGTCGTTCAACGGATCGCAGGTCATCACGGTACCGTCGTTGACTCTCGCGGCTCTCGCGGGATCCGCGGGCAATGTCGGTACAACCTTGACGGGTTTCACCGTGGGTGGCTGGGTCTATCAGACGTCGACCCCTGCGGCGAACGGCGCCCTGTTCGGATTTGATGACTTCATTGAGGTCGGTCACGGCGCCAACAGCAAGCTCTCAGCCTTTGTCAAGGGGATGACATCGACGCTGCAAAGCAATGTGACACTGCCCGTCAACCAGTGGAACCACGTCGCCGTATCCGGATGGGCAGGTGGAAGTACCTACTCAGGGCAAGTCGCGATCTTCCTGAACGGCCTGCAGATCGCCTCGCAGGCCGTTCCGGCCTCGACGACGCGGTTTGACACCGGGGCGGCCGCCTCGGATTACCTCAAGATCGGCGGCAACGTGTGGAGTTCGACGGACGTAAAATTCACCGGTCAGATGGACGACGTATTCGTTGCCCCGTGGTCATTCTCGGAACGCATGGTCAGCCAATTGGCTTCGTCGCTTAACTGCGATTATGACGAAGTCATGACGGGTCTGGACATCCGCGCTGGCGGGATCATCGACCGTCTGGGCGTGCGTTGCAGCAAGTCCTGGGACCTCAACCCCGACACCAGTTTTCACGGGCCTGCCGTTGGTGACTCCGGAGGCAGCGCCGTCACCTTCAACTGCAATGATGGCGAGTCCGTCTCGACACTCGATGTGGTCATCGGCAACACTAACTTCACGCCGACCGTCCTCAGCACGGTTCGCGCGACATGCGCCAACGCCAGCACGGGCGCCGCCGGGACCATTTCCGACACGTACGGCAGCCAGGACGGCGGGGTTTCCGCCTCGTACTCCTGCCCGGCGGGAACGTTGGCGCGCGGCGTGCGTATTGGTCCCGATTCCGGCGGCCCGTTTGCCGGCACACTTCGCGGCCTGAACTGCAAGTAACGAACACCGCGACCATCCAACATCCGGTTTCCGACCATTGGCCTATGTGATAAAAACAGGGTCATGAACTCTCCAATGTTTACCAAATCATCCGCCATGTTTTTCGCGCTGACTGGCGCGCCTCTGACACCGGTTGACTGGAACGGCCCCGGTGAGTTGATGGCGGTCCTTGATATTGAGAATGGTCAGTTGACCATGCCGGATCCCGGACACGACTGGCATTGCGCGGCTCACGTCATGCGGCCGCCCGTCGCGGAACCAGCCCAATATCACCCCGAAAACAAATTCGAGTGTTCCGGGCACGTGACGCAAGAGGGACAAGACCGGGATGATCCCGCCAGCGCGGTTGAAAAGCGAATTGTGATCTATTTTGGTGAAAAATCACCCGTTGCCGCCTGGGGCAGCTCGTTCGACAAGGATCCGCACTTCACGGTCCAAGGCCGCATTGCGAAACGTTTGTTTTTCAACCTTGCGCGTATTCATTCGACTGGTGGTTATGGTGAGTTGATCGAACGCATCGAGCAATGCGCGCCCACGGGATCCGCCGATGCGGATTACGGTAAAGCAGGCCCCGATTGCTCCGTGCTTTACGTCGTCAGCCGCCGCGGCCATGTCAACGCCCCTGAACCGGCGAAACTGATCTGCTCCGCCAGAATCAACGGCCCCGACATCAGTGGCTTCGAGTGCACGTTTCTGATGTACCCGGATCCGGAATCCAGCCAACCCGAGGAGTCCAGAGACCCATGAAAATCCGCCACGTCGCTTTACCCGCGGTCATTGTGATCGCCGGACTAGCAGTCGCGTCCATGACCTCATGGGCATCCGCCGCCATGGCCAAGGAACCTCGCAAGAAGGCCCGCGTCTGCGTTGGCGAAGAATACTGGTATCCATTTTCGTACATTGAAAACGGCATTTTGAAAGGCGTACACCTGGACCTCGCCACCATGGCGCTCAACGCCGCCGGGTTTGAGCCCGAGTTCACGGCGATGCCGTGGGCGCGTTGCGCCGATCACGAGGCGAAGAACGGGACGATGGACGTCCCGTTGTCGGCTGGCTGGCGCCAGGAACGGACGGCTTTCCTGATGTATCCACCCGGCGCCGAGACGGACGGGGCCAAATGCAGGTCCAAATACGCGCTCATGTGCAACGGGCACGTGGTTGTCGTGCCGGCTGACTCCAAGTTCAAATTTGACGGCGACCTGTCAAAAGTCCCGCAACCAATCCGCATCGTCCGTGGCTACGGACAAGTCAAGGAGTACATGTCACGTGGCGTCCAGGTCGACACAGGACCCAACGACGAGAGCAACCTGCGCAAGATGCTGCGCGACGGCACAGGCAGCGTCCTGATCCTGATCCAGTCCGCGCGGCAGTTCAGCGCCTTGCCGGAACTGAAGAACAAGTTTCGCATCATCGAGAATTACTCGGACTCGGGCGACTCGTTCATGCCGTTTTCCAGAAAGGGAAGCGTGTCCGAGTCGGACGCGAGCCGGATCTGGGAAGAGATCGCCAAACTCCGCAAGTATCCTGTCGTGATCGACAACGCCCTGCGTCGCCATCAAAGGTCCAAGTCGTCCGGCGCGCCAAACCGCACGCCTGATGCGGCGTCTCATCCAGTCCGGTGAGGTTCTTGCATTCCTGACGCCTCAATAGAGATTTTCCGGGGGGATTCCCCTCAGGAGGTATTAATGAAGGCAAAACACGAAAAAAAATCTGGCAAGTGGTTTGGTGTGGTCGCGGGATCGCTTCTGATGTGCGCCGGGATGGCACGCGCGGAACAGGTCTCGATCTATGGGCCTGACGCCGACAAGTTCATGACATCGCTGGAATCAATGGGCGTCCTTTCGTCATTCGACAACAACGGCGGTTTCGTCATGCAGTTGAAGGAACTGGACTGTTACGTGCCTGTTGTGCCGAACCCGAAAGCGAATTGTTTCGCCCTCGAAGCGACCGAGTCCGGAGAAACCTTTGACGACTCCCGCGAATCGCGGACCGTTTACAACATGCTCGTCAATTACGGTGCGTCCTATGACGACGGCTCCGTTGGCGCCTCGAAAGCCGGCCTGTTTGACGTATCGTGTTACCGGCTGATCTCAACGTCCGAGACCAGTTGCTCGGGCAGGACAAAGATGTGAGTGAACCCGCGTGGGATTCAGCGGGGGACTATTAGATGGACTCAACGACCGCCGGCGCGAACAAGCTTCAACGACCGTTGAGCGAAAAACGCCTCGACGCGGTCACGCACATCGCCGCGCAGCTCGATGGTCGATCCGCCCGGCGCGTCCTTTATCGTGGCACCGCACCCGAACTTGCCTTGCATCTCTTTCATCAGAACGCGGGCCTCGGACTCCTCGAACGGCAAGTTGAACAGGACGGTCACGGCCTTGCCGGCGCGTCCCCCGGTCTCGAGGCGCATCTTGGTTGGCCCCGTCCCCCGCGCGAAACCACCCGCGGACTTCCCAGCGGCGTCCTTGCGCAGGTCGCCGCCACCAGACGTTGAGTAGACGGGTTTGTTTCCTGAAGTCACGGGATGACCTCAACGCCGCTCGTTCGATGCCGTGAACGTCACGCGGCAATTGGTTGATGAAGACTCACAACATACCATGGCGGCGCGTACGGCGAGCTCGATGCTGTCCTCGGCAACAGCCCAGCCGACGCCATCGTCGCCGACAGCGACCGCGACTCCCGCCTGGTTGAAGCCGTCGGAACTCTGTCCCACGGCGCAATCCGCATTTGGATTGCCCCTCATGCAGAACCCCATCGCCGCGGCATAGGCCTGGCCGGCATCTTCCCCGAGTCCCACACCCCACTCAATTTTTTTACTGTATGCGACCGCCAAGTGATGAAAAGGCGCGACCGGTCCGTCACAAGGCAAGGTCACGACGAACTGGTTGCCCCGACCGGGAGTCAACAGTCGGCCGCGAAACCCCGCGGTAACATTGACTTTTGGCGAAATGACGTCCAATACCGAGTCGGACGGCCACTTGCGCACGGGATCGAGGCCGTCGGCCGTCTCGGCGCGGAAATAGACCATGTCCAAATCCGTCGCGAAGAGTGGTCCCGTATCTTGCCCGGGCATCACTACCATGGGCGGCGTTGGAGCCTCGGTGAAGCCCTGCGCGAGGTACCAGGTCACCTTGGGCCCGTCCCAAGACGGGATACCCATGGATCCCGCCGCAAGTTGGACTTTCACGGGGCGATCACACTGGTTGAAAAACGAGACGGCTACCGGGTTCGGGTTCAGGTTTTCGACCCACAAACACTGCTCCGCCAGCCACGCGGTAAATTCCCCTTCGCAGGAATCCTTGTCAAATTGGAGTCCGCAGGTAATGACCGGGCCAATGCAACGTCCTGGCTGCTTAGGTTGATGGTTCAGGGATACCGCGGCGCCCAGGGCAGCCTGGGACAAGCCAGCGAAACCCGGCAATACCCCAAGGGCAAGCCAGAGGGCCGGGAATTTCATCAAGCGAAGCATCGATCCAACCATTGAAAGCCTCCATAAAAGAGGCTCCGTGATGTATCCAAACTTTATGGGAAATTAAAGAATTTTCACGATTGCATCGCGGCAATCTTGGCCTCGAGTTCGCCCCACCGGGCATACAGACGGTCAACCTCGACCTGGGCGCCCTCCAGTTGCTTGACTGCCTCGGCCAATTTTCCCGGGGACGTGGCAATAGCCGGATCCCCGGCCTTGGCCTGGGCCGCCGCGAGGCGTTCCTCGGCCGTGAGGATGTTACCCTCCATCTGGTCCCATTCGCGCTGTTCCATGTAGGACAACCGCGCTGGCTTGCGCGCGTCAGAACTCGCCTTCTTGGGCGACTCCGGCGTCGGAGTGCGGGTTTCAGGGGATTTCTTCCGGTCTGACTCCCACTGGGCGACGTCCGCGTAGAAACCGTGCCGGCCCGCCTGGCGACCTTCTTGCGCGCCAGCGTGAAGGCCCAGAATTCCCGTGGCGACCTTGTCCAGGAGGAACCGGTCGTGCGTCACCAGGACAATGGCACCTGGGAATTCCAGCAGGGCCGATTCGAGGGCCTCCAGGGTCGGCAGGTCCAAGTCGTTGGTCGGTTCGTCGAGGATCAGCAAATCGGCCGGCTCCAGAAGGAATTTGGCAATGTGCACACGGGCCTTCTCGCCGCCGGACAGTTTTCCATAGGGCTTTTCGAGATCCTCGCCGGAAAACAGGAACGTCCTTGCGTACGAGGCCACGTGGATCGTTCGCCCGCGAAAACTGACCCCGTCCGAATCGGGCGCGAGGATGCGCTTGATGGTCGAATCCGGCCCGAATCCCGCGGCCTCCAACGTGACGCGCGCCTGGTCAAAGTAGGCGAGTTTGAGCTGATCGGCCCTCTCGATCTTTCCGGCATCGATCCCCGTCTGGCCCATCAGGATCTTGAGCAAAGTCGTCTTGCCGCTGCCGTTGACCCCGGCGACCCCAAGGCGCATGCCCGGCCCGAGGGTAAATCCCAGACCGTTGAAGAGGACCCTGTCACCAAAGGACTTCGCGACTCCCTCGAGGTGGATCAGTTTCTTGGTCTTGCGGGCGCTGGCCGTGAATTCGAATTCAATATTGCGGGTCGCCAGGGCCGCCCGCGCGTCGGCCACCTGGACCTCGAGTGCCTTGGCCCTTTCGATTCGTGACTTGGATTTGGTCGTCCGCGCCCGCGCCCCGCGCGCCAGCCACGCCGCCTCGCGCCGCATCTTGTTGGCCATGGTCGCCGCCTCGCGTTCGCGCGTCTCGATCCATGCGGCTTTCTTTTCGATGAAATCGGCATAACCGCCATCGGACGCGAAAACGCTCTTGGGATACAGGGCGGCGATCTCGATCACCCGTGTGGCGACGGCTTCGATAAAGTAACGGTCGTGACTGATGATGATGGCCGAGGACGAGACCCGCGCGAGGAGTTGTTCCAGCCACATGACACCCTCGACGTCGAGGTGGTTGGTCGGTTCGTCCAGCAACAGCAAATCCGGTTGCTGTACAAGAGCCCGCACAATCGAGAGGCGCTTGGTCTGGCCGCCCGACATCCGGGCAACTTGAATGTCCGAATCAACGAGGGCGTCGATCCCGCCGAACCGCCGCACGGCCTGCATGAGGGCTTCGTGATCCAGTCCGGCCCGCGCGCCAGCCTCTGTCAGGACTTCGGTCGCGGTCTGCTGCAGGGGCAGATCATGTTCCTGCGGGACATGGCCGATCTTCGCCCCGCGCCGCATGGAGAGTTCGCCACCGTCGGGCGTCTCAATACCGGCGATGATCTTGAGCAGGGTCGACTTCCCGCACCCGTTGGCGCCGAGCATGACCATCTGCTCGCCCTCGTCGAGGGAAAAGCTCACGCCGTTCAGGACCGGTTTCGAACCGAACGATTTTGTGATGTCTTGGCAAGCGAGCAATACCATAAAACCCCGTCATCCTGAGGGCGGAGCCCGAAGGCTCTTCTCTTCCCCGTTCCCCCTTCCATACCACCTTTGCCGCCCCGGGTGGACCAACAAAGGTTCTCCCTCCGCCAACTCCCTCAACCATGCGCTCATATTCCCCAGGGAATATGACCAGACAACAGCCCCCATTCCCCGGGGAATATGGCTGGGTAACATGGTCCGCCTCCTTGCCGGCAGCGGCCGCCTCCCGTAAACTTTTTGTATTGAACACACTCGGACAAAAAACAGCTTTGGCCTTGGCCCTCGCAGGGGTCACCACCCTCGCGACTGTCGCCTGCAAATCCGCGTCATTCAAGGGCGCCTCGGAAATCGGCCCCCGATCCGGCTTGACCAACAACGGCCTCCCCGGGACCAGTGACTGGCCGTCCCAGCCAGGTGGCAATCCCCTCACGCCCAACAGCTCCCCCGCCCCCGCAATCCCGACAACGTCTCTCGAAATTGTCTACGACGCCCACGAGGCCGACGACAACAGCCGCTGGAAGGGCACTTATGTATACAGCCTTCAGCGCGCCGGCGCCCAACCCGTCCAGATCCTCGCTTACAATGCCGGCGCCACAGGCGCGGCCACCGTCCCCGGAATTTGCCAATGCGGTGTCAGCAACGATTTTGACTTGATCGTCAGCGCGGGAAACATGACCCAGAATCTCGCCGCCTGGCACAACGAAGCCATCGCCTCGCACACAAGGCCGACCAGCGGGTCCGACATCACGAAATTCTTCAACAAGCACCCGAAGTACCAGTCAAACCCCCACACGATTTTCTTCGGCGGGTTTGACCACATCTTCCTCGGATTTGACTGGTGCCCCAACTCGCCCTTTGCCTGCGACACGCGCAAGTGGAACAACCGCGATGACAACGCCATCATCTTCTCGTGCAACATCGCCACCTGCCCGAATGGCGGCCCCGGCACCCGTCTCAACTTCAACGGCCAGGACAACTGATCCAGTCATCCTGACACCCCCCGTCATCCTGAGCCGCAGGCGAAGGATCCTCTCTTCCCGTCATCCTGAGCGGAGCGAAGGATCCTCTCTTCCCCCTCACTCAAACGGGCACATCTGCACCCCGTTCTCCGTCCACTCGTACGAGTCAAATGTCGCCCACATGCCGTCCGTCAAATCCGTCCGGCTGCCGCCATAGACCGTATCGCTGAACAAGTTATAAACCGGCTCATCACTTCCCGACGGCCACGACTTCACACACAACGAAACCGTCACCGCCTCTGAGCACGAGTTCGTGAACGGAAACCGCGCGTACCCGTAATTGTCCTCATACGGCCCCAGATCCGTCAGACACCCGGCCACCGCGAAACCCGGAACCGCCACCATCCCCGCCAAGGCCCCCGACGTCACGATCCTCGTCACCAAACAAATCATCCCGACCAACTTGCGCACCGACATAACCCCTCCTCACGGGCACGACTGCCCTGCCCCCTCGTTCCAAACATATCCCTCGATCTCATCCCAGAATCCGCCGGCGATGTTCACCGTCGCCCCGCCCCCGACCGTCTTCACATACGCGTCAAAGGCCGGCCCCCTGCGCCCCACGGGCCAAGTCTTCACGCACAACGTCAACCACACGTCCTCCTCGCACCGGTTCGCGAAAGCGAAGTTCACGCGTCCCGCCTCGTCCACATATGACCCCAAATCGACCACGCAAAACGCCGCAACCATCGCCAGCGCATGACTCCCCCCGCGAATCCCCATAACAACCCCCCATCCTACCCTTGTGCTATCCTTGAACCATGAAACCGCAAGATCCACGCCACAACGAAGCCCTCCAGACCCTCAGGCTCCTCGAGGCCGCCGGCCACAAGGCACGCCTCGCCGGTGGCTGTGTTCGTGACATGGTTATGGGTAGTAGTCCCAAAGACTTCGATATCGCGACCTCAGCCCGCCCCGAGGTCGTCATGAAACTTCTCGCAAGCCATCACCTGAAAGTCATCCCCACCGGGATCGACCACGGCACCGTCACCCTCGTCATGCCCCACGGCAACATCGAGATCACGACCCTGCGCCGCGACGTCTCCACCGACGGCCGCCGCGCCGTAGTCTCCTACGACGGCGCCACCTTCGAGGAAGACGCCGCCCGCCGCGACTTCACGATGAACGCCCTCTACCAGGACCAACACGGAAAGCTCTACGACTTCCACGGCGGCCTCCACGACATCCAGGCCCGCCGCCTCGCCTTTGTCGGCGATCCCGTCACGCGCATCCGCGAAGACTACCTGCGTATCCTGCGCTTTTTCCGTTTCTGGGCGCGCTTTGACCTGATTCCGCAACCGTCCGCCCTCGACGCCATCCGCGCCGAACAAAACGGCCTCGACGCCGTCAGCGCCGAACGCATCACCAACGAGATCACCGAACTCCTCAACTGCCAGGCGATCGCGGCGCCGCTCGCCGCCATGCACCAGACCGGGGTCATGGCCCACGTCCTCCCCGGCTTCCCGAACAAAGTCCCGCTGGCGAAAATCATCCCGACCCTTGAATCCCTGCAGCCCGTCACCCCGCCCTGGCGGTGGCAGGCCCGACTGGCCGTCATCCTTTATTTCGCCAGCTCCGAGACCTCCGAGACCATGCGCCTTAAACTCTCCAACAAGGACCGCCGCGCCGTCCTGTGGGGCTGCGACGGGTTCGACGCCATCGCCGCCGCCGGGTCCGAGGTCGCCGACTTGTTGTCATTTGTCACGCGTTGCGACCGCGAGGCCGGACACGGGTCGCTGCATGAGTGGCTGCACCCCGTCTGGACCGCCCTCGCCGCCTACTTCAACGAGGCCGCCCGCGACGAACGCCTGCGCAAGATCAACGCCGCGCTCGACGCCGAGCGCAAATTCGGCGCGCGCCGCACCACGCCGATGCCCGTCACGGGCAAGGACGTCATGGAAACCCTCGGCATCTATCAAGGTAAACGCGTCGGCGAGATCCTCGCCGCGCTGGATCGCGCCTGGCTCAACGGCGCATGGACCACCCGCGCCGAAGGCCTCGCCCTCGCGCGGACGTTGCACTCGTAATATCAGTTCCCCGAACCGGCAAAACCACCCGGGATATTCGCGGCGCCCTGACCGGCGCCTGGATCGACGCACGAACCGGCAAGGCATGCAGAGGATTCGCCGCTACTGGTTCCTCCTGATACTTCAGCACAGAACTGAGCCTTACGTTCCGGGATGTTGGTCCTGAGAAAATCTAATAACGCCAATCGATCCTCCACTGAATTGCAATCGTAGGAGGTTTCGTACGGATAATCGAAAGTCAGTTGGTAACGATCGCCGTTGTCACAAGTCACCCAATAATTCACATCCGGATATGCCGTACCCAAGCCTACCCGGGGGCCGAAACCGCATGGGCCAAGGTTGAAACACTTCCAGATGGTTCCGTCCGGATCCCCATCGATTCCCTCAACCGGTGGATGGCGGGACGGCGCGAGGGCAACCCCATCCGCTGTTTGATCGGCCGCGGGACAGACGCCATTGTCGGACTGCGCCACTCCAGCCAGGACTTCATCCAAACTGTCCACAGAGCCGGAGCGGGCCCGAAGGTATGAGATTACCTGCATAAAATCCGGCGTTTCAGACCTTCCGATCATCGCCTGTGCCGCCACAGATACCGCACTCGCCAGTGCGCTGAAATCCGTCGCAGTGAACCCAGCCACGGAAGTCGTCAGCACTTGGGCCACCGCGGCTGGCAGGTGGGCGCTCAAGACAGTCGCCACACGGCTCAAGAAATTACCGACATGTTCATCGTCAGCCAGACCGAGGCCACTGACGGAACTGCGGATGTCGGCAAGGATCGCCGCGATGGTGTCGGCCGGAATGTTGATCGCCTTCAACGCGGATTCAAGATTGACCAGAAACGCGTTGGAGAAGTTCTTCACATCACTGCTGGCACCGGCCAAATCGACCGCGGCCCCCTTTTCACCGGCAGAGGACTGGGCGCATGACGAGACGCCCCCGCCCAGATTGACGCAGATCAGCATCAACCCTGACCATACCGCCATCCGGATCGTTGAAGTCTTGCCATACATCGAACCGCCCCCCGCAAAAAAACACCGCCTTTCTGGGAATCGGCAAAAATGAACAAAACTGAAGTCAAAAAACTTGCCGATTCCCACGTCCTTCCGGGGCTTTACATCGGCGCTACTTGCACACCCGGTACGTGGTTTCCAGGTCGCCCGGCAACTTGCCGAGCAACGCCTGGGCGTTGAAGGGGAACCCGAGTGGCGCCCCTGAACCCTTGCGCCCCTGAAACAACCGCCCGCGCAGGTCGGCCCACTCGCGTGCCGGGCCGCTGCCCGTCAGCCCAGAGTATGGATTACAAGACGCGATCGTCGGGTCCACATCCGTAACGGGCACACGCCGCAAGGCGACGCGGTCCGCCACGCTGACCATCGTGATCTCCGGACTCGCGTCATAAATCGCAAGTCGCCGCGCGACAGACATCGCCTTGATGCCATCCAATG